>Ga0209456_10001264_pt1 | contig 12413 bp, 16 predicted proteins | sample COG_11_FD_184755 | JGI IMG/M metagenome (GOLD analysis project Ga0209456, IMG submission 184755) | Pelagic marine sediment microbial communities from the LTER site Helgoland, North Sea, for post-phytoplankton bloom and carbon turnover... | ecosystem: Environmental > Aquatic > Marine > Neritic...
GGAGAGTTTGGAAACACCCGGACTGCCTGGTGATCCACCGTGGTAACGATGCTGTGTGACATGGACAGCCCGTCAGGGCAACCGCGAAGCAGGTGCTAGACGAAGTTCTCGTAAACAACCAGGCCCCAGCAGATCACTGTCAGCAACAGGGTGACGAAAACCGCCGCCGAGGCCATATCCTTGGCACGCCCCGAAAGTTCATGCCTGTCTGTCCCAACCCGGTCGACGACGGACTCGATGGCCGAGTTCAGCAACTCCACGACCAGCACAAGCAGGCAGGTGCCGATGAGCAGGGAACGCTCCACCGCACTGTCTCCGACCCACAACGCCACCGGGACCATCACCAGACACAACACCAGCTCCTGCCGAAACGCTGCCTCGTTCTTCCAGGCAATACGCATGCCGGCAACAGAATACAGCGCAGCATTCCAGATGCGGCGTACGCCGCCTGCCTGCTTGTGCTTTGCCATGCAATCTCCCTGTTATGGCAACTGGCAATGAACCGGTGGCCGGTGACTTACCATACCGGCTGCCGCATAACTGGTTCAACCCATTCAATAAAGGTGCTCTCGCTTGCTGATGGCGCTGAAAGATGACAGGTAAAACACCTGTCCGGGTCATCGAGTAACAGGCTACAGATCGATCCGGCTGTCAGACAGCCTTATGAGTATGCGCATCTACGTCGCATATCTTTCGCTGCTGACCGAATATTACAGTTTCTTCTCGAGAGGGGGGCGTACGACAGGCATCCGGGTCGAACGACGGAACAGCGGTGATCGAACAAATCCGGACCGCCGGCTGCACTGCTGCTCAGGCCGGCATCGATAGCGGTACAGCCACCTGCCCTGACTCCTGGATAACGGTAATGGCCTCTTCCATGGTATTCACCGCGATATAGTCGATTTGCCCGCCGGTGAAGCGGAATGCAACCACATTGGCGTGGCCACAATAGAGATATTCGAGTGATTCGTGCTGCTGCAGGGCACTCTGGCAGTGCTCGCACGGTACCGCGCCTGCTCCGGTCATGGTCAATCCCCCCGAGACTCGCCCGCCACCTTCTGTACCGGGCCTGTAAGGAGGGAATCGACTATTCAGACAGGGACTTTAATCCGCGAAATCCAGCCGCTCCTGTACGGCGGCAATACCCTGCCGGGCGCAGGCCTCGTCCTTGTCGCCGCCGGGTGCACCACTCACTCCGACCGCGCCGATCAGGCTGCCGCTGACGCGAATCGGCAGGCCGCCCTCCATCAGCAACACACCGTCGAGTTCATTCAGTTCATCGCGGATGCGTGCCATGTTCGAGCGCAACTCCCCCGAGGCGGAATTCGACATCACCACGGCGTTGGTCTTGTTATGCGCGATCTGCACCATGTACTTGCTGACAAACACATCACGCATGATGACGACGGGGTCGCCACTGCGGTCGGTCACCACGACTGCTACCTGGTAGCCGTCCTTGCGGCAGGCCTCGACCGCGGCCGTAGCGATATCGCGTGCAAGCTCCAGGCCCAGCAGCCGGCTGGGAACCAGGTCATTTGCCTGCAGCGTGAATACGGGAATACAAACAAGCAGGAGGAATACAATCCGCCCGCACAATCCGTGAATACCGGCCATCAAACACCTCCTCTTCGACACCTGTCCCGGTTTTGCCCCGGCGTGAACAGCTCACGACCGGAACACATATAGCAGAGCGCGGCCCTGCCAGGATTATTCTAGCTGATTATGCCTGTCGGTTTATGCCGTGACGGACTGTTTTACCCGGGATGCCGGCGCAAGCGGCAACGTGAAATAAAATGTGGTGCTCTCGTTGGGGATTGATTTGAATCCAATTGTTCCATCGTGCAGTTCTATGAGCTGCTTGCTGATCCGCAGACCCAGACCGGTACCGGCCATCTTCTGGTTCACCGGTGTTCCAATCTGCTTGAACCTTTCAAAGACGTGCTGCTGTTGATCTTCAGGGATACCGGGCCCATGGTCAGTTACCTCGATACGGGCACTGTCCCCGTTGATGACAAGAGAGACCTCGATGTCTTCATCGTCGCGGGAATATTTTGCCGCATTGGTGAGAAGATTGGTCAGCACCTGCAGCAGGCGATGCTCATCGCAATTGATCAGCATGGATCTGTCACACTCCTCGTATTCAAGGACCACGTGACAGTTGCACTGCGTGCAGTAGGGCCTGTTGAGCTCCAGCGCATTCTCAAGCAGGGCAACCAGACTACATGGCCCCCGGTCTATTTCAAGCTTGCCGGCCTCCAGTTTTGCCAGGTCCAGAATATCGTTGACGATACCAAGCAGTCGTTCACTGTTGCGCGCCGCTATTTCAACCATCTGCCGCTGCCTGTCCTGCAACTCACCCGCCTTGTTATTCTTCAGCAGTGACAGCGATCCGTTGATAGAGGTCAATGGCGATCTCAGCTCATGACTTACCGTGGAGATGAACTCATCCTTGGACCTGTCCAGACTCTGGAGTTCCCTCACCTTGACACGAAGTTCCAGTTGACTGACGACCTGCCGGGCAAGCGCTTCCAGGGCCCGCTCTTGCTCGGCTGTTATTGATCTGGGCTCATTCGCGATAACACACAGGGTGCCGACCCTGAGATTATCCTTCAGCACCAGTGGTGCACCTGCATAGAATTTTACGTGCGGGGCCCCGGTGGCCAGCGGATTGTCATGGAATCTCTCGTCCAGGCCGGAGTCCTCGACCACAAAAACACTGTCGCCAAGAATGGCATGCGCACAGAAAGCGACCTCACGGGGAGTTTCGCTGGCATCCAGGCCATGGCGTGATTTGAACCACTGCCGTTCGTGATCGACCAGGCTTACCAGGGCAATGGGCGTGTTGCAGATTTGTGCCGCAAGCAAGGTGAGATCGTCATAGGCCTGTTCTTCAAGCGTGTCGAGAATATCGAGCTCGTATAATCCGCGGATACGCTCTGCTTCGTTTTCCGGTTTCGGCGCCGATTTCATCCTGAAATCTCTCGATGGTCCTGAACGGAAGATTTAGCGGCAATCAGGCGGTAAATATTTAGATATACACCCCGTTCACGGGATCGCTGACGTAGGCGAGGCATGCGCATGGTGGCATGCTGTCCCGCTCCCTGACAGTTTTTCTATATATATCATATGGTTAATAATTTTCGGGCGCGCAGGGCCAAGATCGAGGCCATGCAGGGGCGCGAGAGTTAATGAACGGCCACGCAAGACGCCGGGATTGGAAACACCGGCAGAACGATTTAAGGCGTGTGTTGCGTCGATCGTTAGAATCGGCAACGTCCTGGCTCGGGCTTTCGGGATATCGGACTGGCGAGGGTCGCGAAGCTGAAGGCAACGTAACAGTCTCAACAGGACGGCGGCTTTGCTTATCTTCCTTGCCGCAGATCAATAAATCCACCACAGAAAAGAGTTATAAAATCAACAGGCAGAAGTGCCTTCTGTATAGTATGCAAAGGAAAGAAATTATGTGCCGGCGCATGCCTGGCACGGCGGGTGTCAACCTGGTCATCAGAGGTTTTATCAGGGCTGAAGCTGCAGTGAACCAGGTCTTCTGAATACTACCCGCTTGCCGTGGCAATTCCGGAACCTGCAATGTCGATGGGGCTCTCATCCTGACGTCTACGGTGGTGCGGGGTGGCACACTGAGCAAAATGCCACGCCCATAATCAGGATTATCTCCTCCTGCAGCGTCAGGTTTCAAGCTGAATACTATAATCGGAGAGACGGGGGGATGCTGAATATAATACTTGTGGTTATTGCAGCCATTGTGCTGCTGTTTATGTTCCACCCTCGCCTGACCAGAAACGAGTCCTGGCTGGCAACACTCACGCCACTCTCCTCCATAATCGGCAGCGGGTTTCTGATCATAGCGCCATTGCTTGCAAGCGTGGTCGGCCCGTATTCACCTCTCGCGGTCCTGGGTATCGTTTTGCTTGCCTATGCTATTGGCGGAGTCATTCGCTTCAATATCATTCATGCCGAACCCCTCCTGCACGAGAGGAAAACACACCCGGTAATATATAAAATCGATTTGTTCGCCAATGCCGCGCTTTCACTCGCTTACGTCACCGCTGTTGCATTCTACCTGTCGTTACTGTCGTCTTTTCTTCTGACTTACATTGGCTTTGAAGATTCACCCAGCCTGGAAAGAACCCTGACGACAATCATCATAGTGTTTATCGCTACCACGGGTTATATACGCGGACTGGGCGGTCTTGAAAAACTCGAGGCATATTCAATGTCTCTACAGTTGTCTATTGTTGCGGCACTGTTGATCGGGATCATCGTATACGACTATAACTTCATACAATCTGAACGGTCGCTCATCTTCGAAGTCGAGGACAGGAGCTGGATAACCAAGGTGTGTATTCTGTCCGGTATCCTGCTGGTGGTGCAGGGCTTCGAGACATCGCGGTTTCTGGGTGAAAAATATTCCGCTAAAATGCGTGTACGAACCATGCGTCGTGCACAACTGATTTCGGGTGTATTGTATGTGGTATCTGTTATTGCACTGATGCCGATTGTGCAGCATCTCGACCTTGCAGATATCCGGATAGCAGATATCGTTGCTGCGACCGGGCTGGCCGCAACCGTACTGCCCTTGATGCTGATTGTGGCCGCGATCATGAGCCAGTTCAGTGCAGCAGTCGCTGATACAGTCGGCGCCGGATGCCTGGCGAGCGAGAGCAGCGCCGGCAAATTGTCGACCAACAAGGGTTACCTGGTGGTGTCATTCTTCGCGATCTTACTGGTATGGACTGCCGACCTCCTGGAGATCATCACCTTCGCTTCACGTGCTTTTGCACTATATTACCTGTTGCAGTGTGTCGTTGCTCTCATCGCGAGTCGACATTATTACGAAAACCTGGCCCGCCGCCTGCACCAGGCGAGTTTTGCCACAGTGGCAACCATTCTGACTTTTATTGTGATATTCGCAATCCCTGCCGAATAGACGCCGGCATGGAACCTGTTGAGCATTCATACCGATGCAGGGACCGCCAGTCATGCGCCACTCTTTACTGACCTGACCGGCCGACGGATCAAACCGACACAGTTGATATCATCATGGAAAACTGAAGGAGAGAAAACATGAAGCTTCTGGTCGCAGTAGACCTTTCTGCATCCACAGAAAAAATTGTGAAGAAGGTCGAGGAAATAGCCAAAGAAATTCCAGCAAAGGTATGGATCCTGCATAATGCCGTGCCTGAGCCGGATACACTTGAATTCAGGGTGGATCCACGAGCGGCCCGGGAATCACTGGCAAAGAAATTCCACGACGAGCATTGCCAGATTCAGGAGATTGCAGATCGATTGCGCAAGTCAGGCGTGGAAACAACGGCCCTTCTCGTGCATGGCGCAACTGTAGAAACAATTCTCAAGGAGGCCTCGGACGTGGGTGCAGACATGATTGTTGTAGGCTCTCATGGACGAGGCGCGATGTATCAACTTGTCGTGGGTAGCGTAAGCAAAGGGATCCTTCATAAATCCCGTATCCCGGTCCTCGTTGTCCCGACACATAAACGGTCCTGACCCGTCAAGGGAGTCAGGTCGCACATTCCGGCACCTCACCCAGGCGCCCGCACCACATTACCGTTCCAGTCTCCGGTTCCGGCCGAACCGGGACGCCCGCCGATCCCGCAATAATATCGATATCGTGTGCGGCGAATGGATTTTACAGCCAGTCAAGCAGGTAATAGATAAACTGGCCCTCGGATGACTTCGAAGGCCCCACTACGCGTGCGGCATGTCGTTTGTTGCCGGGATCGGCCGCGGCCAGCGCCTCTTCCCGGCTGGCAAACACTTCGACACAACCGGCCGGAAACCGTTTGCGACTCTGGCGGGGCGTGAAGATCACGGCAAAGCGCTCCTGTGAAACGCCCGTTTCCGGGTCCGGCGGCACGATCCCGCGCAGGCTCATGCCTGCGACCCGCTGCCCTGCAGCCCGGGCCGCAGCATCCATGCCAGCACCCACTGTTCGGGCGCCTCGCGCTCGAGACACACGATACTGCCGGGCGTATAGCGGACACACTCCCGCTCAATTTCACCCGTCACCAGGCGCGACACCAGGCGCGCCATAAACGGCAGGTGCCCGACGACCAGCGTGTCCTCCTGCCAGACGTCGATATCGGCAATAAATTCTTCCACGGAATCGTTCGGTGCAATGCCGCCAGTCTGTTCCGGCTGACCGTTCGGCAAAACCTGTTTTGCCAACAGTGCCGCCGTTTGCTCTGCGCGCAACTTGCCGCTGTGCCAGACCCGCGCAACCTGCACACCGGCCTCTCCCAGTTGTTGCGCAACATGCCCGACATCGCGCACGCCCGCCTCGCTCAGGGGGCGCGCCGGGTCATCCTGCTTGTCTACCGCCAGACCGTGTTGTGCGAGATAAAGGCGCATACCGTCAGTTTAATTCATTCCCAAACGAAATGAACTGCACCGCAGTCGCTACCACCTGCCTGTCACGCAGGATTCGTCCATGGCCGAGTCCGCTGGTCTTCATGAGACGGGCACCCGGCCAGGTTGCCGCAATACGCTGGCCTTGAGTGAACGGCACACTGGTGTCCTGCTCGTCGTGAACCACCAGAGCCGGGACATCGAGGTGCCCGACGTTGTTGATCAGCGAGATCCGCTCAGCAAAGTCCTCTTCGGCAGCGTCGTCATCGAAACGCAACGCCAGCCTGCGCCACAGGTCGTCGACCACGTCGGGATGCATGGACAGGGTGCTGGCAAAACTCTCCAGCAGGAAGTCGATATCGGACGGCGCACTGATGATGACGGCGCGTTCGAGCCTGACGCCATGCTTCAGGGCATAGGCCAGCACCATGCCACCGAAGGAATGCGTGATCGCCGCGTGCAGGGGTCCGTATTTATTCTCGAACTCGCGGATCACGCCGGCGCACTCGAGAATGTTGGTACTGTCGCCGGGCGTCTCGCCGTGCCCGGGCAGGTCCACCGCCATCACCTGGTAACCGCTATCGACCAGTGGCTCGACGAATGCCGCCACCTGGCTGCCGCGGCCGGACCAGCCATGCACGAACAGGACAACCGGTCCACTATCGCCCCAGCGATAGACGGCCACCGGTATATTGTTGACCGGCAGGATTTCGCGTTCCGCTTCGCGCGCGGCGCGCTTGCCGGCAGCCGATTCCGGAAAACGGCGGGTACGAAACCAGAGACGAAATGCCCAGCGACCCAGCAGACGGGGGAACAACCCGCCCATGCGGCCGAACAGGAAGCGCATCAGGCGCAGGGCGGTCGGGACCGGCCGGTCTGCGGCGCGGCTGCCGTGTAATTGTTCCTTGCTGTTTGCCATGACTATAGGTCCATCATTGCATTTCACCGGCCCTTGCAACTACAGACCGGATCTCGTTTTCATAGGTTCGCGCCAGTTTCGACCAGGCCAGTACCGAGACGTCCGGCGCCGCCGGCAGTGCGCCCTGCCGGTACTGCTCATACAGGCCCAGCAGGGCATCGGCAATAACCTCGCCCTCGCGGGCCGGCTCATCCGGAAATGAAGGATAGCGACAGGCAGCCGGAAACAGCTCCGGGTAGGCAAGACGATCGGGCACCAGCGGTACACAGCCACAGGCCGCCGCCTCCAGCACTGCCAGGCCCTGGAACTCGTGCAGTGCGGTCGACAGCACCACATGGGACTCGCGCAGCAACTGCGCGTAGTCCGCTGTCGCCTCGACGAAACCCCATTGCCCGATACAGTCACCGAACTTCTCGTGCAGGTCGGCGAACACGGCCGGTCGCTGGCGGAACTGCTGACCTGCCACGTGCACACGGAACTCCGCACCGGCACCCCTGAATTTCAACAGCGCCGCAAGCAGCCGCTCCGGTGCCTTGTCGAATTCCCAGCGATGGTTCCACAGCAGGGTAAACGGCCCGTTGCGCCGGGGAGGCGCCTCGAACCAGTCATCCTCCAGCGGCACCGGCAGCACCGCGGTCCTGTCCGCCAGCTGATTAACCACGCCCGGCGGCACGGCGTCCGGCATCTGTGCAAGCACTGCACGCGCACCTTCCAGCAGGCTGGTACGGTTGTAGTCCGAGTTGAACAGTACCCGATCGGCCGCCAGCATGGCATACAGACCGGTGATCCCGGGTTCATTGCGCTGCACGCGCTCCGGCTGGTGCGGGTAGGCAAACTGGTTTTCGTGGCAGTACACCAGCGACGGGATCATGGCCAGCGACGGGACCATGCCTTTCAGCGCAGACAGGTCGGTCATGGAGGTCGCGATAATAACATCGTAGGTCTGCTCCAGCGTGTGGCGTTCGCCGAACGCCCAGCTCAGGCTGTTGCCGCGCACGCGCCAGCTGAAGTGGCGTGGCGGCAGGGCCAGTACCGTCCAGTCCCAGTCCGGGAAGGCCGCCACCAGGCCATGCCGCCAGCGGCGGTGGCTGTGGGCATCATAGGCGGACAGCAGCAGGACCTTCACGGCTTCACGCACTGTCCGGCTGCTCATCGTGCAGCCAGGTCCGCCCCCTGTAGAAGCGTGCCATGACCACGTACAGGACCGCCGTGATCAGCATCAGCAGGGTGAAAAACAGAAAATAGTCCGCGCCGGCCAGCCGGCTGCTGCCGTCCGGGTTATTGATGAAGAAATTCACCGCGCTGGTGAACAGGTTGCCGAGCGAGATCGACAACATGAAGAACGCCATCACGAACGACTTCATCGCCCGTGGCGCCTGGGTGTAGGAAAACTCCAGGCAGGTGATCGACACCATCACCTCGCCCGCGGTCAGCACCACGTAGGCCAGCAGCTGCCAGCCGATGGAGGGTGCACCGCCGTTATCGATCGATAACTGTACCAGTGTGGGTATGACAAAGGCGGCGGCCGTCAGGAACAGGCCGATACCGATCTTGCGCAGCGGCGTCAGCGGAAACACACGGTCGATCGCCGGATACACACGGTAGGCGAACAGCGGGATCAGCAGCATCACCAGCAGCGGATTGGCCGCCTGGATCTGTGCCGGCAACACCTCGACCCCGGCAACCACCCGGTCCATGTGCTGCGCCTGCAGCACCCAGGAGGAGGCCGTCTGGTCGAACAGTGCCCAGAACACGGCGACGAACAGGTACAGCACCAGCAGGCGGCCAAGCGCACCCAGCCCGACCCGGCTCAGCGCTTCCCGCACGAAATGCCGTCCACCGGGCGGAATATGAACAAACCGGTGGCGACCCGCCCGGAAGGTCAGCGTGGCAATCAGCATCAGCACGCCGGGCACGGCAAAGGCAACGGAGGCACCGTAATGCACAAGCAGCCAGGGTGTCGCCAGGGTGGACACGAACGCGCCCAGGTTGATGGCAAAATAGAACCAGGCGAAGGCACGGCCAAGCAGCCCCTGACTGGTCGCCCCGAACTGGTCGCCGAGGTGGGAGGAGACACACGGCTTGATGCCGCCCGCACCGAGCGCAATCAGGCCCAGCCCGATTGCCAGGCCGATCCGCGTATCCTCGACGGCGAGCGAGAAATGGCCGGCACAGTACACCAGCGACAGCAGGATGATGGTGCGGTACTTGCCGAGCAGGCCATCGGCCACCAGTGCACCGAGCAACGGCGTGAGGTAAACCGCCGAGACGAACAGGTGAAACCAGCCCTTGGCCTCGTCCTCCGGCATGACGTCCAGCACGCCGTCGTTGCTGACCAGGTACTGGGTCATGAACACGACGAGGATCGCACGCATGCCATAGAAACTGAAACGCTCGGCCGCCTCGTTGGCGATAATGTAGGGTATGCCGGGCGGCATGCCCGGACTGGCCTGGGGGGCTGTGCGGTAATCAGGCATGCGCTGCAGTGACGGGTCTCACGGTCGGTGATGATACCTTGAAAATCAATCCGTTGTTTGCAGGACTACCGGCAACGCGAGAAATCCGTATCATGCATGTCGATATTGCCCGCGCCGGCGGCGCACCCGTGAATCCAATGGAGAGCCCCATGGCTACCGATGTAGAAGAACTCACAGTAACCTACGTGGAAGACGGCATCGAAACCGTCAAGGAACTCGACAAGCAGGTCCTGACCAAGGGTGCCTGGTCGACCATCATCTTCCGTTACCAGGACTGGAACCGCTCGAAAGAAGAATATGGCCCGGACAAGTACACCATCCGCCGCTACCAGAAACGCAACGGCGAGTACCAGCAAAAGTCCAAGTTCAATATTTCCAGCAAGGACCAGGCTGAAAAGATCATTACCGCGCTGCAGAGCTGGATCAGTTAGGCAACCGATAAAAGGCCGGTCTGACGGACCGGGATATCACACTGGATATCGAGCGCTGCATTCGCCATGGACGGGTACCCGGCAACGGGTTACCGCAATGGGAGAAGGAAGGTATTTTAACTGGCCGCACGTAACGGCCATGGATATTGCAGGACGGCGGGGTGTCAACCGGTGTGCGGAACATCATCCTCGTCGGCAAACACGTCGTAGAGCTGTTCTTTCAGCTCCTCGTCCTCGCGCATGATCTCGAGTTCACGGCGCGCCAGCGCCCGACGCAGTTTTTTCAGGGCGGCCATGCCCTTCTTGCGGCCCCGCTTGCGCGGTTTCTTCTTCAGTACATCATCCTGGGTTACAACAGCCATCGATACGCCCCCTTGGTTTGTGCGCCGGTTCAGCGTGCTCTCCAGGTGCGTATCGGCCGCGGCGGAAACCGTCTTTAGCCGGGCCACGGCTGTCCTGGCGCCCTGTCAATTTGAATTAAACATTTATCATGCTGAATTTTATGGTTTTATTTGTATAAGGGGTGCGCGACGGGCAGGCTTTTGCAGTGATACGTTATGATGAGAGGACAGGAACCGATAACCTCCCTGACAGTCCCAGGAGACAGGAACAGCCGGCCGATGAATACCAGCAAACCACTATTGCCCGCCCTTGCGCTGCTTGTGATCGCCGCACCGGCGACTGCCGGCCAGGCCTATACCTGGACCGACAGCGAGGGTGTGACCCACTTCAGTGAATCGGTGCCGCCCGACCGGGTGCAGGATGCGGGACGCATCGAGCTGCACTCCGCGCCGGTTATCCCGGGTCCCACGCCGGAACGCTTCCGCGCCATCAGTGAACAGTCGGCCCGCATGGCGGCCGAGCGCAGAAAACGTGAACTGGCACGCGAAAAGCGTCGCCAGCTGGCGGAGAAAGAACGGCAGGCACGCCCGTATGAACTCGAGGCAGAATATGAACAGCAGGAACAGTACTACTACCCTTATCCCTACTGGTATCCCCGCTACAGATATCCACGGCATCCCCGCCACAAGCACCCGCGGCATCCGCATCACCAGCCGTCAAGCAGGAAATTCCAGGCTGGCAAGACCCTCACCCAGAAACGCAATGCGGAAGCCCTGCGCGACGCGTACCGGCACAGGTAACATGAAATGTGAATTCAGCCCGTTGCCGGTCCGCCCATGAGTGACGAAGAAGAAAGTCCCCTCAAGTTTCCCTGCCAGTTTCCCATCAAGGCAATGGGCAAGACGCATTGCAATCTCGACCTCATCGTGGTCGAGATCGTGCGCCGGCATGTCCCCGACCTGGCGGAGGGCGCGGTCTACAGCCGCGAGAGCGCGGCCGGCAATTATGTGTCGATTACGGTGGTGGTCAACGCGACCAGCCGGGCACAACTGGACGCCATCTACCAGGACCTGGTTGACTGCGAGTCGGTCATCATGGCGCTGTAGCCCCGCCATGCAGCACGCACACGAAAACCTGCCGGCCGACGCGCCACCACTGCGGGTCAAGCGGCCCGGCCGGATCGACTACCGGCAGGCCTGGCGGGACATGCAGGCCTTCACCGATGCCCGCGACGCACACACCCCGGACGAGCTGTGGCTGCTCGAACACCCGCCGGTGTTCACCCTGGGACGCAACGGCAAGGACGAACACGTGCACGACCCCGGTAATATCCCCGTTATTCGTGCGGATCGCGGCGGGCAGGTCACCTACCACGGGCCCGGCCAGCTGATCGCCTATTGCCTGCTCGACCTCCGGCGGCGGCGGCTCGGTGTACAATCGCTGGTACAGACACTCGAGCAGGCCGTGATCGACCTGCTGGCGGAGCACGGCATCACTGGCGCACGCCGCAACAAGGCGCCCGGTGTCTATGTCGAGGACAGGAAGATCGCCGCGCTGGGGCTGCGCGTCCGCCGGGGCTGCAGCTTTCACGGCCTTGCCCTGAACGTGGACATGGACCTGGCGCCGTTTGCGCGCATCGATCCCTGCGGTTACGAGGGACTGGAAGTCACGCAACTGCGCGACCTCGGTGTCCCGCTGAACGTCGAACAGGCCGGCAAGGTATTCCATGCACACTTTGTACAACGATTGATGAACACATGAGCGACACAGGAAAGAAACAGCGCGGCGCGGCCAAGCTGGCGCGTATCCCGATCAAGATCGAGCCGACGCTGCGGCCGCAGCGCAAGCCGCCGTGGA
>Ga0209456_10001265_pt1 | contig 12397 bp, 9 predicted proteins | sample COG_11_FD_184755 | JGI IMG/M metagenome (GOLD analysis project Ga0209456, IMG submission 184755) | Pelagic marine sediment microbial communities from the LTER site Helgoland, North Sea, for post-phytoplankton bloom and carbon turnover... | ecosystem: Environmental > Aquatic > Marine > Neritic...
GGGAACGAGTACGTGAAGCTGACGGAGGGCTCTAGCCAGGAACGGTTTGTGGTGAAGAACTGGCCTTGGAAGCTGTACCCTGCGCCAAAGCCGATCTCGAGGTCGGCCTGGCGTGAGACGCGGATCTGCATGCCAATGCGTCCGTGGAAACCTGGGGTGAAGCGGTACTGGTTGTACCCTCTGCAGTACCAGACGCTGCACACGACTTGGGTTTCGTTGAGGTGCCACCAGTTGAAGTCGAACCAGCCGTCCAAGAACGGGGCGACGCGGGTTCGGTTGGGCGTGACGAAACGCATGCCCGCCGAGAAGAAGATGTTGGTTAGCGTTTCTCTTGGGGTGTTTGGGGGAGCGCCCGGGACGTAGTTGAGATTGAGGCCGTTTCCGCGGAAGCCGAGCGCGAACATCGGCACCCACCACTTGTAGTCCCAACCGAAACGCGCATCGACGGTGCCACCGGGGCGGACGATGTTGCGGTCGACGCCGTTCCACAACATGACGCCGACGTCCATGCCGAACTCGATGTGGGGGTAACCGTCGTGCGAGGCGTCCTCGTATTGGGCGTCGGCCATACCGGCGACAAACGTCGTGCCTGTCGCCAGCGCGATGGCGAGGGCCGCGGTCCGCGCCCTCACGGACTTCCCCCCAGCTTCTCGAGCTCGGCAGCGTATTGCTCTGCCGCTTTCATGCGCCCCATCTGCTGGTTGTAGCCGGCCAGTAGTCGCAGAATGTCGCGGTTAGCAGGGTAGCGCTGAAGCGCGCGCTCGAGTGTTTTGAGCGCGGCGGCTTTCTGCCCGCTGTCGAACTGGGCCACCGCATACACATAACCGAACCGGATGACTTCCGGGCGAATCACGTGGGCGCGGCGCAGGTGCGCCATCGCCTCTGAAGAGCGCCCGAGCCGTATGAGCGTGAGGCCGAGTGCGAACTCGACGGAGCCGCGATCTGCGGCGGCCTTCAGCCCTTCACGAAGTACCGTTTCCGCCTCTTCGTCTCGCTGCTGGCTTCGGTAGAGGTCCGCGAGATTCACGTAGGCGGCGGTGAACGTGGGATCGATATCGAGAGTTTCGCGTAGATTGCCCTCGGCATGCTCGACGTCGCCGGCAAGCAGCGCCACATGCGCCAGGTCGACGAGGCCTTCGCCTCGGTCGGCGTTGAACGCCCTGGCTTCGATGTACTCCGCCGTCGCCGCCTTCAGCGCGGCACGGTCCGACTCGCTCCACGCACCCGCGTGAGTCCCGAGCAGTGCGGCAACGGCTTCGATTCGAACCGTGCGCACCGGGTCACGAAGCAGCTCCCGAGCAACTTCTGGACGTTGCTCGGTTGGAAGATCTCGGGAGGCGACAGCAACGGTGCGGCGTACGATGGGGCTCGGGTCGCGTGCAGCGCGCATCAGCAGGGCGGGCAGCGCGGGTGAGGCCAGATTACGGAGCTCGAGGAGCGCGGTCGCGCGTATGATGGCAGGAGCGGTACCCGTTGCGACGAGCTCGATTAGCCCAGGCTCGCCTTCAGGTTGCTGCATCCTCGCGGCGTGAAGCACCTCGGCGAACGCATCATCGGCCCGTTTCTCGAAGTGCTCGTCGATCTGACGCTCGGCCCAGTCGGCGCTCTTCTTCGAGTGACACCCGATGCAGGCGTCCGGGGCGCCGATCTTGGTAGCCAACGCGGGACGCGGCAGCCCAAAGCGATGGTCTGCACGCTCGTCAATGACCATGTACGTGCGCTGCGGCATGTGGCAGTCGGTACAGAGGCTGCCGGGCGATTCGGGCTCGTGGAAGTGATGCTTCGGTCCGTCGAAGGTCTCGGCTTTGTGGCAGCGGGTGCAGAGCGCATTGCCCTCCGCGCGGAGCTCAGCGGTGTGTCCGTCGTGACAGTCGCTGCAGACCACGCCCGCAGCGTGCATCCTGCTCTGCAGGAACGATCCGTAGACGTAGACCTCGTCTTTGATCTGACCGTCGTCAAAATAGAGAAGCTCGTCGAGAGCGGCCAGGCGATAGCGGTCGTGATAGCCCAGGCCCTCCCCGCCGAGGTCGGCGCGCCGGGAGTGACAGGGCGCGCAGGTCGAGGTTTCATCGCTTGGCTGCGAGGTGGCGAGCACGGCGATGTCTCCCCCTTCGACGAACGACCACTTTCGTTTCTCAGGGGGCGGAAGCCGCCGGTCGAATCCGGTGTTGGCGGGGCGGCGTTTGGCCTTCGCCTCGCTGAGCTCCGCGTGCCGCGAACCCGGCCCATGGCACGCCTCACAACCGACGTTGATCTCGAAGTACTCGGTCGAGTAGCGCTTCGACTCGCGATCGTAGTTCTTCTTCACCGCGGTCGAGTGACAGTCGGCGCAGGAGTAGTTCCAGTTGTAGCTCGGCCCGGTCCAGTGCAGCGGATCCCCCGGCTCGATGTACTCGTCGGGTTGCAGGTGGAACCAACGCTGGCCGCCCTGCTCTTTGGCGCGCGTGTCCCAGGCGAAGAGAAACGACTGCAAGCGCCCAGGCTCCACCTCGACCAAGTACTGCTGCATCGGCTCGACGCCGAACGTGTAGATCACGGGAAAGCGCGCGCGCTTCCCATCCGCACCCAGGGCTTCGACCGCAAACGCGTCCCCATCACGGAGGAACCTCACGGTCTCCTTGTAGTACTTCATGGCGACGTCATTGAAGTCACCCAGCACGGTCTCGGGCGTCGCCTTCTGCATCGCAAGGTCGTGATGCGACCCAAGCCAGCCTTGGTGCTCGGCCTCGTGACAAGAGGCGCACGCCGGAGTCCCCACATACTCCGCGGGCCCGTGCACCACCGGCGTCGCCGGAACCGAATCAGGCTCCACGACGACGTCCTCGGCCTTCTTACTGCACGCCGATCCCACCAAGGCGAGCGCCACCACCAAGCTCCAAGCCAACCCGCTCCGCATAACCCGCCGGGTCTAGCGCGTATCGGAAAAAGGGGACAGTCCCCTTTTTCAAAGGGTTAACCCTTCCAAAAAGGGGTCTGTCCCCTTTTCCGCGGATAGTATCGGGGGATGGAGGTCAACCGGAGCAGCGCGGTGCGGGTGGTGCGGTTTCTGGTGGGGCTCTTCTTTCGTCGGGTTGAGGTGAGCGGGGTTGAGCACGTACCTGCGACCGGCGGGGGCATCCTGATCGCTTGGCATCCGAATGGGCTGGTGGATCCGGCGCTGATCATCAGCTGCTTTCCACGTCGGGTGGTGTTCGGGGCTCGTCATGGCTTGTTCAAGTGGCCGGTGGTCGGGCGGCTCATGCAGGCGCTCGGGACGGTTCCGATCTTCCGCGCTTCGGATCTGAAGGATGCCGACGACGACACCCGGCGGGCAGCGAATCAGAAGAGCCTCGACGCGATGGCCCAGGCGGTATGCGATGGCGGGTTCGCGGCCTTGTTTCCAGAGGGAGTCAGTCACGACGACCCGTTTCTTCAGGAGCTCAAGAGCGGCGCCGCCCGGCTCTACTACCGCGCGAAGCAACTATGCGATGAGAACGGCGCACCACCGGTGATCGTTCCGGTCGGCCTTCACTACGACAACAAGACCGCCTTCCGATCCGATGCGCTCGTCGAGTTCCACGCTCCACTGGAGCTGCCGTCGGAGCTTTTCGCGCCGATCGCTGAAGGCGACGACGAGGCGCTCCGCGCTCGGAGCACCGAGCTGATGCATGTCCTCGAGCCGGTTCTCCAGGAGGTCACTCACGCAACCGAGAGCTGGGAGCTCAACCAACTCATGAACCGGGTCCGGTCGCTCATGCGAGCGGAGCGTGCGAAGCGAGCCGGCGTGAGCCTCAAAGCGCCGGACATGGTCGAACGAACGCTGGGGATGGCGCGGGTCTGGAAGGCCTACTACGCGCGCTTGCAGACCGAGCCCGATCGCGTGCAGGCCTTGCTCGACCGCGTATCGGCGTACGACCAGGCGCTCCTCGAGGTGAAGCTCGAGGACGACGATCTCGACAAGCCGCCACCGATTGAGTCCAAATGGCTGCCCATCCTCTTGGCGGCTCAGGCCGCGGTGGTGTTCCTCGTGTTTCCTCCCATTCTCGTCCTCGGGTCATTGATCAACGCCGGGCCCTACTTCCTGACCAACTTGATCTCTCGCCTCGCATCGAAGCAGTACAAGGACACGGCCACGGCGAAGCTGCTCTCCGGCCTGGTTCTGTTCCCTCTTGCCTGGTTGATCGCCGCCCTGCTCGTGGGCCTGGGTCAGATCGAGCTACACGAATCGTTCGAAGGAATCCCTCGGGCGCCATGGCCTGCGGGCATCACGACGTTCCTGATCGGCGCGTTCGGCGGCGCGCTGGCGTTGGTCTACGTGGAGCTCGTGAGGCGCACCTGGACGTCGATCAAGATCCGCGCGAAACGCCAGTGGGGATCGACGATCATCCGCCAACTCTCGACCGAACGAGCGGTCCTCTACGAGGCGATCGAGGAGATTCGAGAGGGCCTGGACTTGCCAGGGGACGTGCTTGCGGACGGTAGCGTCGGAACTCGCGACTTCGCCCTCGAGCATGACGACATGCCCTAGCCCCCCTGCCCTTTCCAGGGGATGTCCTCCACCCCCGCCATGTGATTGGCGTAGCGCGCGAGGACGAAGAGCAGGTCGCTCAATCGATTGACGTAACGGAAAAGCTCGCCGCGCAGGTTCTCCTGTGCACCAAGCTCGACGAGCGAGCGTTCGGCGCGGCGGCACACACAGCGCGCGAGGTGGAATCGGGCGGCGCTTTCGCTTCCGCCCGGAAGAACGAACGAGGTGAGCGCCGGCGGACCTTCTTCGTACTTGTCGATTGCACGTTCGAGGGCTTCGACTTGGGGCTCCGCGATGAGTGGCATCGCGCTCTTCTGTTTCCGGTCCTCGGTCGAGCCGAGCTCCGCGCCGGCTTCGAATAAGTCGTTCTGAATTTGATTGAGGAGCGCGTCGAGATCGGAGTCCGAAACCGCGACCCGCGCCCAACCCACGGCGCTATTCAGCTCGTCGACCTCGCCGTATGCCTCGACGCGAAGCGAGGCTTTGGACACCCGGGCGCCACCAAAGAGACCGGTTTCGCCGGCGTCGCCTGTCTTGGTGTAGATCTTCATGCGTCGGTCCCTTCACTCGAAAATCGGTCGCCGACCGCGACCCCACGCCCGCTTGCAAACGAACGTGCGTCGACCCGCTTCCGGCCGCTCTCCTGAAGCTCCTGAATCTCGATGGTGCCCTCGGTGCAGGCCACGAGGATGGCCTCCGGATCGAGCGCGATCACCTCACCAGGGGCCGCGCCTTCGGGATCGAGCGTCGACGCGACCGTGCGGTGCACTTTGATGCGTCGCTCTCCGAGAACCGTATGTGCGCCAGGCCAAGGATTCATGCCGCGGATTTGATTATGCACCTCTCGAGCCGATTTGTTCCAGTCGATGCGCCCGTGCTCCTTCTTGAGGAGAGGCGCCATCGTCACTGCGGCCTCATCTTGCGGCTGGGGCCTGAGGTCGCCGGCGACGTAATGGGCGAGCTGTTCCCGTAAGAGCTCCGCACCCATCTTCGAAAGCCGCTCGCTCAGCGTCGCAGCGTCGTCGTCCAGCGCAATGGGCGTCGAGACCGTCGCGAGGACCGCACCCGAGTCCATGCCCTCATCGACCTGCATCAGCGTGACCCCCGTCTCCTCGTCTCCGTGGACGATCGACCATTGAATCGGCGCCGCGCCACGCCAGCGTGGAAGCAAGGACGCGTGGACATTGACGCAACCGGTTCGCGGCGCATCGAGCACCCCACGTGGGAGAATCCGGCCGTACGCCACCACGACCGCCACGTCCGCGTCGAGGGCTCGAAGCTTTTCGGCGAACTCGGCGGTCCGGACCTTCCTGGGCTGCCAGACTTCGAGTCCGAGCTCGAGCGCGCGCTTCTTCACCGCCGGCGGCCGCACCGCAAGCCCACGCCCCGCTGGACGATCCGGCTGGGAGATCACGACGGCGATATCGCTAATGTCGTGCAGCGCTTCGAGGCAAGGCACCGCGAAGTCCGGGCTGCCGAAAAAAATCGTCCGCACAGGCTGTCACTGCGCGGCGTCGGCCGCGGCTCGTTTGCTCATCGCGCGGTGCAGCATCCGACGGCGCAACACGCTGAGGTGGTCGATCATCAACTCGCCATTGAGGTGATCATTCTCGTGCTGAATCGCGATCCCCAAGAGGCCTTCGGCCTCGAGCTCGAACGGATTGCCATCCTGGTCGAGCGCTTTGACGGTGACCCGCTCGGCGCGGTCGATGTCTTCGCGAACACCGGGAAAGGAAAGGCAGCCTTCGTTAAAGGTCGTCTCGCCCTCGGTGGCGATGATCTCTGGATTGATGAAGACGCGAAGGTCGCTTGGCTCATCCTCATCGGAAGCGACGTCGACGATGAACAGGCGCTTCGAGATCCCGAGCTGTGGAGCGGCCAATCCGACGCCGGGGGCCGCGTACATCGTCTCCGCCATGTCCTCGATCAATTGATGCAACTCGGCACCGAACTCCTCGACCTCTTTGCCGGGCTCGCGGAGGCGTTTGTCTGGGTAAAAGAGAATGGGGCGAATCAACGTGGAACCTCCGAGCGCCTAACCGCTCAACACCTTGGAAAGCTTTGCTTTTTCTAGCGCTAGGCACCCCTGGCCGCAAGATCCAGTGGGTTTGACAGAGCCACCCCGCTAGAACATGTTCTATTTTTGCGAACCGACCCGTAGCAAAGGAGCGCCGCAATGGCGGAGTGGGACCGTACAGTCGATTTACTCGTGATGGGGAGCGGCGCCGCCGGGATGGGAGCGGCCGTACGCGGGCACGACCTCGGATTGGACGTGCTACTCGTCGAAAAGAGCGAGCTCTACGGAGGCAACTCGGCGATGTCCGGCGGCGTGTGCTGGGTAGCGAACAACCCCGGCATGGCGGGCGAAGGCATCGCCGATTCCGACGAAGAGGGCTTCAAATACCTGAAGCACATCACGAAGGGCGAAGTGCCCGACGATCGCCTGTGGCTGTACATCCGCGAGAGCAAGCGGGTGCTCTCGTACCTGCACGACAAGACCCACGTCCGGTACGTCCCGCTCGCAAAGTACACCGACTACTACCCCGAAGCGCCGGGTGGGCGCGACGGCGGACGGTCGATGGACCCGCTGCCGTTCGACGGTTCGAAGCTGCGTGAGGACTTGATCCGGCTACGACGGCCTCACCCGCAGTCACAGATTCTCGGAAAGTTCGGCATCACGGCGAAGGAAGCGCAGGCGGCGATCGGCGTCGGCTTCACGACGATGGTGTTCATGGCGTGGCAGATGTTCTTGTACTTCCTGCGCCACTTCAAGCGGAAGCGCTGGGGACGCGACACCAAGCTCTGTGCAGGCAACTCGCTGATGGGCCGGCTCCTGCTTTCGCTCAAGGATCGCAACATCCCGGCGTGGCTCAACACGAGCGTCGAAGAACTGGTGTTCGAAGATGGTAAGGCCGTGGGCGCGGTGCTCAACAAGGAAGGCGAAATCCTTCGCGTGAAAGCCCGTCGCGGCGTGGTGCTCGCAGCGGGCGGTTTTTCGCGGAACCTCGAGATGCGTCAGAAGTATCAGCGGCATCCCATCACGACTGAGTGGACGGCGGGAACCCCGTCGAACACGGGGGATGCCATTCGAATGGGAGCCGAGGCCGGCGGGGCGCTTGGTCTCATGGACGAAGCCTGGTGGACACCGGTGTCTTTGGTGCCGAGGTCGCCGTTTTCCTGGGTGTTGGTCGTCGAAAAGAGCCTGCCGCATGGCTTGTTCCTCAACCAGGACGGGAAGCGATTCACCAACGAGGCGGCGCCGTACATCGATGTCGTCAATGGCATGTACGACGACGTGGAGAAGACCGGCGCGGCTGACCCCCGCTGGTTCCACATCTTCGACGCGACGTATCGCAAGTCGTCGATCGCTGGGCCGGTGGCGCCCGCGAAGGTCATGCCGGACAAGAAGCTCCCGCGCCGCTATCGCGACGGGAACTTCCTCTACAAGGCGGAGAGCCTCGACGAGCTCTGCGAGCAACTCAAGATTCCCGCGGCGACCGCGAAGGCTGCGATCACACGGTTCAACGAATACGCCGTCAAAGGTGAAGACCCGGACTTCAACCGTGGCTGGAGCGCGCAGGATCGCTACTACGGCGACCCGAACGTGAAGCCCAACTGCTCACTCGGTCCGATTGAAACCGGTCCGTTTTATGCAGTGCAGATCTATCCCGGGGACCTCGGGACCAAGGGCGGCCTCGTCACCGATGAGCACAGCCGTGTGCTCAGGGAAGACGGCCGGTTGATCCCGGGCCTCTACGCCGCGGGCAACTCGGCGGAATCCGTCATGGGGCGCACCTACCCTGGCGCCGGCGGCACGATCGGCCCGGCGCTAGCCTTCGGCTTCCTCGCAGCCGAAGACGCCGCTCGAGAACCGAGCAGCCAGAACGAGCAGGCAGCCGCAGAATGAGCCGGCGTGATTGGCGCCTCTTCGGGCGCCTCCACACCAGGCTCTACAAACGCTTGGGCGGCCGCTTCGTAGGCGGCGTCGGCCTAGGCCGCAAAGTCCTACTCCTCACGACTACCGGCCGAAAAACTGGCAAGCAGCGGACGACCCCCCTCGTCTACATGCCCCACGGCAACGAGGTCATCATCTACCCTTCGAACGGTGGCAAAGAATCCCCGCCGGCCTGGTGGCTCAACCTCCAAACAAACCCCGCGGCAACGATCCAAATCGGCCACACCAGCCGCCGAATCCAAGCCCGCCCCGTCACCCCCGAAGAGCACGCCCAAATCTGGCCCAAGGCCAAAGCCTACAACCCCCACTGGCGTAACTACGCCAAAACCATCTCCCGCCCCCTGGTGATCCTAGAGGGGGTCGATGTCTAGGGTGGCGTGGCTGGGGGGGAGGCCCTGGTCTATTCGGGCGGCTAGGTGGGCGGTTACGTTGCGGAGGAGTTTTCGGTCCGGGGATTTGAGCATGAGGCGGTAGTGGTAACGGCCTCTTAGGCGGACTAGGGGGGCCGGGGCTGGGCCTAGGACTTGGACGGCGCCGTCTTTGACGGCCTGGTGTTGGCGGGCGGTATCGGCGAGAACTTGGGTGGCGGCGCGAGCATCGGCTTCGGCGCCTGCATGGACTCGAACTGTGACGAGGCGGGTGAAGGGGGGATAGCCGACTTCTTCGCGGGCTCGGATTTCTTCTGCGTAGAAGCTCTCGTAGTCGTGTTGGGCCGCGAGGCGCACCGCCGGGTGATCGGGTTGGTAGGTTTGCAGGACGACTTTGCCGGGGGTGTCGGCGCGGCCAGCGCGGCCAGCAACTTGCGCGAGAAGCTGAAAGGTTCGTTCGGATGCGCGGAAATCCGGGAAGGCGAGGCTTTGATCCGCGAGTGCGACACCGACGAGCGTCACCGTGGCAATGTCGTGGCCTTTGGTGACCATTTGCGTGCCGACCAGCACGTCCACCTCGCCGGTTCGCAGTCGGTCGAGCACCGCCTCCACGCCATCCCCGGATGCGGTGTCCCGGTCGAGCCGAGCGACGCGCGCCTTGGGGAAACTCTCTTCGACGGACTTCTCGAGCTGTTCGGTGCCGACCCCGATGCGTTTGTGCTCCATGCTTCCACAGGATGCGCAGGCCATGGCAGCCGCTCGATGGAAATCGCAGTAGTGGCATCGCAGCGCGCCCTGCCCTCGGTGCTCGGTGAGCGCGACGCTGCAGGCGGGACACTCGGCCACCGTGCCGCATGCCGCGCAGCGCACGCTTGGAGAGAAGCCGCGACGATTGAGGAAGAGGATCGCTTGGTGACCGGTTTCCAAGCATTGGCCAATCGCGGAGTGAAGGGGCCCGGAAAGAAGCGGGTGGCCGGTCGGCCCTTTTCGGTGGCGGCGAAGATCGACAATCTCGACCTCGGGCATGGTGGCGCCAGTCGCGCGCGTGGGGAGCGAAAGCAAGCGGATTCGGCCCTGATTGGCTCGATGATACGTCTCGACCGAGGGCGTGGCGCTCCCGAGGATGCACACCGCACCCGCGTACTGCGCCCGGAGCAAGGCCATGTCGCGGGCGTGATAGCGAAAGCCCTCGTCCTGCTTGAACGAAGGGTCGTGCTCCTCGTCGACGACGATCAACCCGAGATCGGCGACCGGTGCGAACAACGCCGAGCGCGCGCCGATCGCCACCTGCACCCGCCCCCGGCGGAGCGCCTGCCAGGCATCTTCGCGTTGTCGTGCGGTGAGGCCGCTATGAAGCACTGCGATGTCGTCGCCGAAACGCGCGCGGAAACGTCCGACGAGCTGTGGCGTGAGCGCGATCTCCGGGACCAGGAGCACGGCGCCGCGGCCCAGTTTGCGAGCTTCGTCGATGGCGCGGAGGTACACCTCGGTCTTTCCGGAACCGGTGACGCCGTGCAGAAGGAACGCCTCACCCGTCCGCGAGAGGATTGCTTCATTGACGGTGTCGATCGCGAATTGCTGAGCTGCGGTCGGGGCGTGCGGCTCGTCGCGGGTCACTGGAGAACGAAAGAACGGATCGCGGCTCGCTTCAACCTCTTCGAATTCGACGAGACCCTTTTCTACGAGCGATCGAACGACAGCGCGAGGGTCGCTCAGCTCACCGCGAAGCTCCTCGAGTAGAACGAACTCGCGGTCCGCGAGTCGGTCCATCAGCTTCTTCTGCCGCGCGCCCAGGCGAATGCCCTCGGCATCCTTGCTGGTGGAGGTCACCTTCCAGGTCGTGTGGTGCGCCACACGCTGACCAGGGAGGTTCTCGGCGGCTTCGAGAAAGCCATCGGCGCGCAGCCGGCGCATCGCCCCGGAAGGCAGCGCCGGTGCCGCGGCTCGGAGGACCTCTCCGAGCGGGTGCATGTAGTACTTCGCCGCTTGGTCCAAGAATCGCAGGAGCTCCGGCGTGAACACCGGCTCGGATTCGAGAAGCCCCGCGACGGGAAGCGCGCGCGCCACACCTTCGGGAAGCTCTTCGCGGCCGCCCACCACGAAACCCGCGAGCTTGCGGCGGCTGAAGGACACGGCGACCCGGCTGCCCGCCTGCAGGGCGCCCTCCAATCCGTTCGGCACCTTGTAGGTGAACAGTTTTCGAAGAGGAACCGGAAGGGCTACTTCGACGTAGGGCGAGACAATCGACTCGGACACACTCTCGCTCATGGGGCGCCTACTTGCGCTCGACGAGCGATCCATCACGGCGAAACTTACCGCGGCGCCGGTCCGGGTCCCGCGAGTAGACAGCAAACGAGAGGTCGTCCTGCTCACCGGCCGTCAAACGATGCGCGGCGGCCATCGCGATCATCGCAGCGTTGTCGGTGCACGAAATCGGAGGCGGAACGAAGAGCCTAATCCCGTTGTCTTCGCAGACCTCCTTGGCACGCGCGCGTAGCCCACGATTCGCCGCAACACCACCGGTGATGACGAGCTGGTCGAGCTCCTCCTGCTTGCAGGCGAAAATCGATTTGCGAATGAGGCTCTCGACGATGACTCCTTGAAATGAAGCGCAGAGATCGGCGAGCTCCTGTTCGTCGGCAGGCGCGCCATGCTGCTGGACGTGGCGCGCGAGCGCCGTTTTGAGACCCGAGAAGCTGAAGTCGAGGGTCTTTCGGGACGCCATCGGAAGGGGAAAGGAAAACGCGTTGGAGTCTCCGCGGGAAGCGAGACGATCGATCGCCGGCCCGCCCGGATATCCGAGGCCAAGAAGCTTGCCGGCTTTGTCGAACGCCTCACCCGCGGCGTCGTCACGCGTCTGCGCGAGGAGCACGATGTCGTCGAAGGCTTCCACTCGATAGAGCGCCGTGTGCCCTCCGCTGACGAGCAGCCCCACGTACGGCATCGCCGGCCCATCCTGCGGCTCGTCTTTACCCGGCCGCCGCAAGTACACGGCCAGGAGATGCCCATCCAAGTGATTCACCCCCACCAGAGGCTTGCCAATGCTCCAAGCCAACGCCTTGGCCACCTGCACGCCCACCAAGAGCGAGCCCACCAGGCCAGGCCCTTGCGTGACCGCAATCGCATCAATGCCGGCGAGCCCACCCGGTGCCTTGGCGAGCGCCTCGCGAATGACGGGGATGATCGCTTGCATGTGTGCGCGTGACGCGAGCTCCGGAACGATGCCGCCGTACGGCCCATGCATCGCGATTTGGCTCGCGATCACGTCCGCCAGCACTTCTCCCGTCTCGGTGACCAACGCTGCAGCGGTTTCGTCGCAAGAGCTTTCGATGCCGAGCACCCGCATCAGAGCTGCTCTCGACTGAGCCCAAACACACCGAAATAGTCGCACTGACCTGCATCGATCGCGGCGCAATCTGCGGGATCGCAGATGACCAGGCCGGGGCCGGCAATCAGGCGCACCTCGATGCTGCCTCCACGAAGCAGCGACAAGAACACCATCGCGTCTCGCCCCGCGAGCGGGCCCGATTCGGGACGCGCGACGAACATGTAGTTCCGGATCCTGCC
>Ga0209456_10001267_pt1 | contig 12392 bp, 8 predicted proteins | sample COG_11_FD_184755 | JGI IMG/M metagenome (GOLD analysis project Ga0209456, IMG submission 184755) | Pelagic marine sediment microbial communities from the LTER site Helgoland, North Sea, for post-phytoplankton bloom and carbon turnover... | ecosystem: Environmental > Aquatic > Marine > Neritic...
GAATGGCACTTAATTTAGCTAATGCCATCTAAACAGCCACGGAATTCACGGAAATAAACGATAAAATTTTTCTGTGCCTTCCGTGTATTCCGTGGCTAAATTAAATACTAGCCCTTACTCCCCTGGCCGCGATATCGCGCCGAAGGGCAACGCTCGCGCGACTATTGGTTTATTCAAACCACTGGCATGGCCGCTATACAGTCGTTAACATGCGTAAAACTCATGCAAGTAAAAGGATTGATAGTGGCGGAAAACAAAATACTCGTTACCGGGGGTGCCGGGTATATCGGCAGTCATGTCGTTCGTTTGCTCAGCGGCGCCGGGAAACAGGTCGTCGTACTGGACAATCTATCCACCGGCTTCAGCAATGCCGTTATAGGTGCCGAGCTGATTGTTGGTGACACCGGAGACAGAGACCTGGTCACAGACCTCCTTGCGGAGCACAAGGTCGATACCGTACTGCATTTTGCAGCACACACCATTGTGCCTGAATCCGTAGAGAATCCATTGAAATATTACGGTAACAATACCTGCTGCACGCGCAATCTCCTGGAATGCTGCTCCGGCGCCGGTGTGAAATATTTTATTTTTTCGTCAACGGCTGCCGTCTATGGGATCCCTGATGATTCCTTTTGCACCGAAGACAGCCCGCTGTCTCCCATCAACCCCTACGGCACGTCCAAGCTGATGAGCGAAATGATGTTGCGTGATCTCGGCAAGGCAAGCGACATGCGCCACGTCATACTTCGTTATTTCAACGTTGCGGGTTCAGATCCTGATGGACGTATTGGCCAGTCGACGGAAAAAGCGACCCTGTTGATCAAGGTCGCCGCTGAAGTTGCCGTCGGCAAACGCGAACAACTGTACGTATTCGGAAACGACTACCCGACCCCCGATGGCACGGGTGTGCGCGATTACATCCACGTCGACGACCTGGCTGACGCACACATCAAAGCCCTCGAATACCTGAGCAAGGGAGGAGATTCGGTAACCTTGAACTGTGGTTACGGGCACGGCTACAGCGTAAGAGAAGTCATTGACGCCATTAACCGCGTCAATGGAACACCAATCAAGGTCAAGGAAGAAGAACGCCGTGCCGGTGACCCCCCTGCCCTCATCGCAAAAGCCGATAAGGCAAGAGAAGTGCTCGGCTGGGAGCCGAGGCACGACGACCTCGACTTTATCGTAAAAACATCGCTGGACTGGGAAAGAAAACAGTTCGAACAGAATAATTAGTTCGAGGCCTTAACTTTTTTCCCGCGGCGCTTGCGGACGGCATCCGCAAGCTGCTCCAGCAATGGAACCGTGTCTTCCCAGCTGATACAGGCATCCGTAATACTCTTGCCATACTCAAGCCCGACACCCTGCACGTTATCCTGCCGTCCCTCTTTCAGATGACTTTCAATCATGGCCCCCATAATATGTTCATCACCGGCGGCAAGCTGTGCCGCCACCGCTTCACCCACAAGCAGCTGGCGCTTGAACTCTTTGGAACTGTTACCATGGCTGAAATCAATCATCAGTCGTGCCGGCAGAGCAGCTGTTTTCAACTGGGCGACTGCCGCCGCAACAGACTCAGCATCATAGTTAGGCTGTTTGCCACCGCGCAGGATGATATGACAATCTTCATTACCCGCCGTTGTAAATATCGCTGAGTGGCCGGTTTTGGTGAGGGACAGAAAATGGTGCGGTTGTGACGCAGAACCAATCGCATCGATGGCGATCTTGAACGTACCATCGGTACCGTTTTTAAAGCCAACAGCACAGGACAAACCCGAAGCCAGCTCACGATGCACCTGGCTCTCCGTAGTCCTTGCACCAATAGCGCCCCAACTGATCAGATCGGAGACATACTGCGGCGACATCAGATCAAGGTATTCGGTTGCCGCAGGAACACCAATGTCATTGATATCCAGCAATAGCCTGCGTGCCAGCCGCAGACCCTTGTTGATCAGGAAACTGTCATCCAGGTCGGGATCATTGATCAATCCTTTCCAGCCTACCGTAGTACGTGGCTTCTCGAAATACACTCTCATGACCACCAGCAGGTCGTCTGCAAGACGCTCCCGGACTTGCTTCAAGCAAGCAGCGTATTCGAGTGCCGCTGCAGGATCATGTATCGAGCAGGGACCTACAATAACGAGCATACGGTCGTCATCACCGTGCAGCAGGCGATGAATGGCCTGCCGCGTATCGTGGGTGGTCTGTGCCGCATTTTCAGTAATCGGAAATTCGGCCTGCAGTTCCGCATAGGGGACCACTTCGCGAACATCCACAATTCTCAAGTCGTCGGTTTTGTACGACATCATTACAATCTACTTAAAGGGTTGGCGAAACAGTTGCTGTCTGACACGCTAGTATAGCAGTTCCCGCCGGCTTGCGCGGATGGCACCGACAGCCTTAACTTGATGTTATAACTGGTTATTCTCGATGCTTCTATGCAAATTATCTGCAATGACAACCGATGAGCCGACCGAGATGGTGGGAATTGAGGCCCCGACGCCGTCGGGTTATATTAGCCGAGACGGTGAAACCAAATGACAGGGGGGCTGAAAGAATCCATGGCTTGCTATGTGAACAATTTGTCTATGGAGAAACCATAAGCGTTGAGGCATTTCTTATTTGGACTACCATACTCTTGAAGGGTTGCGTCGCACTCACCCCGCTTGGCGTTTGCTGGCTGCCGACCATGCACCACTGATTCTCAGTTTTCTACACAAAACCTACCTTCAACCCAACATACGGGTGCTGGCACAGTCTGAACTCAGCACCCGCTTGGACGATTTCCTGTATCACTTGCGTGCACAACCTGGCGACAAAGCTTACCCCAAGTCTGCCGGCGAATACTTGAACGATTGGGCGAGCGACGAGCACGGCTGGTTGCGCAAGTTCTATCCTGAGGGTAACGACGAAGCGCATTTCGACCTGACACCGGCCACCGAGAAAGCTATCGAATGGCTCGCGGGGCTGGAACAGAAACACTTTATCGGTACCGAATCACGTCTGCTGACAATATTCGCGCTGCTCAATCAGATCGTCCAGGGCACCGAAACCGATCCCGAGGCGCGGATTGCCGAACTGGAAAAACGCCGCACCGACATCGACGCGGAGATCGAGCGCATACGGCAAGGTGAACTGACGCTGATGGAACCCACCCAGCTCAAGGAACGTTTTTACCAGGTGGAACAGACGGCCCGCACCCTGCTAGCCGACTTCCGCCAGGTAGAGCAGAATTTTCGAGGCCTGGACCGCGCGGTGCGCGAACGCATTACCACCTGGGAAGGCGGCCGTGGTGAGCTGCTGGAAAGCGTATTCGGGGAACGCGACGCTATCGCCGACTCCGACCAGGGCAAGAGCTTTCACGCCTTTTGGGATTTTGTTATGTCGCCGGCGCGGCAAGAAGATCTATCGCAGTTACTGAAGCGAACGCTGGCGCTCGAAGCTATCGCAGCGCTTCAACCCGACACCCGGCTGTTACGCATCCACTACGACTGGCTGGAGGCCGGTGAAGCGACGCAACGCACGGTCGCCCGCCTGTCGGAACAACTTCGCAAGTACCTTGACGACCAGGCCTGGCTGGAAAACAGACGCATTATGACCTTGATTCATGGCATTGAACGCCAGGCGGTGGAACTCAGGGAACAGGCGCCGGCGGGAAGCTTCACGGCACTCGATGACACCTCGCCTGCGGTCGACCTGATCATGGACAGGCCGTTGTTTACTCCACCACTTAAACCCTGTATCAGCCAACAGGTGCTCGAAGAAGGCAGTGATGCGGTCGACGCCGATGCACTGTTCGAGCAAGTTTACGTGGACAAGACACGCCTCGCGGCGCGTGTACGTCAGGCCCTGCAATCCCGCGATCAAATCGCACTGACAGCCGTGCTGAGAACCCACCCCCTCGAACAGGGTCTGGCCGAGCTGGTCGCCTATCTGAGCCTGGCCGCCGCCGACGGCAAGGCGGTCATTGATGACGAACGCTCTGAAATGATTACCTGGACCGATGAGAACGGCGCTCAACGACGTGCCACCCTGCCCACTGTGATATTCTGTCGCTAATACGATGAACGCAATCGAAGCCGATACACAACAGCTCTCGCCACTGCTCATCGCTCTGTTCAAGGGCGTCCTGTACCAGGATCGGAGTCCTGAACTTTGGCAGGGCTTGATCAAGCTGCAAGCCCCGGTACGGGATTATATTGGCGTGCTGGGTCTGGAGCTGATGTTCGACGAAGCCGAAGGCTATGCCTATTTGCGTCAGCGCCCGCCGCTCGAGGGTGAAACCGAACGGCCGCGCCTGGTGACACGCCGACAACTGAGTTACCCGGTCAGCCTGCTGCTGGTACTGCTGCGCAAAAAGCTGGCCGAACACGACGCCAGCGGTGCGGAACCGCGGCTGATCCTTAATCGCGAACAGTTGCTTGACATGATACGGGTCTTTCTGCCCGATACCGCCAACGAGGCCAAACTCATGGACCGTATCGACGCCCACATCAACAAGGTGGTGGAACTCGGTTTTCTGCGCCGACTGCGCGGCCAGGACGCGCAGTTCGAAATACGCCGCATTCTCAAAGCGTTTGTCGACGCCCAGTGGCTGGCCGGTTTTGAGGACAAACTCAAGGAGTACGGCGAACACGTCGCCGACGATCAGTAACGCCCATGCAAACCCAGCATCTTGACTTCGCTGAATCCAACGAACGCGCCGGCTTCCGCTTGCGCCGCATCGAGTTGTACAACTGGGGCACCTTTCACAACAAGGTCTGGCGTATGCTGCCGCAAGGCGATAACGCCCTGTTAACCGGCGATATCGGTTCCGGAAAGTCCACCTTGGTCGACGCCATCACCACGTTGCTGGTACCCGCGCAGCGGATCACCTATAACAAAGCCGCCGGTGCGGAAGCCAGGGAACGCACACTGAAATCCTATGTGCTGGGCTATTATAAATCGGAACGTGGCGACAGCGGCCTGTCGGCGCGTGCCGTGGCGCTGCGTGATCACAACAGTTATTCCGTCCTGCTGGGGCATTTCTATAACGAGGGTTTCGATCAGCACGTAACGCTGGCGCAGGTTTTCTGGGTCAAGGAGACACAGGGACAACCGGCGCGCTTCTATGTGGTATCAGACCGTTCGCTCTCCATTGCCGAGCATTTCGCCGATTTCGGCACCGATATCAACGGGCTGAAGAAACGCCTGAGACAAACCAGTCATAGTGAGGTGTTCGACAGCTTCCCACCCTATGGTGCGGCCTTCCGGCGCCGTTTCGGCATCGACACCGAACAGGCGCTGGAGCTGTTCAATCAAACGGTATCGATGAAGTCAGTCGGCAACCTCACCGAATTTGTCCGCGAACACATGCTGGAAGCCTTTCCGGTAACGGTCCGCATCGAGGCGCTGGTCAGTCATTTCGACGACCTCAACCACGCCCACGAAGCCGTGCTGAAGGCCAAGGGCCAGATCAGGGCGCTTGAACCGCTGGTCGCTGATAGCGCACGGCACAGTGAATTGTCCGCACAGGTCGCCGAATTGCGCAGCTGTCGCGAAGCCCTGCATCCCTGGTTTGCTCAACTCAAAGGTGCATTGCTGCAGAAACGGCTGGAGAACCTGACGCAGCAGCTGATGCGGCTCGACCAACAGATCTGCATGCTGGACGAACAAAGACGCGCGCAGCTGGCGCGCCGCGATGAACTGAAACAGGCGATAGCCGAAAATGGCGGCGACCGCATTGAGCGCATCAAGGAAGACATGAGCGCAAAACAGCTGGAAAAAACCGACCGGCAAAAACGCGCTGAACGCTATAACGCTGTGGCGCAGACCCTGAATTTGTCGGCAGCATCAAATGCAGACACCTTTCTCATCAATCAACGCGCACTGCAAAGCGAACGCCAGAAAACTGAGACCCGCCAGGCCGAGGCACAGAATGAACTCACCGAGACAGCGGTTGAGTTGCGCACACTCAAGGATAAGCACGATACCATCACCCTGGAACTCGATTCCCTGCGCAAGCGTCGCTCTAACATTCCCTCCGAGATGCTCGCCATCCGTGACCGGCTGCGCGAGACACTGGTTCTGGATGAACAGACGCTGCCTTTTGCCGGCGAACTGATCCAGGTACGCGAAGACGAACGCGACTGGGAAGGCACCGCCGAGCGTCTGCTGCACAGCTTCGGCCTTTCCCTGTTGGTGCCGGACGCGCACTATGCGCAAGTCGCCGAGTGGGTCGACCATACCCACCTCAGAGGACGCCTTGTCTACTACCGGGTACGCGAAGCAAAGCCGGCGAACATCGCCGGTCTTCATGCTACTTCCCTGGTGCGTAAACTGGCCGTCAAACCGGATTCGGCGTTCTATACCTGGCTGGATGCCGAACTTGCACGGCGTTTCGACTTTGCCTGTTGCGAGACATTGACCCAGTTCCGCCGCGAGAAGAAAGCGGTCACCCGCAGCGGGCAAATCAAAGCCGGTGGCGGGCGTCACGAGAAGGACGACCGACACCGTATCGGCGACCGTTCGCGTTATGTGCTGGGCTGGAGTAACGAGGCCAAAATCGACGCCCTGGAAAAACAGGCCGGCGCTCTCGCGACCCGTATGCAGGCGGTCGCCGACCAGGTCGCCGCACGGCAAACAGAACTGAACACGCTCAACCAGCGTTTGGCCGACCTTGAAAAACTCGCGGTGTTCGGTGAATTCCGCGAACTCGACTGGCGGCCGCTGGCGCTGGACATCGAACGGCTTGGGCGCGAAAAACGTCAGTTGGAGGCCGGATCGGACATCCTGCGTACCCTTGAAGCTCAATTGCAGGCACTGGAACAGAGCCTCGAAGCGGCTGAGGCAGAGCGGGATGGAGCCAGGCGCGAACACGCCAAGTGCGAAGAAAAGCGCGACCGTGCCGGCGAACAGCTGGACGCGGCCCGGACCTTGCTCGACGCCACGCCCGAGGAAGCAAAACAGCGCTACTTCCCGCAACTCGAAGCAATGCAGCATGATGCCCTGGGCGATCACACGCTCTCGGTCGAGTCTTGCGAAAACCGCCAGACTGGCATGCGAGAATGGCTGCAAGACAGAATTGATGCCGAAGAGAAAAAGATCAACCGCTTGACCGAAAAGGTCATCAAGGCCATGGAAGCCTATTGCCAGGCCTACCCCCTGGAAACCCGCGAAGTGGATGTCAGCGTGCAGGCCGCCGACGAATACCTGTCCATGCTGCAGGCGCTCAAGAACGACGACCTGCCGCGCTTCGAGGCCCGCTTCAAAGCGCTGCTCAACGAGAACACCATCCGCGAAGTGGCCAACTTCCAGGCGCAGCTCAACCGCGAGCGCCAGACCATCCGCGAACGGGTCGAGACTATCAACCGCTCGCTGCAAGATATCGATTACAACCCGGGACGCTATATCACCCTGCTGGCCGAGTCAGCCTTGGACGCCGATATCCGCGATTTCCAGCAGGATCTTCGCGCCTGCACCGAGGGTGCACTCACCGGTTCCGAAGACGAACAATACTCCGAATCAAAGTTCGTACAGGTCAAACACATCATCGAACGTTTCCGCGGACGAGAAGGCTTGAGCGATCTGGACCGCCGCTGGACCCGCAAAGTCACCGATGTACGTAACTGGTTCAGCTTTTCCGCCTCGGAACGTTGGCGCGAAGACGACAGCGAATACGAACATTATTCCGATTCCGGCGGAAAGTCGGGCGGTCAAAAGGAAAAACTCGCCTACACGGTACTGGCCGCGAGCCTCGCCTATCAGTTCGGCCTGGAATGGGGCGAAGTGCGCTCACGCTCTTTCCGTTTCGTGGTGATCGACGAGGCCTTCGGCCGCGGCTCCGACGAGTCGGCCCGCTATGGTCTGGAGCTGTTCAAGCGACTCAACCTGCAATTGCTGATCGTCACACCGCTACAGAAGATCCACATCATCGAGCCCTACGTCGCCAGCGTCGGCTTTGTGCACAATGAAGCGGGTGCCCATTCACTGCTGCGCAATCTCACCATCGAAGAGTATCGAGCGGAGCAGGCAAAGCACCGCGCTGCGGTCTCACCTTGTGGCCCAGGCCACCCTCTCGACCGCGGTGCGGTCTCACCTTGAACTGGACGCAAGCCGATGATATCAAACATCAGCTCGAACGACGTTGGCAACGAGGACAGATCCTTGCCGCGCGTCTGCAGGACGAAGCACTTTTCCCGCTGCAATTAACACTGAAAAAACCCGATGCAAAGGCGCTGTCCGATCACTTCAACGCCGTGCGCTTGTGGATTCAGTCGCTCATCAAGGGTAGCAAGACACAACGAGGTTTTGGCTACGAGATCGAATGGCGGACCGTCAAACACCGGGTGCACGGCCGCAACCGGATACCGACAGCCGTGGTGATTCCCACACAAGACGACGCACTTCGTCTGATCGGCAAGACACGCGCGGTTCAGCGCTTCGACAGCTTGAGCGAAATGACCCTCGCCAGGTTCCCGGCTTTGGCGGAGCGACTGGCGCTAAAACCACTGACTCTCCTTGAACACGCAGACGAATGGAACAGTATCCTGGCGGTGGTGGATTACTTCAGCACCCATCCTCGTCCTGGCCTGTATCTTCGCCAGCTCGATATTCCAGGTGTCGACAGCAAGTTCATCGAAGCCCGCCGGGGACTGATTGGCGAGCTGCTCGACTGCGTGCTGCCGGAACAAGCCATCGATACCAATGCCACCGGCGTCAAAGGCTTTAACCGCCGCTACGGACTCAAGCAAGCACCGCCGTTGATTCGTTTCCGCCTGCTCGACCCCGCCCTGTTTATCCATGGGCTCTCCGATCTGTCAATACCGCCTGAGCAATTCGCCAGCCTGAAACTGCCGGTGAAGCGGGTGTTTATCACTGAAAACAAAATCAATGGCCTGGCGTTTCCCGACGTGCGCGACGCACTGGTGATTTTCGGCTTGGGTTATGGGCTGGACAGACTGAAAGAGATCGCCTGGCTACACCATGTGTCGCTGCATTACTGGGGCGACATCGATACCCATGGCTTTGCCATCCTCAACCGCCTGCGGGCCAGCTTCCCCGATTCCGCTTCGTTACTCATGGATAGAGAAACACTCATGGCCCACAGCAACTTGTGGGGCCAGGAACCATCGATCGACCGCTTCGCCGGGGAGCTGTCCCGCCTTAATGGGACTGAGCAATCGTTATTCACTGACCTCAAACGCAACCGCCTCGCCGACGGCGTGAGGCTTGAGCAGGAACGAATAGACTTTGCATGGTTGCAGAGGGAATTGGCCCAATGTGATTAAAGTCGGTGAACCCAAGCATCACAAAGTCAGTTTGAGGCGCTTTCACAAGTGCCGGAAAACCGGCAGGACACACACTGACTTAAAAACTCCCGCAAGCCATTCACCTGTCCAAAAGGACAGCCAAAATTGTGACGTTTTGTCATGAAGCGTTTGAATTCAGCAGTTCCTGAAAAAGGGGCTACACTAAAATATGAAGTGGTGGTGACCGCGATTGTGCGGGGACCATGACGCTAGCATGCTGTTGGGTACTCAATACTCGTTTCAAGATGGAAGGAGAAAAGAGTATGTCACCACCCGTCCATAAGGTACGCGCTTCCCGAGCAATATTTATCGGCGGTCATAGATACCTCACCGCTTTTATCGCTTTGTTTTATATTCACATGTCAGCCACAGCCGGTGAGCTTGAAGGACTTTCAGTTACTGTTGAAAACGGTGACTACGGGATACGTATAGCAATGGTTATGGACGCACCTGCAGATTATGTTTACAGGGTAATAACCGATTACAAACATGCCTACCGAATCAATCCCTGTATTACGGAAAGCGAAATACTACCCTCTCCTGACGACGACACGGTGAGGGTGCACAATCACTCTGTGCACTGTATCTGGCTGTTCTGCTTCGATATCGACTGGATAGGAGATATCGTCGAGTTGCAGGAGGGTTATTTGAAGGTAGACACTATTCCGGAGTACAGCAGCTTTGACTCGGGTATGGCGGTGTGGCATATACGAGCACAGGGGGAACGTACATGGATCCTTCATCACTCACACTTCAAGCCGAATTTCTTCATTCCTCCAGTCATTGGTGTATACGCAATAAAGCGGCACATGCGGGATGAAACACTGGACACCTTTAAAAGAATTGAGTGCCACGCAAAGATCCTGCTAGAGAGAGACATGGAGAACGAAACCGATCACCTGGAAAAACTTGTAAGAGATGGAAGGGATTGCATTAATGTTAACGGCTAACAGGTCTGATTGTTCCTGAAGAGAATCATGAACAAGTCCTTATCTTCAACTTTTACCCTTGCATTGCTGACCTGTCTCAGCCTTGCAGGGTGCGCAATCGAACCACGCATCAGCTATCAACGTGACGTGCATCCTATCTTTAAAGAGAAGTGCACTGGCTGTCATACCCCACCTTACGGCGAAGGCTACAGACAAACAGGGCTGGACATGGGAAGTTATGAGACACTCGTGCAAGGCTCGATATACGGCCCCGTAATCGTGCCTGGCAACAGCAGAAATAGCGCCCTGAATATACTGGTAGAGGGCCGGGCGGGTGATCTAGCGCGCGCACTGGAGATAAAACACAAGCCAATGACTGATCACGAAATCGAGGTTCTGCGTTTGTGGGTCGAGCAGGGAGCGCACAATAACTAAAATAAAGCATGCAACATAACGCACAAACCATTATACTATGCCGCCCTGCTGATTCTGACCCGGATTCTCAGCGGACAGGGCAATCAGGATACTCCGATTAGCCCTTTGCGTTCCACACATTCCATCTATTTCAGGCACTGCACATGAATACCGGCACGGTAACCGCGTTCAATCAATTGGCGCTGAATAAACCCCTTCTAAAAGCATTGGATGATGTGGGTTATGAAACCCCCTCCCCCATCCAGGCACAAACGATTCCGCTGTTACTGGAAGGCAAAGACGTACTGGGTCAGGCACAAACCGGCACCGGAAAAACTGCGGCTTTTGCCCTGCCGATATTATCGAACCTCGATTTAAAACAGAAAGACCCGCAGGTATTAGTACTGGCACCCACCCGTGAACTGGCTATCCAGGTAGCTGAAGCCTTCCAGAAATATGCCAAGCATGTGAAAGGGTTTCATGTATTGCCGGTTTATGGCGGTCAGGATTATCGCGGACAGATCCGTGCCCTGGAGCGCGGTGTACATGTAGTAGTGGGTACACCCGGCCGCGTCATGGATCACATGCGTCGTGGCACCTTAAAACTGGACAAACTCAGCGCACTGGTGCTGGATGAAGCCGATGAAATGCTACGCATGGGTTTTATCGATGATGTGGAATGGATACTTGAACAAACGCCATCAGACAGACAAATCGCTCTGTTCTCGGCAACCATGCCACAACAGATTCGTCGCATTGCCACAAAACATTTAAATGATCCTGAACAAATTACCATCAAGGTTAAAACCACCACGGCAGATACCATTCGCCAGCGCTTCTGGCCGGTCAGTGGTGTGCATAAACTGGATGCCTTAACCCGTATCCTTGAAGCTGAACACTTTGATGCCATGCTCATTTTCGTGCGCACCAAAACCGCAACGGCTGAGTTATCTGAAAAACTCGAAGCACGTGGCTATGCCTCGGCGCCACTCAACGGCGACATTCCACAGAACCAGCGCGAACGCACCATTACAAATTTAAAAAAAGGCAATCTGGACATCATTGTTGCCACGGATGTCGCCGCACGCGGTCTCGACGTGGGACGTATCAGCCACGTAGTGAATTACGATATCCCGTATGACACGGAATCCTATGTACATCGTATCGGGCGCACCGGTCGTGCCGGTCGGCAGGGCGATGCAATCCTGTTTGTCGCACCGCGTGAAAGACGTATGCTAAGCGCGATTGAGAAAGCCACCAGGCAGAAGATCGACATTATGGATCTGCCTTCTACTGAACTCATCAATGACAAGCGTATCGCAAAATTCAAACAGCGCATTACCGATACCCTGGCGAATGAAGAATTAGGCTTGTTTTCCCAGCTGATTGAACAATACCAGCAGGAACATAACGTGCCGGCAGAGGAAGTCGCCGCCGCTCTTGCCCAACTGTTACAGGGTGACACCCCTTTTCTGTTACAGAACAAACCACAACGGAAAGCAGATAAAAAACATGAGCGCCCCTCAAGAAAAGAGGCGCCACCTGAAGAAGGCATGAAGCGTTACCGCATTGAAGTAGGTCATAACCACAAGGTTAAGCCTGGCAACATCGTCGGCGCTATCGCCAATGAAGCAGGCATCGACAGTCAACACATTGGACGCATCAATATTCATGATGACTACAGCCTGATTGATTTACCCGAAGGTATGCCCAAAGCCATTTTCAATGACTTGAAAAAAGTCTGGGTATCCGGCCAACA
>Ga0209456_10001268_pt1 | contig 12380 bp, 13 predicted proteins | sample COG_11_FD_184755 | JGI IMG/M metagenome (GOLD analysis project Ga0209456, IMG submission 184755) | Pelagic marine sediment microbial communities from the LTER site Helgoland, North Sea, for post-phytoplankton bloom and carbon turnover... | ecosystem: Environmental > Aquatic > Marine > Neritic...
GAAATAGAGGATCTTGATGTCGACCTTTTCACCGAGCGTTTTCTCAGCCCGGATCTGGTGCATCTCGAGCCCGGAGTGACAGGTCGGGCACTCGGTCGCAATCACGTCGGCGCCGCACATTTTCGCGGTCTTCAGGATATTGAGCACGAGCTTCGTGGACGTGTCGCAGTCGGAGAGCGTGTGTGCACCGCCGCAGCAGGCGGTCTTCAGCGGAAAATCGACATTCTCCGCGCCAGCCGCTGCCAGCAGGTCGTCCATGAAATGCGGCCTGGACGTCGACTCGCTGCCGGGTCCCTGGTCCTTCTCGGGGAAGATGTGGCGCGGCCGCGTATACATGCAACCGTAGTAGTTCGCGACCTTGATGCCGGAGAGCGAGTTCCTGACGCGTGACTTCAAGCCATCTTCGCCGATCGCGTCCTTGATCCAGTCGAGCGCGTGAATCGTTTCCACCTGCCCTGATTCGTAGGTCTTGTGGCCGGCCTTTTTCGACAGCCGGTCGACGACCGTAACCGACTCATCGTCGTTCGCGAGATCGTACTCGGCTTTCTTGAGATTGTGATAGCAGCCGTTGCACGGCGCCATGACGACATCCATGTCCATTTCGTTGGCGGCCGTCGACATCACGCGCGACGACAGGTAGGTCTGGATCTTCGGGTCGATGTTCTTGACTTCCATCGCGCCGCAGCAGTTCCAGTTCTTGACCTCGACGAGATCGAGGCCCAGCGCCTTGCCCACGGCCTTGGTCGAACGGTTGTAAGAATGCCCGCTGCCCTCGAGCGCGCAGCCCGGGTAGTAGGCAACCTTCTTGTACTTGGTCTTAGTCGTCATATTCAGTGGTACCTTGTCAGGCAGCAACGTCCTGCTTCGCGGTTTCGACCAGTTCGGCCAGGTTCAGGGCTTCTGCCTGCTTTTCATGCTGTTCGTCGATGTATTCCTGGATGGCCGCCGATGCTGATCCCCAGTCGCTCGTGCGTGGCGCGACCAGCGTGGCGAGGCCCATACGCGTCAGCAAGCCGACGGGCAGCCCGCTCAACATGCGCTTGACCATCTCGATCAACCAGGGCTGCGCGAGCTTTTGCTTCGTGCGCGCGAAGAAGCGCCGCATCGTTCGACTCTCCTCGATCTTGCCCGTGGCAACAATCTGCTCCGTAAACACTTCGTCGAAATGCATCGACGGCGACTTCGGCGTGTGTCCTTTCTTCTCGAGCCAGTGCGACGTCGCTTTCATGACGCCCTCGGGGAACACGTCGCGCGGACACGCGTAGGTGCACTTGTTGCACGATACGCACTGCCAGATGATGTCCTTGTCGCGCAGCAACTCGGACTCCATGCCCATTCGAATCAGGTAGATCCAGTAACGCGGATTAAAATCCGGATTGATCGCATTGACTGTGCACGAGTTGGTGCAGGAGCCGCACTGCCAGCAGCGATGAATCTGTTCGCCACCCGGGAGTGCCGCGATCTCTTCCTCCAGGGCCTCGTTGTAGTCCTTGACGACGCGCGTCTCGATAAACGTGCTCCAGTGACCGGATACGTCCACGCCGTCGAGTACCAGCTCCTCGTGCGTCGTGAGGTTCTCGGGGCGGATCAGCGATTTTTCATGAATTGGCATTGGGTATTCCGTCTAGTTCAGCGTCTTGCTGTCGTCGATGACGAACGCTTCGCCGTTAATGGACTTCAAACGTGTCCGGCCGTCACCGGGCTGGACACCGTCAAGGCCGAGCAGGCGGCGCGTGTGTTGCATGGGGTCTTCCGGGGCCGAGAAATCCGCGCGCAGGTAACTGCCGCCCTGTTCGCAAATGTATTGCGCATAGACCTGAGCACAGAGCACGTCGACGTAGAATAAGACGTCGCGGAAAATCCCATTGTCGCTCAGGAACTGACTGAGTTCTTCGCGCAACATCAGGCAGGTACCGTAACCATCGGCGACGTTGATCGTCATGTGATCGACATTGTCGCCATGCCAGATCTCGCGGATGACGCCCGTGTTGGCCTTCGAGTCCCAGATCCAGCGATTCATGAGCGGCACGCGCTCGGGATCGGCGTTGTGCAACAACTCCGACGCGAGGTCCCTGACCCAGCGGTGCTTCTTGTCCTGCGGGAAGCGATCGCAGAAGCGGCCAATGCGGTTGTCTATGTGCTCGCTGTCGTCGAATAATTCCACGATACCTGAGTGCATCCCGGCGAATGCGTCTTCGTTGAGCCAGTCGCTGACGCGACGCCGCACGGTCGCCATGAAGGTGCACAGGCCCTTGAAGGTCTCGAGGTCGAGCTCTTCGACGGGATTCTCGACGAGCGCCTGGCTAAACATGGCGCTCTTGAGTTTCACGGCATCGATGTAACGCTCGATGCCGCCGTGGTCCTCGCTGCCCTGCACCATGACCTGCAAGGTGCCGCGCAGCATTTCGCCTGACAGATCGAGCACCGGGCGCTCGAATTCATGCGGCTGCAATGAGGATGTCGACGCCACAACAGCTTCAGGCGGTCTTGCTGAAGTCTGCCGAGGTCGACAGGACGGCCATGGCTGCAGCGTGCCCCTGGGCAATCGAGTCATCAATCGTCTCGGGACCGGTTGCCGCGCCAGCAACGTAGACGCCCGGCCTTGACGTTCCCGCCATCGCACTGTATCGACTGGCAACATCAACGAAGCCGTTTTCCTCGAGGTCGATACCGAAGGTCCCGGCGATCGTCGGGTTTTCGACGTTCGGATCCATGCCGATCGCATGCACCACCATGTCGAACGGGATCGTGATCGGTCGCTTGACGAGCGTATCCTCGCCCTTGACGATCAGCTTCTCACCGTCGGACGTCACTTCTGCAATGCGCGCCTTGATGTACTTGACCTTGAACTCTTCCTGGCTCTTCCAGTAGTACTTGGTCTCGTACAGGCCGAAGGTGCGGATGTCCATGTAGTAGATATAGACGTGACAGTTCGGCAGTTCTTCGCGAATCTCCATTGCGAGATTCGACGACACCGTGCAACAGATCTTCGAGCACCATTCGCGGCCGATCTGGCGATCGCGCGAGCCAACGCACAACAGGATTGCCACGCGCTCGGGCTTGCGGCCGTCGGACGGGCAGCGAACGCCGTCGCCCGACGAGATCATCTGCTCGACCTGCGTCGTCGTCACGACGTCTTCATAGGTGCCGAAGCCCCACTCGGGCTTGTTGACCGAATCGAAATGTGTGAAGCCACTGCAAAGAATCGCGGCTTCCACGTCCAGCTTCTTACCGTTAGACAACTCGGCCGCGAAATTACCGGGCTCGCCGTCAAAAGACGTGACCATCGCGCCTGTCTCGACCGAGACGCCGGGTGCAGCCTCGGCGCGCTGCACCATGCCGCCGATCGCGTCCCTGGCCCACTCGCCCGAAGGCACGAGCTTGGCGTAGCCCGACAGTATCGGCGCGCCACCAAGGTGGTCCTCTTTCTCGACGATGATGCATTCCTTGCCAACCGTCGACAGGCTGTGAGCCGCGGCCAGACCGGCCGGTCCGCCACCTACGATAAGAACTGGTTTAGTCATTAGCTTTGCTCTGTTTACTTATTCTCTATCTGCTTGAAGCCCGGACCGGATGTGATCATCAGGCGCGGGTCATACAATGATTCGCCTTTGCCCGCTTCGACGTCCTTGAGGTAAGCCTCGAATTCCGCTTTCTTCTTTTGCCAGTCGATGCCGAGCTTCTCCATCAGGGTCTCAGTCGACGACGCATGCCAGTGCGACTGCACGATCTTGTACGGGTGCGCGCCACAGACCAGCGCCGCGAACTGACAGTCGGCCAGCACGGGCATGTCGACGGGCTTGCCTACAGCCGCGCCGATCCACTGGTTCTTGTCGAGCGTCGTGATGCAGCCTGTATCGTGGCCAATCATCATGTCCGCGTGCGCCTCTTCCTGCGCTACGCGCAGCTTGCGATCGATCGCAAACGAACGAGTGAATTCGCGTTCCGAGATGATGTGGCGGAATCCGAAGCCACAGCAGTCGTACCAGGTCGAGTAGTCGATGACCTGTGTACCGAGTGTCTCGAGAACGCCCGTCGTTACAGCTACGCGATTACCTTCGAGAACATCATCGTCGTAGATAGCGTCTTCGGGGACCATCTTGTAAACGTGGCAGGCCGGATGCACGGTCGCACGAATATGATCGCAGTCAATGACCTGGTGCTTCTTGATCTCGTCGCGCATGACGTGCAGCCACTCCGAGTAATGCACGACCTCTTCGGGAATCAGCAGTTTGCCGTCAACGAGACGCCCCAGTTTGCCGAGGATCTTCTTGACGCGCTCGCGAAGCTTCGCCGACTGCAGCAGGTAGCCGCGCACTTCCTTGTAGTTGCCGAAAGACGTGCCGCAGTGCACGAGCGGGTAGAAATAGCCATCGGGCAGGCCCTGCGCCTTCGCGGAAACGTAAGCCTGGTGGAAATTGCGCAGGAATACGGCTGCGAGGCTCTCGAGATTGCCTATCCCTGAGCCGTGGTAATTCCATGCCGTGCACGACGTCTGGTCCGTCTCGTCGAGATACTTGATGCCCATCTGGTTCATCAGCCACAACAGCGACGCGGGGTAGCCCGGGATGTTGCCGCACTGGCCGCAGGACTTGTGATGCCAGAGCTGCGTCGTGGGCACGCGCTTGTCCCATCCGTACAGGGTCTTGACCGTGACGGGCTTGTGCTGGTCCGTAATGCGATGGACGACGATCTCGCCGTCTTTCTCGAGTTCCCACATCACGTCACGCACGTCTTCGACGCGATCCTTGTTCGTGAGCATCGAACGCTTGTTGACGATCTGGTCCACCCACACCGTGGCGACGTGCGCGTCCTCTTTCGAGAGATTCGCCTCCGTCCACTCCGGGCCATGACCCGTGAAACGCTCTCCGCCGTTACCGCTACCTGTCGTCATGATTGCTCTCCTGACATCCGTCTACTCGTCATCGTCCTGGTCGTCGAGCCAATCCTCGTAGTCATCACGTTTTTCGTCCATGATGTCGAGGATCACGTCGAACAGGTTTTCGTCGATGGTTTCAAGACTGTCGAGTACGCCGGTTTCTTCCCAGATCGTGTACAACTCGACCGATGTCTTGAGATTGACTTCCCACGCAGTTTTCGTCGTATGCAGCGTGGGCATGGGGATTGCTTCGCGAAGTGTCGCCAGTGGCGCATCGACCTTCGCAACATTGGGGCCCCAGTCGGCGAAGCCGTCCGGAGTAATCATGTCGGGGGAAAGCTGGTTGCCCGTCGATATGAGCTTGAGCATCACGCGGCTGAAGGGGCGCAGCACATTCTTCGCCGACTCCATGCCGTGCTTGATCGCTGTTTCGCGCATGAGCATGACGAGACCGCCCGGCGAATTGCCGAACGGGCAACGCGCGGCACAGGTATAGCACTGCGCACAGGACCAGATCTTCTCCTGCATCGCATCGTAGATGCCCTCGAGATTCTCGGTCCACAGCAGCTGCACGATCTCGCGCGGGCTGAAATCGTAGTAATGCGCGGCCGGGCAGGTCGCGGTGCAGATGCCACAATTCAGGCAGCCATTGAGCTCGTGATCGTATCGCAGGTCGTCCTGGATATCCTGGAAAATCTCCTCCAGCTTGTCCCGCCCGACTGGTGGCTTATCCGATACCGGATCGCCGATGTATTCCTGGACTCGTGACGTTTCTGAATGCGACATATTGTCGAACCTGTATGGTCTAGTAGGTCATTACCCTGCAGTCGCCCTCCATCACTTCCTCGATGAGGTGCGCACCCCCGACGATGCCTTCGCATTCGGGAATCAGGTCTTCCTTGGTCATGTCGAAGAGATCGAGATTGGGTGAGCAGCAGAAGAACTTGACGCCGGCTTCATGTGCATCCTGGATGAAACCGTAGACCGACTTCGGCGAGCCTTCCTTGACGAACAGTGTCTCGGCGACACCTTTCTTCATGAGGCGGCCCGAGGTCGCCGTGCAGATGACGTCGACGTCGTAGTCCATCGCGGCCGCGACCGTGGCCTGGAAAATCGGGGCGCCCAGTTCCTCGCCGTTGCGTGGGTCCGTGTTTGCCATAACGATGATGAGTTTCTCTGCCATTTTCTTGATTCCCCTGCGATTAGACGGACGTCTAACAGCGCATTAGCATATACTAAATTACCTGGGTATCCAATGCCCCGGCAGCCTTCGGTGCGGCCATCAGGCCAGTGCATTGCACAAGTCCGGTCATAATGGGTACCAGTTCGTCCTCCAGGACAGGCTGCAACATGCGTAGCTCCTCGAGCTTCGTGGGCGCGTCCTGGGGTACCTCTTCGAATTCCATGATCAGGTCCTCGACCATGCCCAGCTTAATCCCCGGATGGCCCGAAAAACCATAAGCATTATCACCAACCTGCCAGGCCGCCGGCCGACCCCTCTCGTCTTCGGCCAGCACCTTCGCGGCCGCCGGCAGCACCGGCCAGTCGCGCATGTAGACCACCTGGTTGAAAGTCTCCGGCAGGTACCCGTTGAGCGCGTCATCCGCCTTGCGCGTCGCCGTGAGCAGTTCGAACGTCAGGTCCCTGGATTCCGAGCCACCGCCTGCAGCAATCGCCAGGATCTGGGCGCCGAGCCCGATACCGATGACCGGCGTGCCCTCCTCGAGCCGCGCACGCGTGAGCTCGACTTCCTCGGCCAGCGTCGGCAGGTCACGCGTGCCGGCGCTTCCCCACGGGCCGCCGCCCAGCAGGATCAGGGCATCCGCAGGCAACTCGGGTTTTGGCAAGCTGCCCGCCGCAAAGGGCCGAAAGTACTGGAAGCGAATCCGTCGGCCTTCGAGGTGATCCTCCATTAGCCCCAAGTACTCGCCCGAGGTGTGCTGAATGACCGCGACGACGTTCATCGGGTTCGCTTCGGCCGCGGCCAGCACGAAGGCGTCGTCGGGGTTCTTGCATTGCGCCATGGCTATAAGCCCTCGCGTTTCGCAATCGCGTCATCGATCGATGCGATGAAATCGTCCGCTGTTACGCTGAGCATTTCGATCTCGGTCTCGGCGAAAAACTGCTCAACGGTCGACTCGACGTCGTCGAGCCGGGTCCCGGCGAGCGCCGCTTCGAGATCGAAAACGACACGCGGAGGCGTTACGAAGAAATCGCCCGTAATCAGGACCCGCTGCAGGATGCCGAGCGTCGGTCCTTCGAGCTTGACGAACGAGTTAATCGTACCGCCGACTCCCGTGAAGGATCCTTCCAGCAGCCTGTCTTTGCGGCCGGGATTGTCGATCTCGGCCACGAAGTCGTCGCTGCCGATCTCTTCGTCGAAATAACGCGATGCCAGCGCTTCCTCGGCATCCGTGATCTCGCCCGCTACGGCCATTAGCCCGAGGTGTGTCTCGAAGCCCCGTATCAATGCAGCCTGGATCGTCTCGAGATCGGGCAGCTCGTCACCGAGCAGTTCCTTCAAGGTCACGACTCGCTGCTCGGCCGTGTCGAGGTCGTGTTTCGCGACCTTGGCGGCGGGGATGTTGAGTGCGCGGACCATATGCAGCGGGTTCATGTCGACGAGCACGGTACCCTGGTAGATAAGAATATCGCCGTCGAAAAAGCCGCCGGTACCGCTGATCTTGCGGCCATCCACTTCGATGTCGTTGCGCGGGCGAAACTTTGCGGGCACCCCGAGCTCTCGAAGGCCGGCGGCCGCCGCATTGCAGATCGCCGCCGCGAGATCGGGCAAGCTTGCGATCCCCAGCGACGATCGGTGGAACACGAGTTCCCAGCCCAGCTGCCCTTCGTCGAGATAGATGGCGCCGCCGCCGGTTACACGGCGTACGATGCCGATACCATGCTCGGCACAGAACTCGAGATTGATCTCGCGAGACAGGTCCTGGTGCCGACCGATCAGCGCCGTCGGCGGAAAACGCATGAAGCGGATCGTGTCCGGCACCCGCTCCTGTTGCCGCAGCTCGATCAGCGCCGGATCGAATGCGATGTTGGAGCGCCCTTCACGCACGCCCGTGTCAATTATTCTGAATTCCCGTGACACGCGGCGATCGCTACTCGACGCTGACAGGGATGTCGAGCTGTTTCCTGATCAGCTTGACGTCTTTCTTCTTGGGCTGGAACGGATAGCTCGCGATATCGCTCGGCGGCGAATCGCCGTATGGCCGATCGCAGGCGGAGATGTCATCCTGGAACTTGCCCGGGCAGCCCGAGGTGCGGAAGGCGATGCCTGCGTCGATGACGTCGGACAGCTCCGCGTCGCCGATACCGTAGCTCTTCACGCGGCCAAGCTCGTCGAACTTCATTTGCTCGACGCGCACGTCGCGGTAGTCGATCAGGTAACGGGCGAGCTGCACGCGGCGCCACTGGTCGCGTGGCGTCGCGGGCAGGTGATCCATGAGCGACCCTTGCTCCGGGAAGAAACAGAACATGTGACTGTGGCCACCCAGGTCGACGAGTTCCTGCACCAGCTTCAGGACTTCGTACTCGGTCTCTCCCATGCCGACGATGATATGCGCGCCGAATTTCTGCGGGCCGAATATGTCTTTCGCCTCGAGCATGATCTCCCAGTACTTCGACCACTTGTGCGGCGACTGCACGCCCTTGCCGCGCGTGCGGTCGAAGACCTCCGGCGTGGCGGCGTCGAGCGCCACGGTAAAGATGTCTGCGCCGAGGTCCTTCGTGCGTTGCACGTCGTCACGGCTCATCGTCGTCGGATTGGACAGTATCGACACGGGAATAGCGTCGGGGTCGATGCGATCGGTCCACTGCTCGAGCACAGTAAACGTGTCGTCCTCTGAGCGCGGATGCGTGATCATCGAGATGCACATGCGGTGGAACGGGCTGTTGTCGGGATCTTGCGCAACGATATCGACAATGTCGGCCATCGGCACGGCCGGCCAGTCGACGCGAATGAAATTACGGTCGGCGTAGTCGCGGTCGGCCTCGCGGTGGCGTGCGAGACCGCAGTAGGCGCAATTGGCCCGGCAGCCTTCGGGGTACGTCAGCAGCAGGTTCAGGCAGCGCGTGCACTCGCAGCGATACATGCGCCCGCCCATGATGCCGAGCGTGATGGCCGCCGCATTCGACAACTGCACGTACTCGGGCGACTTCATGTGTGGCGCGAGGTAATTGTTGTTGGGCAGGTACACGCCTTCGGGCGGAATGTCATTGGCCTTGACGTGCTTGCCGTACTTGCGATCCACGGGCGTCTTCGAAGGCAGCCGCGGTTCCATGATCTCGAAAGGATTGAAATCCTCGCCTGTCTTGCTGTCACCGGCGGCCGGCGCTGACTTGCTTTCTATACAACCCATGAATATTCGTCCTGGCTCGTTATGGTCACGCTGCAAACGACGATTGCAGCCTGGTTTTAAGATCGCCGCCCAGCTTGATCGAGCAACAGGAATGCGCCTGTTCGAACGGTCGACCGATCGTATGCGCCACGGATACCGCCCCGTCGGCAGGAAAGGCGATACCGTCCAGTCCCGCCATGATCGCGTAAGCATCGGTGACACGCTTGTGCATGCCCGGCGGCCGCGCGCAGCCCAGTAATACCTGTTTATCGGGCAACCGTTCGCGCGCATCGAAGAAGATGCGGCCAACATCGTCGGTGTCGGGCGTGGCGAAGGTGCCGGGCTTGGCATAGAACGGCATGATCACGACGAGCACGAGTGCCGTTACGTCATAGCGGCTCACGATGTCGAGCGCATTTGCTTCGCCCAGGATCTGCCCGTAATGCAGGCCGACGACGATGTGCGGTGTGACTTCCATCGAAGTCGAACACAGTGCGGCCAGCGTTGCCTCAAAATCCTCGACGGGGCGATCCAGTTTGTAAACCTGCCTGATCGTTTCTTCGGCGCCGATAACGTCCATCATCACCGTGTCGACACCGGCCGATTCCATTTCACGGGCGCGCGCTTCGTCGAGCAAAGCGCTGTGAACGGCGACCTTGAGTTCCGGGAAATCACGCTTGAGTTTTTCGACGACCGGCATGTAGCGGCCGTAGGCAATCTCGTTGCGTTTGTTGGACCCGCCCGACAGCAGGAATCCGTTCAGGCCCTGGGTGTTGATCAGTTGGCGCACCTTCTCGTCGAGCATAGCCGGGTTGGTCGCCGGGATCATCGGTTCCAGGATCTTCTTCTGGCAATGATCGCAGTTCAGGCCGCAGGCGGCTGCCGTAATCGAGAACGCCGGGAAGCTGTTCTTGCCGCAGCCCTCGAGCTCCGAGCTTTCGTACTCCTTGAAAGTCGGCGTCGAGAAGCGAATCGGCCGGGAAACGGTCCGATCCGCATGCCGCTCGAACTCTGCGACGAGCGATGCGTTCAGTCTTGCGTCCTCGAGGTCCTCGATGCCCTCGAGTGCTTCAAGCCATGCCATAAATCAGATCCTCTCGAACTGCGTTTCGACGTTCGCAACGAGCAATTTTATCTCGTCGCGGACGGGCCCGGGATAGGGGGAATCCGCCATGGTGGTCAGCCAGGACTCCTGCACATCTTCTTCGTCGACCAGGTCGCACTCCATTGCGGCGAGGTAATCAACGGCTTCGGACGGCAGGCGATCGGGCGCCTCGTGGCCGGCAATACGACCCCACATTCCCGCCCAGTAGCGCGTCACCGTCCAGGGGTTGTAGCCCCCGCCGCCAAGCACCACGGTCGGGGCACCGAGCGCGATGAGCTCGTCAACGTGGTCCCAGAGTGCCACGTTCGACAATTCCATGTGTGACAGCGGGTCGCCGGCCAGGCAATCGGCGCCGCAGCAGACCACGAGCGCGTCGAGCTCTATGGCGCGTGCAATGGGCAGGACGGCGTTGTCCATGACGTATCCAAGCTCGCTGTCATTGAGGCCGCGCGGCACCGGAAAATTATAGGCGCCGGCATGAGGATGCGAATGTGTGCCGCTGAACGGCCAGCGATTTCGCTCGTGAATCGACACGGTCGTGACACGCGGCTCTTCGTAGAACGCGTCCTCGACCCCGTCCCCGTGATGGGCATCGAGATCCACGTATAACACGCGCTCGTAACCCTTGTTCATGAGCGTCATGATCGCGAACACGGGGTCATTCAGGTAGCAGAATCCGGCGGCGCGATCGGGACGGCCGTGGTGCGTGCCGCCGCTCGGATGAAATACGACGTGGCCTTGGGCCGCCAGTTCGGCCGACAGGATAGAGCCACCGACGGTCATGGCCGCTCTTTCGAACAGGCCCTCGAACAGCGGATTCTCGAACGTCCCAACCCGGTAGCGCTCGCGAACGGAGGGCTCGACCCGACCTGTGGAGTTTGCGTATTGAAGCGCCTTCAAGTAGGCGCGATCATGAAAATCGAGAAGTTGCCGGACCGTGGCTGGCTGGCTGTCGCGAAAATCCTGGTCCGACAACCAGCCGAGCATCCTGAGGAGATCGACAACCGCAGCGTGACGAACAATATTGAGTGGGTGATTGAAACCGAAAGCCGCCTTGCGATAGATGTCGCTGCCGATATAAAGCGGTGCAGGCTCTTCGGACGCAGCGCCGGGCTGCTCGGACTTCGAGCCGGGCTTCCCATAGTTGTTGCGTTCCACATCTAGATTCTGCAAATCAGTAACCCACCTTCGTTCACAATATTATATTTCACTAATAAAGACAATTCTGATAGTCTAATATGCGGCTTGCCGCGTACAGTAATAAGAGAGGTTTTGTAAATGTCCGCCGAAGAAAAAAGCATGTCAATCATCGTGACCAAAGGGTCACTGGACTGGGCTTACCCACCGTTCATCCTCGCTACGACGGCCGCCGCCATGGGTTTGCCCGTGACGATGTTCTTCACCTTCTATGGCCTCCCGCTTCTGCTGAAAGACCTCAAACTGCAGCTGACCGCAGCGGGCAACCCGGCGATGAAGATGCCGATGATGGGCGGTCACATGGGGCTGCCGAACCTGCTGACGGCAATCCCGGGCGTCGATGCGGCCTGCACCAAGATGATGAAGAATCTCATGAACAAGAAAGGCGTGGCATCCATCGAGGAGCTTCGCGAGCTGGCTGTTGAAGCCGAAGTTCGCCTGATCGCCTGCCAGATGACGATGGACCTGTTCGAATACTCGCTTGACGATATGATTGAGGGCCCTGAGCTCGGCGGCGCCGCGACCTACATTGAAGTCGCCACCGAATCGGACATCAACCTGTTCATCTGATTCCAGGATTCAGCACTCTAAATAATGGAGAAACTACAAAATGGCTGACCATACGCTCGACGCAAAAGGCCTTAACTGCCCATTGCCGATTCTCAAAGCCAGGAAAGCACTCAAGGAGGTTCCGGCCGACGGTACGCTGGAAATTCTCGCAACGGACCCGGGGTCGGTTGCCGACTTCGAGGCATTCTGCCGCCAGACAGGTAACGAACTCGTGGAGCACTCGGAAGACGGCGGTACCTACCGTTTCCTGATTAAGAAGACAGCAGCTTAAGAAAAC
>Ga0209456_10001270_pt1 | contig 12374 bp, 10 predicted proteins | sample COG_11_FD_184755 | JGI IMG/M metagenome (GOLD analysis project Ga0209456, IMG submission 184755) | Pelagic marine sediment microbial communities from the LTER site Helgoland, North Sea, for post-phytoplankton bloom and carbon turnover... | ecosystem: Environmental > Aquatic > Marine > Neritic...
GAGCTTTGAGCTGGCCTGCAAAGAAGAAGGGTTGCATCCTATCGACGTCTCCTGGGGTGCAAGCGGCGTGCAGGCCTGTTGACGGGAGGAAGCTCCAGATGCTGATCAATCTCTATATCCTGTCGCTCGTGCTTGGAGCCGTACTGCTCGGCGCCTCGCTCTTCCTCGGCGAGAAACGTGTCGATGCCGACGACCAGACGCGTGCGCATGACGACACGACGCGTGCAAGTCAGTTCGGGCAGCTCGATGGCGTGGCCGGTGGCGACTACTTCGCGCGAACCGTGCGATCGCGTAGGTTCTGGACCTTCTTCGTTTCGTTTTTCGGCATGACCGGGCTGATTCTCGATGGGCTCGACCTGATGAGCCCCTTGGTCGCACTCATCGTGGCGGTCGCGGTCGGGGCGGTTGCAGGCGCGGGAGCTTCAGCAGCAATGCGCATTGCCTCCAGCTGAGCGCGAACCTCAGCTCGGGTAAGAGCGGACCTTCTCTTCGAGTCGGTCGATGACGACCGCGGAAAGGTTTTCGCCGGCAAGGCGTGACATCTGTCGCAGCAGCGTGGGGCTGGTCACGTTCACCTCGATCAACTTGCCGCCGATGACGTCGAGGCCGACGAAGAATAGCCGGTCGGCGAGCAGACGTGGCGCAATAGTTTCGATGATTTTCCGATCCGAGTCGCTGACCTCAGCGGGTGCGGCCGAACCTCCGACGTGTATGTTGCTTCGGAGGTCTCCTTTGCTCGGAACGCGCCCGACCACACCGAGAAGCTCGCCGTCAACCAGCAGAATGCGCTTGTCCCCTTCGTCGTACACCTCGGGAATCAAGGCCTGTACGATCGCGTTTCGCGAGCCCAAATGGGTCACCGATTCGATGAGGCCGTTGAGATTGCTGTCTCCCTGGCTCAGCAAAAAGACGCCTTCGCCGCCGTGACCATCGATCGGTTTGATCACGGCCTTGCCCCCGATGTCACTCAGGAACCGAAGGATCTCGTCTTTGTGACTCGTCATGATCGTCGCGGGGACGATTTCCGGGAAGTGGTGCGCATAGAGCTTCTCGTTTGCTTCGCGCAGGCCTCGCGGATCGTTGACCACCAGTGTCTTGCCCTCGAGGTGATCGAGGACCAGCGTCAACCAGAGGTACGCGTCGGTGAAGGGCGGGTCTTTTCGAATGAAGACCGCGTCGACATCCACCAGGTCGATGTCTTCGGGCTGGCCCAAGCGGATCGGTTCAGCGGCCTCGAGCAGCATCGTCGCCCGACGAACCCTGGCGACGACTCGACGACCGCGCAGCCCCACGTCGCTAGCCAAGCAGTGATCGACGCGATGGCCACGCGCCTGCGCCTCGAGCATCAGGGCGAAGCTGGTGTCTTCATCGACGATGACCGTCGACACCGGGTCCATTACGAAGACGAAATGCATGAGAGTCTGCGGTAGCATCTGCGCTGGTTTGGAGGCAAGCTGCGAACGATGAAACGCTGGCTTTCGATCGTGCTTTTCTGGGTTTCGGCGTTCCTGATCACCGGCCTCACCGTCGGCCTCCCGACGGAACACTCTGCTGTTTTCAGCCGTGAAGCTGTTGCGGCCGATCATGCCGAAGCGTCGAAGGCGGGCGCCGAGATCCTATCGGAGGGCGGAAACGCCGCAGACGCCGCCGCGGCGACCATGCTCGCCCTCGGTGTGGTCAATCCCGCGAGCAGCGGCCTTGGCGGTGGCGGCTTCGCCCTTTACTACCGCGCAAGCGACCGTTCGCTAACTTTCCTCGACTTCCGCGAGCGCGCGCCCCGTGCCGCTAGCCCGACGATGTTCGAGGTCGACACCGCAGATGCCGAAGGCCCTGCGAGCTCTCCGTCACAGCTCGGCGGCCTCGCTGCAGGGGTTCCCGGAGAGGCCGCCGGCATCGAGGCTCTGGTCGAACGATTCGGGAAGCTCTCGCTGCGCGAGGTCATCGCGCCTGCCCTTCGCCTTGCCGAGCAGGGCTTCGAGGTGAGCAAGGCGCTGGGCGCGATGGGAAGCGCTTTCGCAATTCAGTTGAGCAAGGACCCAGTCATGGCGGCATGGGATCTGCGAGCGGGCGCGACCCTGCGCCGTCCGAGCTTGGCGCGCGTGCTCCGCGCCTTTGCCGAAAAGGGCGCCGCGGTGATCTACGGCGGGGTCATCGGTCAGGAGATCGCCGCTTCAGTTCAAGAACATGGCGGCATCATGACGTTGCAGGATCTGCGCGCCTACCGGGTTCGGACGCGGGAACCGCTCGAGACGAACGCCTTCGGGTACCGCTGGGTGACGGCGCCTCCGCCGAGCGCCGGCGGATTCACCATGATCCAAAGCCTCTCCATTCTTGAGCGGGCGGTCGGACCGAGACCGAGCTACGGCGCCCCTCTGCTGCATGCGATGGCGGAGTCCTGGAAGGGGCCCTTTCTCGATCGACAGCGCTATTTCGGTGACCCGGACCAGGTGATCTTACCACTCGACAAAATGATGGATGCTTCCCGGATCGACGCGCGCGCCAAGCTCGTGGCGGACGGCAAGGCCCATCCAAGCGCGGACTACGACCTGCCGATCGAATGGACCGGGACCAAGGTCGCCGCGCCTGACAACGCGGGGACCTCTCACCTTTGCGTCGTCGACGCCGAAGGAAACGTGGCCTCGGTGACGACGACGGTGAATCTTCCCTTTGGAGCCCGCTTCACAGGCGGAGGCATCGTCATGAACGACGAGATGGACGACTTCGCCAGCGGCATCGGCCAGACCAATGCCTTTGGCCTGGTAGGGGGCGCCCGAAACCTGCCCGGGCGCTGGAAGCGTCCGGTATCGACGATGTCCCCGACCATCGTATTCGACGAAGGCAAGCCCGCCCTCTGCGTGGGCGCGTCTGGGGGAAGCCGCATCGTGACCGCAGCACAGCAGGTGGCGATGAACGTCTTGCTTCGCGGCATGAGCGCCGCAGAGGCCGTGGCGGCGCCTCGCATTCACCACCAGGGGGTGCCCGAAACGCTTCGCGTAGAGAAAGTCGCTCCTCTGGACTCGGCCCTCCAAGACGCGCTCGTCGCGCTCGGTCATCGGGTTGAGCCGATTCACAACGTTGCAAACGTGCAATTGATCTACATCGAGCAGTCCGCCGAGCGTAAGCTCGAAGCCGCCAGCGATCCCCGCAAAGGTGGACGCCCAGCCGGCCGCTAGCTCAAGTTGGCTAAGTAATCGTTCACGAGCGCCGCGTTCTTGGCGTACTGTGCACGAGTCGTCGCCGCGAAATACGTTTCGATTAAACGGCCCAAGCCGAGAACGTCCGCACCGATTTCAAGAGCCACGCGGCGCTCGCACTGATGCGGCGAGACCGCTTCGACGCTCACGGTCCCCTTGACTCGAATCCGGTCGGCGATGGTCGAAGGAATGACGACGAAGCGGTAGGTCGCGGTCAGGGAGTCGAAGTTGCCCTCTTCGATGTAGCTGAAGCGGTCGCCCAGGACTCTTGCAACCGCACGTGGCATCTGCTGCGCGGGCCGGACCTTGGCGCGCCGGTAGCCGGTCTGAGGATTCCATTCTTCGAGCTCGTACTCGAAGCCGAGGCCCTCATACAGGTACTCATTGAACTTTTCGCAGCGGAAGATTCGGTCCCAGAATTCCTGTTCCGAGCAGTCCAGCAATTGATGAATCTCGAGATTTTTGGGCATGATTATTCGGATATTCGGACGACGACGACGGTGATGTTGTCCTCGCCCCCGTTCTGGTTGGCTTGAGAGACCAGGGTTTTCGCAGCGGTTTCCACGTCCGGACCGGCGTCGCGGATGATTTCGCGAATGCGCTCGTCTCCCACCATGCCGTTGAGGCCATCGGAGCAGAGCAGGTACACATCCCCTGGCTCGACGTCCGCGACCGACACATCGACCGCGACCGCCTGTTGCATGCCCAGCGCGCGCGTGATGACGTTGCTCGGTAGTCTCTCTTTTTGCGCATCCGATAAGTTTGGCATGACGAGCAGGTAATCGTTCAGGAGTGAGTGGTCCCGCGTGAGCTGAGTGATATCGTCCGCGCGAACACGATAGGCCCTGCTGTCACCGACATGCGCGACGTTGATCTTGCGGTCATCCCGGTTGAACAAAGCACCAACGACCGTCGTACCCATGCCTTGGACCGAACGGTTGCGAATCGACGTTTGAAAGATTCGCTCGTTGGCGAGCTTCACTGCCGAGACGAGGCGGCTTTGGTCGGGCGTCATTCGTGGGTCGTCTTTGCTTGGCCATTCTTCGCCTGCACCATCCGCGTTGGTAGCGTCGAAGTAGGCGGTCATCTCCGAGGTCGCCATGCGGCTTGCCACGTCGCCGGCGCGGTGGCCGCCCATGCCGTCGGCAACCACGAACAGGCGATGCTCCGACAAGATGCAGTAGCTATCTTCGTTGTGCTCTCGCTGAAGTCCGACGTCAGAGAGCCCTGCAGCTGTGAAGTTCATCCGTGTTCTCAGGCCGGGAGAGAGGATCCGACCATCTATTGGCCTTCGACCCCATCTCGGGCAACCCAAATCGTTGAAAACAGTCTATCGAACGAGGGAAGCGTGGCAAATCAGGGGTTAACGAAGGCGGGCAGCTCGGGCCAACCCGACTCCGGGTCGTCCAGGTACGCGTAGCGTGCGTAGTGCGTGCTGACGCGACGCACGTAGTTGCGCGTTTCGTTGAAAGGGATGCGTTCGACGAATCGATCCAGCTCCATCCTTCGACTTTCCTTGAGCCAGCGTTTCACTCGACTCTTGCCTGCATTGTAGGCTGCGATGCTCAGCGGATACACCTGATCGAATTCCGCCGCGAGTGCGGCCATCTCTTCGAGCCCGAGGGCGATGTTGGTCTCCGGGACGCGGAGCATCGGCCGCGTGACCGCCTTGCCGACTAGCTTGCTTGCCAGCTCCGGCATCATCTGCATCAGTCCAACGGCACCAGCCCTGCTGACGACCTCGGGACGGAACCCGCTCTCCTGACGCATCGTCGCGTAGATGAGTGCCCGCGGTAGTTCTCCGCGATACTCATCGACGACGGACCGCCAAGGCATCGGGTAAGCAGCGTCCCACCACCAGCGATGCTCCGACGGGTCGCTTTGGAGATAGACCATGCGCCGACGTGCCACCACGAGCGCCTCTCGATAGGCACCCGCATCGCGATACAGCCCGATCAAGGACGGGATGCGCTGTGACCTGGGCTGATCTGCAACCAGCGCGCTCTCGTGCGCTTTCAGCCAGGCGATGCCATCGAGGTCGAGGCCGAGGCTGCGATAGGCTTCGAAGGTCGGGGGCAACGGCAGCGGCTCACTGGGCACTTCGACCGAAACCGGAGACACCGCGTTCTCAAACGGCTTCGGGGGCTCGGCTTTGAGTCTTTTGATTCGCGCGGCGGCCAAGACCGCGTACCAATGCAAGGGCTCGACCGCGATCGCCTCTCGGTAGGCATCGATCGCTTTCGGGCCACGACGGTATGCTCGACCGAGCCAATAGTAGCCCCGCGCCTCATCCATCGCGTTGGTCGCGAGCGGCGTGTACTGGCTCAGGAATTGGGCGGCCCGAGCGTATCGTCGCGTTTCAAAGGCACGAAAACCAAGCTCCCAGAGCGCGGCGCGCCGCCATCGGCCGCGCACTTGGGACCTCCCGCGCACCAGCCGCTCCATCTGTTTCTCCCCCGTGGCGCGACCGATCCGAATCTCGAGCCAGGCCGCGAGGAAGCGAGCCTCGGGCGCGCGCTTGTGGCGGGGGTAGCGTTGGGCGAAACGCCGGTACGCTCGGATCGCCCGAGCGTCTTGATCCGCCCGTGATAGGGCTCGCGCCGAATGGAAAGCGTCCTCGATCTCGTGCTCGCCGCCGAGCAACGCCGACCTGTGAAGTGTACGCGCCGCATCGAGGTAACGATTGCGCGTTCGAAATAGCGCCATCCCGTAGACGTGGTGCCAGCGTGACGTGAGCGGCGAGTCTGCTTCGAGCTCGATCGCTTCGAGCTCTTGGACGGCTCTGTCGAAGCGCAGCGCAGCGATCATTGCCTCCGCACGCTCAATTCGATCGGCAACGCTTGGCGAGGCGCGCTGCTCCAATTCGCGCGCTGCGGCTTGCTGGCCGGGCTGAACGGCGGAGATCCAAGCCTCGAGCGCCGCGTCGTGGGCGTCGTCTGGGCGCTGGAGCTCGACGTAGACATCGGACAAGATCGCAAGAAGAGCGACTCGGTTACTGACGCCCCGCTTCGATCTCGTGAGGCTATGAAGCTCTTCGGCGGCCGTCTCGAGCTCGCCGAGCTGCACCGCACAAGTGGCAGCGATGGCACGATTGCGCCGACTGCTCGCGACGCTGGGCGAGCTGGCGCGCAGGAGCAGCGGTCGGGCTTCGGTACAGTTTCCGCATTCGGCGGCGGCCGTCGCCCATCGGTGCAGCGAATCGTCCCGAATCGACTCGGGAAGGGTCGACGGGGTTCGCGCCAGAGTGGCCATCGCCTCGCAAGAGCGGCCGACGGCCAGGAGCAGACGACCCTCGAGATAGCGCACGGCATCCTCGTCGCTCCGCTGCTCGGGTAGAAGCGCGATCTCTCTGAGCGCGCCGCGCTCGTCTCCGGTTCGGACCAAGGACGCAACACGTTCGAGTCCGTCCTCGGCCAGCGCCCCAGCGCCGACCAAGAATGCACACCCCACCCCTAGCCAAAAACGTCGCAATCCGGAGGGAATCTAACACTCATTTGCGCAGACGCAGAGCGATTGGCGATCGCCCGAAGGGTCCCGTATGCTCCGCCGCTGATGCTGCGACGCGCCACGATCTCATTGCTTGTCATTCTCGCGCTAACCGGTTGCAAAATGCACGTCGGCGACAGTTGCGGGAGCTCGATCGATTGCTCGCGAACGGGGGAGCTGCAGTGCGATCTGTCGCAGCCTGGCGGCTACTGCACGGTCTTTGCCTGTGACGCGGACACCTGTCCCGAAGGGGCCTGCGTCGAGTGGCGCTTCATCCCGAGCCGCACCGCGGATACCTGGTGCATGAAAACTTGCGACAACACACCAGACTGCCGCTCGGAGTACAGCTGCGTGCTGCCGCAAAACATCACTCAAAGCGGCGACATTAGTGAGAACCTCCCGGTCGAGGAACGGGTGGCGCGAATCATCGACCTCGAGATCTTCAAGGCCGAAGCAAAGATCTGCGTAGCCCTGGCCCCTGGGGTCACGGTGGACTCCCTCCAATCGGAGCCGGAGCTCGACGCCGGGATGTAGCCTTCGTCGACAGGAAACCGACGCGGAAGAGGATTGGGCGTACTATGGTCCGGATGATGTCTCCGGGCCTCTTGCGGTATCTGGCAGGTCGCCTTCTGCGCGCGCTGCTGACCGTCGTGGGCCTGGTGACGATTGTCTTCTTGCTGGTGCGCCTGATCCCGGGTGACCCGGTCGAAGCGATCCTGGGCGACCAGGCCGGCCCGGAAGAGAAAGCCGAGCTTCGCCGCGCGCTCGATCTCGACCGGCCCGTGGGGCAGCAGTACCTGTCATTCCTCGGCAACATGGCCGACGGCAGTATGGGTACCTCGTTCAGGCAGCCCGATCGCTCGGTCTGGTCGATGATGCGCGACGTCCTGCCGTACACGATCGTGCTCGCGATCGCCGCACTGCTCGTGGCCTGGTTCGTCGCGATACCCCTCGGCACGATTGCGGCGGCCCAGGCGGGCAAAGGCTGGGACAAGTTCGCCTCGACGATCGCGGTCGCAGGCCTGGCGATCCCGAACATCTGGCTGGGGCCGCTTTTGATTCTCGCGTTTGGCGTCAAGCTTCGTTGGCTGCCCCTGCCCGGGGACGATTTGGCCGGCCCCGAAGCCTTGATCTTGCCCGCGATCACGATTGGAACCGCGCTTGCCGCCGTGCTGACGCGGCAGACGCGCGCCGCGATGATCGAGGTGCTCGCCCAGCAATACATCACCGCGGCCCGCGCCAGGGGTGTCCCTTCAGTGCCCTTGTTGCTCCGGCATGCGCTTCGAAACGCGTTGCTCCCGGTCATGACCATCGGCGCGGCCCAGCTCGGCGCGCTGCTCTCTGGGACTGTGGTGACCGAGAAGATTTTCGAGCGGCCGGGCCTCGGAACGCTCTTTCTCGACGCGTTTTTCGCGCGGGACATTCCGGTGGTTCAGGGCTGCGTGCTGATCATTGCGGTGATCTACGTCGGCGTGAACTTGCTCGTCGACCTGGCGTATGGGCTGGTCGATCCGCGGGTGAGGCTGTCATGAGCAAGGTTCGCGCCCGCCTTCGAAAGACGCCGCTCGGTTTGGCGATCGTAATCGCCTTCTTCGTCCTGGGGCTCATCGGTCCTTGGGTCGCACCCTACGACCCGCTCGCGATCGACCTCCTGCACGAGTACGAACCTCCATCCTGGACGCATCTGCTGGGTACCGGCGACAATGGGATCGACATCTTGAGCGCCTTGCTTCACGGCGCGCGGCTCGCTGCGATCGTGGGCGTGGTCGTCGTCGGGGTGTCGGTGCTGATCGGCACCTTGCTCGGGACCTGGGCAGGCTACGCAGGGCGCCTGACCGACCACGCGATCACCGGGATCGCGGACCTCGTGCAAGCGTTTCCCGCAATCGTGCTGAACATCGCCGTGCTTGCACTGGTCGCGCGGCCCGGCCTGACGCACTTGATCGCCGCGCTCGCGGTCAATGGCTGGGTGCTCTATGCGCGACTGGCACGTGCCGAAACCCTCACGCTGAGAGAGCGCGAGTTCGTCGAAGCGGCGCGCGCGCTCGGCATACCAACGCACCAAGTCCTGCTCCGGCATGTGATTCCAAACCTGCTCGGTCCCCTCGTCATTCAGGCGACGACCGGTCTAGGCGTGGTGATCTTGGCTGAATCGACGCTTTCGTTTCTGGGCCTTGGGCCTGGGAAAGCCGTGTCCTGGGGCGCATTGCTCGACCAGGGGACGAGTGTGCTGCTCCGCTTTCCGCACGTGGCCCTCTTCTCTGGCGGAGCGATCGCGCTCAGCGTGCTGGGCTTCAATCTCACGGGCGACTGGTTGCGAGACCGGCTCGACCCGCGGTTCCGATAAACATGCCCGAGCTGCCCGACGTCGAGCTCTACCTTCACGCGCTGCGGCCGCGCGTGCTCGACAAGACGCTTGAGGGCGTGCGGATCGCATCGCCGTTCCTGTTGAGGACGGTCGAGCCATCGGTCGACGAGGTGGTGGGGAAACGGGTGCGCGAGCTGCGCCGGCTCGGCAAACGCATCGTGCTCGGTCTCGAGGACGAGCTTTACATCGTGATTCACCTGATGATCGCCGGCCGTTTCCGCTGGAAATCGCCGGGGCACAAGATCCCCGGCCGACTGGGACTCGCCGCGTTCGACTTCGAAGACGGGACGCTCTTGCTGACCGAGGCCAGCAAAAAGAAACGGGCCGCCTTACACCTGTGCCGCGGTGAGAGAGCTCTACGCGAGCACGACCCTGGCGGGATCGAGCCGCTCGAGATCGACTTCGCAAGTTTCACTGCGGCGCTCCGCGAGCGAAATCACACCGTGAAGCGAGCATTGACCGATCCGCGGATCTTCAGTGGAATCGGCAACGCCTACTCGGATGAAATCCTGCATAGGGCCAGGCTCTCGCCGCTCGTTTGGACGACGCGAATGACGGAGGAGCAGCTCGCACGCCTGCACGCAGCGACCCGGGAGGTGCTCTCGGAGTGGTTGGCGCGTCTAATCGAGCAACACGGCGACGCGTTTCCGGAGAAGGTGACCGCGTTTCGCCCAGAGATGGCCGCTCACGGCAAGTACGGCAAGCCCTGCCCGACCTGCGGCGACCCGATTCAGCGGATCGTGTTTGCACAGCGCGAAACCAACTACTGTGCGACATGCCAAACCGGCGGGAAGCTTCTGGCCGACCGCGCGCTTTCGAGGCTCCTCAAAGGTGACTGGCCGCGCTCGGTGGAGGAGCTGGAAGCGCTGCGTCGTGGCTAGCTCACTTGTCCGGCGCGCTGAACACACTAGAAATGTGCCTGGGCCCGTTTTGACGGTAGGTTGGGGCTGAAAGATGCGCTTTTCCGTTCGCCGAGAGGATCGCCGAAACCTGGCTGTGGGCTTCATCGGCCTGCTTGCGATCATGGCTGCGCATTCGGTCATGGAGACGGCGCGCGACACGCTCTTTTTGACGAGCTTGCCGGCGGACCATCTGCCCCGTGCCTACCTGGCCATTGCCGTGCTCGCGATCCTGGAGCTGAAAGTTCACGAGCAGGTGCTTCGCCGCGTGCGCGATCGAAGGCAGCTCTTGTCGGCGTCCCTCGTCTTTGGCGCGATCGTGACGCTTGGCTTTTGGGCGCTCCTCGAACGGCTCGGCGCCTGGGCGCCGTTTGGCTTTTACGTTTGGACGGGATTGTTGATCACCGTCGTGCTGATTCAGTTCTGGCTCTTGCTCGACGACGCCGTGACCGTCACGCAGGCCAAACGCATCTTTCCAGCGATTGCAGCAGGCGGCGTGGTCGGCGCTACGCTGGGATCCCTGCTTTCAGAAGGCGTGCTCCGCGTCGCCCCACCGATTGCGCTGGTCTTCGCGGCCGCCACGGTCTTGGCGCTGGCCGCAGCGACGCCGTTTCTGTGGCAAGTATCGAGCGCGGTCCATGCGGAACCGCCGAGGTCCGAACCTGGTGCTTCGCTTCGCTGGCTTCTTCGGGACAGCTATCTCACGCGCGTCTTTGCGTTCGTCCTGATCGGGACCATCGCGCTCACCATCGTCGACTTCATCTTCAAGAGCACGGTGGCCGCTCAGATCGCACCGGATCGCCTCGGTCCATTCTTCGCGCGCTTCTACCTGGGCCTAAACAGCGTGGCCCTGCTGGTCCAGCTCATCGGCGCGGGCTGGCTTTTGCGTGCTTTCGGCGCCCACCGGAGCTCTGCACTGCTGCCCGTGTTGATCTTCGGCGGTGCGCTGGGGCTCGCGCTTGGGCCAATTCTCCCGTTCGCGGTGGCCGTGAAGGCCGTCGATGGAAGCTTACGCCACACGCTTTATCGAAGCGCTGTCGAAGTGCTGTATTTGCCGCTGGACAGCAGGCGGCGGGAGCGGGCCAAGGGGCTCATCGAGGTGTTTGGGCATCGCGTTGGGCAAGCGATGGCATCTTTGCTGATCATTGCTGCGGTCGGCGTGGGCCTAACGACTCGCCAACTCGCCCTTTCGCTCCTGTTTCTGGTCATCGGTTGGCTCCTAGCGATCCTGTCGACGCGTCGTCAGTATGTCGATCAGTTTCGCGCGCGCCTGCGGCATGGCGTCATCGACACACGGCTCGAGCTCGAGGAGCTGGATCGGCATTCGCTGGACGTTCTGCTCAGCGCGTTGAACAGCGATCAGGATGCCGAAGTGCTCGCAGCCATCGACATCTTCGATCGACACGGAAGAACCGACTCGATGCCCGTGCTTCTGCTCTATCATCCCTCGGTCGAAGTGCGGAGCCGTGCGCTCGAAGCGTTCGCAGAGGCCTCCGATCTCCGGTTCATCCCGGTCGCACGACGCATGCTTTCGGATGAGGAGCCAGACATCCGCGCAGCAGCGCTCCGTGCACTCACGGCGGCCGATCCGAATCGAAAGCTCCTCGAAGAAAAGCTCGATTTCGAGGCCTCGATCGTGCGAGCCACCGCTTTGGTGGGGCTGCTCGGGATGAATGATGATGGGAGAAACGGCAGCGGCGTGTCGGCGGCGAAGCTGGACGAATGGATCGGTGCGGGAAACCCACAGGCTCAGTCGTCTCTCGCCCGGGCGATTCGACACGAGGGCGGGTCGGTCTTTCACGAAACCCTGATCAAGCTGATCGCGAGTGACGACGACTCGGTCCGCATCGAGACGCTGCGCGCCATGGAGGGAAACCCAGACCCGAGATATCTGCCGCACCTCTTGCCGCTCTTGGGGAGCTCCGATCTGCGCGCCCATGCACGTCAGGCGGTTCTTGCGATTGGGCCCGAGGCCTTGGCCGCACTCGAAGAGGCGCTTGCGAACCCGTCGACCCCCCGAAAGGTGCGCCGTCGCATTCCGCACACGATCATTCTTTTCGATCCACAGGACGCTGCCGACATTCTACTTCGACAGTTGGCGATGGAGCGCGAAGGAGGCGTGCGTTTGAGGATTGTTCGAGCCCTCGGCCGCTTGCAAGCAAGCCATCCGTCGACGGTCCTCGACGACGCGCTCTTGGAGGAACAGCTTCGTGCGAGCTTGGTGCGCGTCGTGCAGCTTCTTCAGTGGCGCTCGGCAATCGAAAGTGATGGCATCGCGGAAACGCCCGACGCCGAGCTTCTCCGCATCGCCCTTCAAGACAAAGAACGGGCAACGCTCGAGCGGGCCTTCTCGCTGATGGGACTGAGGCATCCCGAAGAGAACTTCGCCTTGGTTTGGCGAGGGGTCACGAGCGAGAACAACAGGCT
>Ga0209456_10001272_pt1 | contig 12371 bp, 15 predicted proteins | sample COG_11_FD_184755 | JGI IMG/M metagenome (GOLD analysis project Ga0209456, IMG submission 184755) | Pelagic marine sediment microbial communities from the LTER site Helgoland, North Sea, for post-phytoplankton bloom and carbon turnover... | ecosystem: Environmental > Aquatic > Marine > Neritic...
CCGAGGCGACATAATATCTAGTACCGCTCAATTGGGCCCTCAACATGAGCCTCTCTTAGCCCATGGGGACCATGTCGAGAGCCCAATTGCGCAGAACTAATCGTTATGTCGCGTGGAGCGTCGCGCGGAGAGGGCGTTTGTTTTCGCTACGCTCTGCGGGCTGCGCTCGGACCAGAGTTCGAAGAACTTTTTCTGAAAGCTGGCTACGAGCTGATCGCATGGGGTGACGCCGGACGAATCCGGATGTTCTCGAAGCACAAGATTCGTGAGCCGAACGACCTACGTCAGGCTCGACCCTGGGCTTGGCGCGACTCTCCGCCGATGCAAGCGGTCCTCAGAGCCGCGGGCGCAAACGGTGTGCTGCTCGCTCTCCCCGAAGTGTATTCTGCACTGCAGACCGGCATGATCGACACGGTGATCGCCTCTTCAATCGCTGTCATGGCGTTCCAGTGGCACACGAAGCTCAAGACGATGGCCAAGCAATCGAGCGGAATCGTGGTGGGTGCATTCATCATCAAGAAAGAAAAGATGGATTCGCTGCCACCGGAGGCTCAAGCCTACCTCCGCAACTCGGTGCTCGAACTGAACAGCCGCGCTACCGACGACGAAGCGACCCAAAAGCTCCGGGAGCGCCTCAAAGTGACGAATCTCGGGGCCTACGGCAACTCGTGGAAGGCCGTGCAATACCAAGCACGGTGGGACCTCGCAGGGCGGCTCTACTCGAAGGCTCTCTTGGAACGAGTCGGCGCGATCGTCGGGAGGCAGTAAGGCTACCTCACCGGGCTGCCTCGTGTATTGAGGACGGTGGGTGGGCCCAGGCCTACCGGCCAGTAGGGGCCGCGCCCTTTGCTGCTTGGGACACCGACGATGCGCCCCGACGCTCCGATCGGCCAATAGGGACCATGGTCCCGGATCGCGGAGCTTGCGTTATGCGTCGGATCGCCGCTGAAGTGGAATGTGTTGAAAAAGCTCCGAACGAACACGCGGTGCGGGACGAAGAAGCCGTTGAAGAAGAGATGCCGCCCGCCGACGAACGCCCAGCGTGGGGGGACGAACACATGGCCGAGCTTGGGTGCGATGTGGCGACCGTCCACCCACACGAACCCGTCGGCTCCGTGTGTCCAGTGGCCGGGCACCCAGATCGCACCCGTAAAAGGCGGCTCAGAGAGAACGGCGGTGGGGACTAGAGGAGCGGGCGGCGCCTCGACGACAACTGCCGCGGGCCGCGGTTCGCGGGCAACGACCACGCGCTGCCCCCCAACCAGTAGTAACCGGCCCGTCGTCAGCGTGATGAACGGTTGCACCGGGTCGACAGGCCGGATACCGATGGCGGCCACCGCGCCCTCCGCAGATCCAACTTCGGTGACCGCATCGGTTTGGGCGCCCGCACTCGGTGGCTCAATCAAGAGGGCGGAAACGGTGGCGAGAGCTACGGTGAGAGATCGCATCGGTCAACCTACCCTACGCCTCAGCGAGCCGGACGTCACGCCCAGACTAAACCCAGTACAAACAGGCCCCGTGGGTCGCTAGTCGGCGTCGTGGGGAGGCGCGATCTTGCCCATGATCACCTCCTCTTCGGGCAACACGACGTCACCCATGATCCATTCCTCCGGATCGCCTGATTCGTGGGGCTTCGACGTCCCATCGTCGGACACCCGTGGCGTCCCCATGACGACGTGTGCCTCGACTTCCCCCATGAGCTCACCGCTTTCGTCGGCGGGACCGCATGCGGACGAGGCGGAGAGCCCGGCGATGCCTGCCAAGGCCAACGCGGTGCCGACACCCGCACGCAAGAACCGTCGTTTCCGGCCGACAGGACAGTCCGAAGTAAGAACAGTGCCGTCGCGTCGTTGGTAGAAACGGACGCAGACTCGCCCTTCGCGCTCCGCAACGACCCGCCGCGCCTCGTCCTCAGTCATCTCGGAGAGGTTGTACACATTGCGACTACACTCGCGGCAAAAACGCACCCGCTCATCACCGTCCATACTTTCCCACGGGGCCCTACATGGGCTCGCCACACGAAGCTGAAATTTGGATTTTGTAGGCATAGGGGTTCTGACGCCCCACGTAGCGAAAAGATCTAAAGGGCCCTTTTGGTCTCCTTTTTAGTCTTGTTTACGTGAAGGCGGCCTACTCGGGCAGGGTCTGCTCGAATACGCGGACTGCGTTTTCGCCCATCACTTTGCGGATCTCTTCTTCGCTAAACCCGTCGTCGAGCAGCGCTTCTGCAATCAGGGCGAGCCCGGTCGTGTCGAACGGGACCGGAACTGCCCCATCGAAATCCGAACCTAGCGCAACGTGATCGGCACCGACTAGATCGGCTGTGTACCGGATCGCGCGTGCAATCGCGGCGGCGTCTTCACCGCAGACCGCCTTGTCCCAGTAGCCGATCCCGATGACGCCGCCCGTAGCGGCGATGCCCTCGAGCTGCTCGTCGCTCAGGTTGCGGTTGTTGTCGCAGGTGCCTTTGACGCCTGTGTGAGAAACGACGACCGGCCGAGTCGCGATGGAGAGGGCGTCGCTGATGAGTGCCGGAGAGGCGTGCGCAAGGTCGAGCACAATGCCGCGCGCCTCCATTTCGGCGATCATCTGCCGGCCGAGCTCGGTGAGCCCACCTTTTTCGACCCCGTGCGCCGAGCCGCCGACCCTGTTGTCGAAGAAATGAGTCGGGGCAATGATTCGCACGCCCACATCGAACAGCTTGGCCACGTTCTTCACGTCGCCGTCGAGGGCATGCGCCCCTTCGACGCCGATAATTCCCGCAACGACCTGAGGATTCTCTGCACGCGCCTCGCGATATCGTCGGAGGTCGCTCTTCGACTTGATGACCACGAGCTTGCCCTTCGATCGGTGTGCGAGCCCCTGCAGGCGCTCCGATTGGAAGAGTGCGCGCTCGAGAAAACTGCCCCAGGTCTTCCGCGGCCATCCTTGAAGCACGCCGAGCGCGGTGATCGCATCGGAGTCGCCTTCGGTGCGGTCGATGTTCTGGCCGTAGGGCGACTTACTGACGATGAAGAAGCACTGAATCCCCACGTTGCCCTCCACCAGGCGCGGCACGTCTATCGCCCCGTGGCCAAGCCGCTTGTTGAGGTCGCGGCCCCAGAGCAGGGGGTCCGCATGAAGGTCAACGACGAAAAGGTCGCGGTAAAGCTGCTCGGCTTCTGCGCTCGCTGTGTACGGTGGGTCGTCGAGCACGCGATTGGAGACCCTATCGACGATGGCCGGCGCGAACAATAAGAACGTGACTACCAAGACCGCAAGAACCGCGGCGACCATCACTAGGGTGCGTTTCATCCCGCCGCTTATACACCGCGACGTCGGTGCCGACTACTTCATCTGCTGACGGGAACCCTCATCGAATGAACGAGCTCTTGGTCGGCGATGCCAAACACCCACATCGTGGTCGCGTCTTCCCGAAGGAGGAGATGCTCGTCGTCGGGTGTAATGTTGATGTTCGTGGGGACGAAACCTAGATCGACGCGCTGCACCCGAGCGGCCCATAAAGAGAGATCGTAGAGACCCCTATCGATCAGAAAGACCCGCAACGAGTCCGATGTCATCACGAACTGGTCAAGCCGCACGTCAGGCCCCGACACGGTGCGGATCTTCTTCGTCGCAGTCGTGATGAGCCGCAATTTGCCATCTGCGTACCATGACGCCGAGTCGAGGAGTACGAGGTTGCCGGCAGGCGTCAACGCGTAGCGCGGTAGCGTGTCCCCAATGGCCAGAGTTTCGAACTCGAGCGTCAGGGTGTCGATGAACATGACATGATAGCGAACGTCGCTCGCAGAAGGTATCTGCTCCGGATCGTCAAACAGATCGGCGTCGATGTTGTCGCGGTCGAGGAACGCGATCGCCATGTTCCCGCGAGGCGAAACGGCCACGGGGCCGAAACCTGGTAGATTCCCTACCCAGCGCTCCCTGTCCAGATCGATGACCGAAACAGGGTCGCGACGGCAGGTCGTCGGTGCAAGAAAAGCAAAACGCTCGTCTGGCGTAACGGCGACCTCATCGGAGCAGTTCGGCACGGTGATGGTGTGCTTGTGACCGCTCTCGAGATCTATGAAGGAGACCTTCGTACTCACCTGATTCCCCGTCCACTCGTGGTCCATCGTAACGAGAGCTTTGGCGTGAGCTTCCAGTAAATCCACGTCGACGATGTTGCGGTCGAAGAAGAACGTCATCCGAGTGGCGCCGTCCCTGGTGTCCAATCGGTCGATGCGATCTTCGTATACCAGAAGCAGGTAACGGTCGTCGCCCGTGACCTTGAGCGTGGGGTAGTACTGAGGCCCTGAGAGGCTCCAGCCGTGCGACGCTTCGATAGGGTGTTTCCATGACACCGAATCGGTACGGACATCGTAAGCGTTGATGTATGCTTGGCCGTTTCGCGAAGTGGTCACGTAGACGGAGGCCGAACCGGAAGCGAAGGCCAGTCGCTGAGGATTCGTGATCCCAGACAAGACCCTGGTCTCGCCGGTTCGAATCGTCCCATGAAAGAGGCCGTCTCCAGTGCTCGAGAGAAAGTAGTCGCCCGAGGGATGGACGGCTATATCGCCAAGGCGTAATCCAACGCCGTCATCTTGATTACCGGGTGTGCGTTGGTTCTGATTGGAGCCGCCTTCAAAGCAGGCGCTCATCGTTACGAGCACCGCGAGTGCGGGGATAGCTCTGTGTCGACGCATTTCATCCTCCTGCGCCCGACACCCACAAAGAAAGCAATCAGCATGCCAGCACGAAGAACGCCGCGGAGCAGGAGTGAACCAGTTCCCTGTGAGGCACCTCACGAGCAGCAGCTATGGCACGGACTTCACAGTGTGGAAGGACGACCACACATCTGGCGTCTCACGACTTTTTTTGACCGAACGTGGGGCCACCCTCTTCGAGATAGGCTTCTTCTTCGGCGGTCGCTTCCCGCGAGAGGATCCCGTTGCGGTGCGGGTAACGGCCGAAACGCAGAACGATGTCGGCGTGCATCTGTGCATGCGACAGAAAGTCGGGGTGGTCCTCCACGCCGCAGCTTCCGATCTCGTCCGAGAGTTGGCCGAACACGTCGAGACATCGCCGCGCCGTGTTCGCGTCTTCGGCGTGGACCATGGGCATGCAGAAAAAAGAGCGTTCGATCAGACGGAGCTCCTTGTCTTGACCGCGGTCGATCCCCTCGAGACACACCGACAGCGCCCGTTTGTCGCCGGCGAACGCTGCGGGCGTCCCCCGCCCTAGGTTTCGCGTGAACTGGTCGAGCAGGATGACGAGCGCCAGACGCCCCCGCGCGGTCTCGCCCCAATCGGAAAGACCCCCCGCCAGAGCTTCCTCGACAAGACCGCCGAAGCGTTCGCGTATTTCCGCGTCGATCGCTTCGCCACCCATCCACCAAAGCTGTTTCTTGTCCCGCGGAAAGTCGAGCTCCCCCTCGAGCGAACCGAACCAATACTCGAGCACCGCTTCGAATGCATCGTTGGCACGCGCCATGTCCGAGATATATCACGGGTGCCGGCAAACAACGATGCAAGCAATCCGAACAATGATACAAGGGCTCCAAGGGAGGTGGGCATGAAGCGGACAGTTTTCTCGTTGTTGGTGGTGTTGCCATTGGCCATCTACGGATGCAGCAGCGACGACGGTGGTGGCAACGGCACGGGCGGTAGCGGGGCGACCGGCGGGAGCGGAGGTGCCGGCGGCGCTGGCGGGAACGGAGCAGTCGCCGGGAGCGGAGGCACAGGCGGTTCCGGGGGTCCTTCCGTGGAGTGCGACCCCCTCCAACAAGACTGCGACGGCGTAGAGGCTTGCTATGTCAACCTGGAAACCGGCGACCAGTTCTGCGCCTCCGTCGGCATGACAGGGACGCAAGGTGATCCCTGCGAGTTCATCAATGGCTGTGACGTAGGGTACGGATGCAACTTGCTCGCGAACCAAAACACGACGGACCGCGTATGCGCGTTCTTTTGTGATCCCGACGGCGGCTCGCCGAGCTGCGATGATGGACCGGGTCCTTCCTACGACTGCCGACGCATCAACGGTTTCTGGGCAGATGTGCCCGATGTGTCTCTGACGTTGGGAATGTGCTTAGACCCACTCGTTTTCCCGTAGCCCTAGGCTAGATCGAAACCCTCCCGACGGAGAAGCTGAACGTTTCGCCCACTTTGGCTCGAGGGCGGCGCTCTTGCTACTTTGAAGCTGGGGGGAAAATCATTCGTACCGCAGCTACCATCGGGCTCCTTTGCGTCCTCAACGCATGCAATGGGACTGGACCTTCAGACGGCTTGCCTAGGAACCCGGTAACCCCTTGCCCAAACAATTTGCAAGAGCTCGCGGACGAGGTTTTTCGGCCTAACTGCACGAACGCGGGGTGTCATGATTCTGATGGCAACGCCGGTGGGTTGGACTTGGAAACCGCCGAGCTGCCACTCGAGCTCATCGGGCAGGAGTCTACACTGTGCGCCGGCGAGGTCCGGGTCGTTGCGGGAGATGCGGACAGCTCACTACTCATTGCAAAGCTTCGTGGAACGAGCGATTGCGGAGTGCCGATGCCGGTTGGCGACATGCTTGCCACGGAGACTGTCGAGTGCATTGCCAACTGGATCGATCAACTCGACCCGTCAAGCGCGTGCGAGAACTGCGGAGGCACGTCCTGTATCGACTTGAACAACGACTCGCAAAACTGCGGCGCCTGTCAGCAGGCGTGTCCCGCGGGGTCGTCCTGCGTCGGGGCTCGCTGCTCGTGCGCCGGGACTTTGACAGCATGCGAGTCCGGTTGCGCGGACCTGATGACCAATCCAGAAAATTGTGGGAGTTGCGGCAATGGATGCGCGGATCTCGTATGTCTTGTTGGGGCGTGCTCGGCGGACTGTGGAGCGTTGACCGAGTGCGGCGGAGCCTGCGTGGATTTGGATTCGAACCCACGAAATTGCGGAACGTGCGGAAGGGAATGTAGCGCAGGGGCCTCATGCGAAGGGGGTCAATGCGTGTGCAGCCCCACGGACGTCTCCTTTTCCGTCGACGTTCAACCGATCTTCACGGCCAGCTGTGCGGTCATGGGTTGCCATGACGGAGTCGGAGGCCCGGGCGGCAGACCCGTCGGTGGAGGAGCCACAAGCCTCGATCTCACGCTTGGGAACGCCTACGAAAGTCTGTTGAACGCCACCTCCCCTTGTGGGCCGGTAGTCCTTCCCGGCGAGCCGGATAGCAGTCTGTTGATCGGCAAACTGACCGGCAGCGAGGTTTGCACGGGCACGCAGATGCCCAAGGGAGACCCGCCCTTAGCGGGAAGTCTGATCGACACGATCTCGACGTGGATCTGTCAAGGCGCACCGAACAACTAGCCCGGCCGGCGCGCGGCTTCGATGCCGTCGGCTACGCGTACACGACTGAGAAGGAAGCCGCCCACGAGGAACAACAGCGTGAGCGACAGGATTCCATCTCGTTCGTCCGCTCCCGGGATCACCATCGGCGTGAACGCGATCATAAGCGGACCGAAAATCGTGGCGAACTTGCCGACCATGTTGAAGAATCCAAAAAACTCCGCCGTTTTGGACGGGGGGACGAGGCGTGCGTAAAGAGAACGCGAGAGGCTTTGTACGCCGCCCTGCACGAGCCCGATCGCGACGGCGAGCACGTAGAAGTCACCCGCATCCTCGAGGAAGCGCCAGGCGTAGACCAGGGCGGCCAAGTAAACGCCGAGTCCCATGAGGATCGCGGGCTTGGGCCCGATCCGTCAGTGACCGGCGTGCACCCAGGCGAGCGCCGCGGTCATGAGAATGCCAACGCCGGCAAAGAAGGCGAGAAACTTCTTCCGGGCCCCGCCGCGGTCGCCGACTGCCCCGAGGATCGGCGCGGACACGGCGATCAGAACGCTGGCCGCCGCCAAGGTGACGTTGAACCAGAACTGGGACTGCTCGGTGGTGATGTCCTGGCTGATCGCGCTGTAGAAGACGGGAAAGAACCCCGCCATGATCGTCGTCGCGAAGGCGGAGTTCGCCCAGTCATAGAATGCCCAGGCGACGACGGGCTTGCGCCTGAGGACGCCGCGCAGGCTAGCGGGTTCGGTCATGCTCTGTTCTCGTCGCTCGCCGGACCGAGGCTATCACTTGCCCGCACATGGGGGAAAGCGTTGTGACGAAACTCCGCCGGACGGACCGGTGGCGCGCTACTGGACGATGATCTGCTCGACGCAGCAGAAGGCAGAGCAGTATTGGGTGTCGGTGCAGTCCGCGTCCGACGTACACGAAGCCGCGTTGTTGGGGCATTCCTGCGTGTCGCCGCATTCACCACACAGGTCGTCCGGAAGCTGGCCCGGGCACAGGACGCATTCACTGCAGCCACAAGCAGAACCGCACTCGGTGCTTGGTTGACATGTTGGGCACTTGGTTGGGTCATGAATGTCGGCGTAGGTGCAGTCCGGCGCCGCTGTAGGATTAACGACGATGTCGACGCATCCAGCATCGTCGCACATGGTGCAGCAACCAAAGCAGTCGCAGCCGGGTACGGTAGACCCGCCGCAGAAGTCAACGCACTCCTGACTCAGGTTGGTGCAAGAATCCTGTTCTGACCCCGGATCGCAGCCCCCAATCAGACAACACGTGTTGTAGCGACAACCATCGTCTCCCGCACCGGAGTTGCCGTCGAAGAAACAGTCCTGCCAGGTTTCGTCCTTATTGTCGCCCGGGATACCTGTAGCATAACTGCCTTCGTCATCGTCGGCGGACGAGATACACTCGGGATCAAAGCCATCCACTTTCCCATCGCCATCGTTGTCAGTGCAATCGGAGCATTCGGTGGTACCCGAGGAGGTGCAGCCAGTGGTGCCACCCGTTGCAGCTGTGCCACCGGTCCCGCTCGTAGCAGCCGTCCCGCCCGTGCCATCAGTACCGCCCGCTGCACCGGTCCCACCGGCGCCGACCCGCGGGTCGCTCGAATCGTCACTGCACGAGGCAACTGTAAGCGCTAGCAAGCAAGCGAGCGCGCCTAGACCAAGCCTGGAATCCCACATCCCAACAGCTTAGCGAGAACTGACGGTACCCCCCAAACTCAGGGGGTGATGTAGGCGAGTGTATCTCAGTACACGACGATGCCGCCGGTTGCCCCGGTGCCGCCGGTGCCACCCGTCGCGCCCGTGCCGCCGGTTGCGCCGGTGCCGCCCGTTGCGCCTGTGCCGCCGGTCGCACCCGTGCCGCCCGTCGCGCCCGTGCCGCCGGTTGCGCCGTTACCGCCCGTGCCACCAGTCGCGCCGCTACCGCCCGTGCCGCCCGTTCCACCGTTGCCGTCGCACTCGGCGTCCGACTCGAAACGCTCACCGTAGCCCGGACCATCGCCGCTCGCATTGTTGCCGGCTTTCACCCAGACCCTGACGATCTCCCAATCTCCCTCGCCAAAGGTGCCGTAGTGACCCTCGAGCCCGTCGTACTTGTGGCGCTCACCGTTGGCGAACTCGACGACGACGTTCGAAAGATCTTTGCACGACACGATATGCACCTCATGGCACTCGAAGTGCACGGCGATCGGTGCCGTCGAGCCACCGCGAGGGCAATCCAACGAGCAGTGGTAGGACTCTGCGTCGTGTCCCATCTGCCAATCGTCACAGCGGTCGTCGTCCGGAGACTCGTTGCAGTAGTCAGTGGCACAATCCCCACCTGTACGCGGAAGGATTTCGAGACCGTCGCCACTTAGTGTGTCATCTCCCCCGCCGGAAGAGCAGCTGAGGAGGAGAACCGAGAGATAGAAGGAAACCGAGTTTGGATTTGGACATGCCGGCGAGTGTAGGATGCTTCCGCGGCATGGTTAAGCCAAACAAGGTGACCGAAACCAGTCTCTTGCCCGGCAGCGGAAGAGCTGCGGTTGGTTTGTGTCTACCCACACTTAATCGGGACGCAACAATTTGATGCTGACGGACCCGTGGAGGCGCTTCGCTAGGGGCTTAAGGCAGGAAGAAAACGCCTTTCAAATCCTCGGTTCGCGACAACGGTCGGTCCATCCCAAAGGACGTCACCCGGAACTGGTAGAACATGCCGGGCTCGAGCGGCGGGCCCGCATAGGTCACCTCGGGGTCGCCCGCGCTCACACCGGGAACGTCAGCGCTCCAGATGACTTCGCCAAACGTGTCGAAAACTTCGATGAAATATCGGTCCTCGCTGCTATCATCGACCCACGAGAACACCGGCGTGTCGGTCACCTCTTCCGCGCCTTCAGCGCCTGGGGACATGACGTCGAGGGAACCGGTGATCTTGAAGCTCGGTGCTTCCATCGTCTGGCCCGCGTTGACCTCGACGCGAACGATCTCGGTGTTGCCTTGCACGAAGTCGGGATCACGCACCAAGCGATCGTTTTCGAACGCTCCGAGAACCTTGTAGCTACCGTTCGGGACACCTTCGATGGCCCAGCTGCCGCTCGGTAGAAGCTCGGATGCTTCGGGCGCCCGCAAGCCTGGCGGCGTCTCACCCCGCGCCAACGCAGCGTTGAACGTGGACTCGACGACGAGGATGTACGAAGTTCCATCGCCGGCGCCTGGGTTCACGATGTGCACATTGCCGGTCACGGTCCCGGTCGGGTCGCTCATCAGGCTGAGATCGGCTCGTGCCTCCTCGCCGCCGCTGACCGACACGGACTGCTGAGCATAGTTCGCGCCCTGGGTATAGCCGAGCACCGACAAGTCACCGTCCGGCACGTTGAAGATGCGATAGACACCGTCCCGGTCTGCAATGGCAGTGAAGCCACGCGGGCTCTGGCCCAATGTCTCGGCTACTACGAGAACGCCGGTGCTGTCGCGAGGCATCTCGACCGCTCCAAAGACCTGGTTCGTTCCGGCGCCCGATGGGAGGGAGATCAGCCCGATATCGCTGGCCGTGTTCTGCACGACCAGCGTTCCATCTTCGTCGACCGGTTCGGAGACATCGACGGGAATCGGCTGTCGAATACCACTTGGAAACGTCTGGAAACCAGCGGCGTCTGCGCGCAAGGTCACATCTCCGCCTAGCGGATTTCCATCCACGTCGCGCTGACGCGACACGCGAATCTCGTAGTCTCCAACCAAGTCGGTCACGGCGACGGTGCTGACCGGCGAACGGTTCGCGTCTAGCGCCACCACGGTTGCGCCTTCGACCCCGACCTCGTCGGACCGGTCAAAGACTTTGCCGCGCAGAAGCACAGGCGCAAAGCAAGAAGGCTCATCACCTAAGACTTCCTCACATACGAGACCCTCATCACACCCCGTCTGCCCAATCGGATCGCAAGAACTCTGACTGTCCGAACATCCGTTTACCAAAAGCAGCGAAACCACGGCTACGTTAATCACTCGACTCATAAGCCCCCCAAGAGGTTGCACTCCCCCGCAACCTGCCTCCGTCGATCTTATCGGCTGCCGAAGGCGATCCAAAGAGCGACGGCCTTCAGAGAGCAGATCCGGTGAGCTTGATCACAACCAGACTCTCTTAGCCCATGGGGACCATGTCGAGAGCCCAATTGCGCAGAACTAATCGTTATGTCGCGTGGCTCGCGGAGCAGACAGGGCGTTTGTTCTTGCTAGGCTCCGCCCGCTCATGACAACACAAAGGAATCCACCGACAGCTCCCTTCGTTTCGGGCAATGTCGGTCGGATCTCCATCTCCCCGCCGTTCTCGCCGGCTATCTCTTCTTGGCCGGAGCCCTTTTCTTCGCGGCGGTGCGCTTCTTGGCCGGGGCCCTCTTCTTGGCGGTGCGCTTCTTGGCCGGGGCCCTCTTCTTGGCGGCGCGCTTCTTGGCCGGGGCTCTCTTCTTGGTGACGCGCTTCTTGGCCGACTTGAGCTTCTTGGTCGCGCTCTTCTTGTCCGTCGCTAGCCTAGCGTCCAGCTTCTTCTTCGCGGCTGCGAGCTTCTTCTTGTGGGCGGCGCTCTTCTTGGCGGCGGCCTTCTTGTGTGCGGCGGCTTCTTTCTTGAGCTTCGCGTACTCAGCTCGTGCGCGTGTTGCCAGTGACTTCTTCTTCTTCGCGGGTGCTTTTCTCTTCTTTGCAGTCGCCATTACCGTCTCCTCGGGATCACATCCCCATTTTTTTGAGGGCGCAATGTGCTCCCCCCATCTGTTGGTGAGCGCACTTTAGACCAACTGATCGAGTGACTTCAACAACGTTCCGACATTGGTTCTCGATTTCGGGCTTGCATATTGAGTCGCGCGAGGTTTCCATTCCCGCCTTGGAGGCAAGCTATGAGTGATGCAATCGAAGAAGTGGATCAGGATACGCTCAGCACGATCCGGCGGCACGCTGGGCTCGGCATGGCGCTTGGGATCGGGATCGCGATCGCAGGGGTTGGTGTGTCCTGACTTTTCCGGAGGTGGATAACTGGACTCGCGCTGCCGTTCATGACGCGTTCCGTAGTTCGTACTCCACGGGCGAGACCATGCCAAGC
>Ga0209456_10001273_pt1 | contig 12370 bp, 7 predicted proteins | sample COG_11_FD_184755 | JGI IMG/M metagenome (GOLD analysis project Ga0209456, IMG submission 184755) | Pelagic marine sediment microbial communities from the LTER site Helgoland, North Sea, for post-phytoplankton bloom and carbon turnover... | ecosystem: Environmental > Aquatic > Marine > Neritic...
TCAAACGAAAGAATCGATGCTACAGTCAAAAAGCTAGGGCAAGGAAGTTAAGCCGAAATTTCCCAATGTTTCGTAAAAAGAGCGACCCAACGCCGCGCGGATGCCGGGCAAGCTGGAAAGTGCACGGCGAAGGGTCATAAGCAAGCGATGGGGGATATTGCAATCGGGATGCCAACTCGAATGCCCCTCAAAAATCGAGGTTTTCTTCGCCACCGAGCTTATCGGTAGGACATTTCTGTCATAGACCTGCAACCGATTGTCGTGGTCTGCACAACCTCGGGCTCGAGCGGGCCGATGAGCACACATTCCCCTACTACGCAGGTTGAAGTACGCGGGCTCTCCCGCGTATGATCTCAGCAACGGTGCAGGCCGGACCCAATGCCCAAGTGCAATAGTTGCGAAGGAAAGGTGCTCAGAACGGACGCGTTCTGCGGCACATGTGGCGAGCCGGTTCCTGGCGGGAAGCCGGTGGTGCCGATCTCTCGTGAGTTCAAGCTGAGCGATGTTCGGAGCGAGCCCGAACGCCCGCGCGGGACGGTGCCCCCTCAGGCAGGGGCCCCGACGTCGGCCCGCGCGGTCGCGGTTGTCGCGCTCTCCGACCCGGAGGCCACCGAGCCAGAAAACCTCACCGTCAGCCGGACCGCCATTCGCGAACGCGAGCCATTGAGCGAGCCCGCACCGGTTTTGCCGCTTCACCGCAAGAAGAACGGCACGGAGAGCAACCGCCAGGTGGAGCCCGCCGCGACCGAATCGCGAAGCGAGCCCGTACCGGCCCCCACGCCCGCGCCGGAGGCGGGCGCAAGCGTTCCAAAGATGCCGATTCCGCCGGGGCCGCCCATTCTCGCCTCGGATCTGCTGCGCGAACAGATGCGGCCATCGAGCCCAGGCGAAAAAGCGCTGCGCGCGACGACCGTGGTGCTGAGTGCGCTCGGTGCGCTGGCCGTGCTGCTCGTCGGTGGCATCCATCCGCTGACATTCGTCTCCCTGGCCTTGCTGATCATGACCGCGACCTTGGCCCTCACGCCGATGTCCTATCGAGCGCGCGCAATCGCGATCTTCGCAGCCGGTGCGCTCGCGACCGGGGTCGCTCTTTGGCAACAAACGCTGCAAGGAATCGCGCCCAAGGGCGTGATCTTGGCCAGCGCCACGATCCTGCTCAGCGGAAGTCTGCTGTTTCGGGCGTACTACCGGGGTGCACGCCTGGCGCGGCTGGCGGTGACGCTCGGCGTCCTAGCATTGGGCGCCTGGTTCTTTGTCTCGAGGGGCCACGAGAGCCTCATCATGCTGGACGGCCATTGGCAATCCTGGGCACCGGCGATCACCCATTTAGGCTTCGGCCTTTTGGCCCTGCTCTCGCTCATGGCCTTCATGGACAGCAGCACCAGAGGCGGCTCGCATGTCTGGGCGGTGGCCGTGCTCGTGCTCTATTCGGTGCACATCGCTCTGCTCGTTGCGAGCGGGCTCTGGCCGGTCGACCTCGGGCCGGCGAGCATCGAGGGGCCCACGATCGCCGCAATCCTGGCCGGTACGGTCGGAACCATCGTCGCGGGCTTGGCGCTCGCGCAGATTCTCGTCGCCGCGCACAAGGCCAGCTCGAATCGGGTCAAAGAACCCAGCTCAATCGAGCCCTGAGCTCAGGGTACTTTGCGCGGCCAGGATGCCAAGAGTATGACCGCGCAGGTGCGGCCCTTCTCGTCCTCGGCTTTGCCGTAGCCGGCGTCGGTGAATCGCGGGTCCGTCACCGTCATGCGATGACTCGGACTGTCTTCGATCGCGTGGAGCGCTTCGCGCATGGTGGCGGCCCGAGCCACAGCCTCTCCGACGACGCGCGCTTCGATGCCGCGCTTGAGCAGGCGGGCTTCGGGGTCGCCGTTGGGGTCGAGCTCGTGACCAAATCGGCCCGAATCGCAGACCATTTGCGCGTGGCTCGTCGCTTCTCGACTCAGCAGGCGGTTCGACCGCAGCGAGCGAGCGCCTGCCGAACGCCGTAGTTGCATGAGCCAGGCCTCGGGGGAGCGAGAGCCGCTTCGCGTCGTGGGCCCCTCTGGAATCTTGCCGACCCAGCGCTCCGCGACAGGTCGAGGTCCACTGGGCCCGGTCGCAACCAGTTGGACGAAGAGCGGACGCCCCCATTCGACGGGAATCGAGATCGTCGAGCCGAACTCACCACCGTCGACCGCGACGCGCCGCGACGAGCCGCTGGAATCCCGCACGACTAGGTAGGGATCTCGGAAATCCTCGATCACCTCGGCATGAAGATAATTGCGTCCTGCCTCCACGAGCGCGCCGGCCCGCACCGCTGCGACCAAAACGATTCGCTCTCCTGACCGGGCGCGGCCACAGATCAGCGGCGCATCGGAAGTTTCGTTCAGATCTTCGAGCCAGACTTTGAAGCTGTCGAACTCACCGGTGACGCCGAACTTGGCATAGACCGGATTCGCGTCGACCCCAGCTTCACGCGCGGCCTTGATGAGCTCGGGCGAAGGGGGGATGTGTTGAAGCGCCGCCAGCTGATGGGCAACCCCTTCGAGCTTCTTGTCCTTGATGCACAAGCGCGCGGGCTTGGCTTCAGCGGCAGGCTCGGCTTCGGCCGGAGCGTCGTTTTTTTCGTCGGCACCGGCCGTCGCGTGGATCGCGAGCAGCGTGGCACAAAGGAGGGTGATTTTGCGCAGCATCGTTTTGAGTCACGTCCGGTAGTCGGCGTTGATCCGAACGTACTCGTGACCGAGGTCGCAGGTCCAATAATGACCGAGTCCGCGCCCAGGACCGACGACGACCGAGATCTGGTATTCCTTGCGCTTCATCGTGGCAGCGGCTTTAGCCTCAGTTTTCGGCGTCATGCTGGGCGTCCCCTGCCGAAAGATCGAAACTTGGCCGATCTGTACCGAAATGTGATCAGGATTGAAACGTGCGCCTGAGCGGCCCGCGGCAGCCACGATACGGCCCCAGTTCGGATCGCAGCCGTGGAGTGCTGTCTTGACGAGCTGGGAGCCGGCGATGGTCCGAGCGATCTGTACGGCATCGGCGTCGGTTCGGGCTCCGCGAACCTCGATCCGCACGAGGTGCTCGGCGCCCTCCCCGTCAGCGACGATCTTTTTGGCCAGCGATTCGAGGACCTCGGTGAGCGCGCCCAGGAAGCGACGGCCTGCCGCACTCTTCTCTTCGATGGCTCGACGGCTTGCCGCGCCCGATGCAAGCGCATAGATCGAATCGTTCGTGCTGGTGTCGCCGTCGACGGTGGCACGGTTGAAGCTGAGCTCCGTCGCTTGCGGCAAGAGCTTCGACAGCGTCGCCCGACGAACGGGGGCGTCCGTGGTCACGAATGCGAGGGTCGTGGCCATGTTTGGATGAATCATCCCGGCGCCCTTGGCGATGCCGAGAATGCGGCATGTCGTTCGGCCGGCTTTGAACTCGGCTTGCGCGACCTTGGGTCCGCGATCGGTCGTCAAAATGGAGCGGGCGAACCGAGATGCGCCAGCCTCCGAAAGATCCTCCACGAGATCGGGAATCGCCGTTTCGAGCTTCTCGCGTGGCAGCTGCACGCCGATGACGCCGGTCGAGGCTGGAACCACGAGCGAGCTCGGGACGCGAAGCGAACGGGCAGCGGTACGGGTCAACGCCAGCGCCGTTTGCTGACCTTGCTTTCCAGTGCAGGCATTCGCGTTTCCGCTGTTGACCAGGACCGCTTGGCAAAGCCCGCTCTTCAGTCGGCGCTCGCTGAGCGTCACTGGAGCAGCACGCACGCGATTCCTCGTGAACACGCCCGAGGCGACGGCGGGTTCATCAGCGAAGATCAAACCCAAATCCAACGCATCGCCTGCCTTGACTCCGCCGTGTACGCCAGCGAAACGAAACCCCTTCACCCGTCCGCTCATGGCGTGCCTCTTACCAGAAGCTGCTTATTGCGGCGAGGCCGCAGCCTGGTCTTCGCGGTAGTGACAGTTCTTGTACTTCTTGCCGCTCCCGCAATAGCAGGGATCGTTGCGACCGAGCTTGGGGCGGTCGCGCTTGACGGTCGCTGCCTGTGCGGGGCCCTGCTGGGCGAGCGCAGCTTCGGCACCGGGACCGCCTGCGCGCCTGCCCCTCCTGGCCGCCGCACGGCGAGCCTGCCTGCTGGGTCCCGTCTGCTGCGCGCCTGCGCCAGCCTGCTCCCCACCGGCCTGATGGCTCGTGCGAATCTGACGCTGGCGCTTTTCGGTCGCCTGACGACGCTGCTCCTCGAGCTGCCTCAGCTCCTCTTCGCCCGCACGCTCGACGGTGAACATCCCGAGGGTGACCGACGACTTCACGCTCTGCACCATCGCTAGGTACATGTCGAAGCCCTCGCGCTGGTATTCCTTCTTCGGGTCGCGCTGGCCGTAGCCGCGCAGGCCAATCCCGTCACGCAGGTGATCCATCCCTTGGAGGTGGTCCATCCACTGCTTGTCGATTTCCTGCAGGTACAGGTCGCGGAACAGGCGAAGGAAGTTTTCGGTGCCGAACTCCTGCTCCTTTCGGTCGAGCACGGCTGACGCGTCGGCGTAGAGCTTTCGAAGGAGCTCGTCGCGGTCGCTGATCTCCTGAATGCCCGTCGCACTGATCGCGAATTGGTCTTTGTACGCGCGCTCGAGGCCTTCGAGGTCCCAGTCTTCGTAGTGCTTGCCGGGGGGGCACGCGTGGTCGACCATCGTGACGACGATTTCGTCGACCAAATCGAGCAGGCGCTCCTTCTGCTCGCTCAGGGACATGCCGACCGCCTGCTCGACGCACTTGTAGGCACCGACGGGATCGTTTCGGAACTCCTCGAGCGGCACCACGCAGCCGAACCAGAGATAAATGTCCTTCTCGAGGTACTCGACTCGCACGTCGGTGAGCGAAGCGAGATCGGACTCGTTTGCCCGCTTGCGGTGCCCGGGCAGCTCGGCTTCGGTGAGGCCCGCATCCGGAAGCGGATACGAATGGAACTTCACGATGTTCTCGATCACCTTGGTGACCCGGGACAGGAGCGCCGTGTCGATCTGTTCGACCAGCGGCTCCGGTTCTACACCGGCCTTGCGCTGCTCGTCGGATGGAACGGTTCGATACTCGCCGCGCAAGACCTGTTTTCGCAGCGCGTACATGCTCTTGCGCTGCTGGTTCATGACATCGTCGTACTCGAGCAGGTTCTTTCGAACGTCGAAGTTGCGTTCCTCGACCTTCTTTTGCGCGTTCTCGACGGCGCGGGTCACCCAGCGATGCTCGATCGGAATGTCTTCTTCCATCCCGAGCCGGTCCATCATGGACTGCACTCGCTCGCCTGCGAAGATCCGCATCAGGTCGTCTTCGAGCGAGAGGAAGAACCGAGAGGCGCCCGCATCACCCTGACGGCCGGAGCGGCCTCGGAGCTGGTTGTCGATGCGGCGCGACTCATGGCGCTCGGTGCCTATGATTCGAAGGCCGCCCGCCTCTTTGACCGCCTTCGCGTCTTCCCTGCACTTCGTGATGAAGTCCTCGGTGGTCTTGGCGATGGCGGAATCACGACGCTCAGGGTCGGCGAGCAGGTCTTCGGGGGCGTTCTCGAGCACCTCGATCCGAGCGAGCATTTCAGGGTTGCCGCCGAGCACGATGTCGGTGCCTCGCCCCGCCATGTTGGTGGCGACCGTCACCGCGCCGGAGGTGCCGGCCTGGGCGACGACATAGGCTTCGCGCTCGTGCTGCTTGGCGTTGAGGACGTTGTGCGGAACGCCGCGACGGTTGAGGAAGTGAGCAACGGCATCCGACTTCTCGACGCTCGTCGTACCGACCAGCACGGGTTGCCCTGCCTTGTGCGACACCTCGATCTCCTCGCAGAGCGCGCGAAATTTCTCGCGCTCGGTCTTGTAGATCAGATCTTCTTCATCGAGACGGTCAATTGGCTTGTTGGTTGGGATGACGACGACATCGAGCTCGTAGATGTTGTGAAACTCGGTCGCTTCGGTATCGGCGGTGCCGGTCATGCCGGACAGCTTTTTGTAGAGGCGGAAGAGGTTCTGGAACGAAATCGTTGCGAGCGTGAGATTCTCGCTCTGGATGAGGACGCGCTCTTTGGCTTCGACCGCCTGATGAAGACCGTCGGACCATCGCCGTCCAGCGAGCACGCGGCCGGTGAACTCGTCGATGATCATCACCTTGCCATCTTCGGAAACCATGTAGTGCTGGTCCCGGTGATAGAGGGCATGGGCCCGCAAACACTGCTGCAGGATGTGGAGGGTTTCGAGGTTGGCCGGGTCGTAGAGGTTGCCGTCCCCGCCAAGCAAGCCGCGGCCGCCGAGCAGCTCCTGGACGCGCTCCATGCCGTCCTCGGTGAGCGTCGCGCTGCGGTTCTTCTCGTCGAGGTCGAAGTGCTCCTCTTGGCGAAGCCGCGGAATGATCTCGTTGATCACCTCGTACTTTTCGCTAGCCGTCTCGCCCGGACCGCTGATGATCAAGGGCGTGCGGGCCTCGTCGATCAGAATCGAGTCGACCTCGTCCACGATGGCGTAGTTCAGATCACGTTGGACGTAATCGTAGATGCTGAACTTCATGTTGTCGCGCATGTAGTCGAAGCCGAACTCGTTGTTTTGGCCGTAGGTGATGTCGCAATTGTACGCGCGCTTCTTGACGGGATTGCTCTGCCCCGGGACGACGACGCCGGTGCTCAGGCCGAGGAATCCGTAGAGCTTGCCCATCCACTCGGCGTCACGACTTGCGAGGTAGTCGTTGACCGTCACGACGTGAACACCCTTGCCTTCGAGGCCGTTCAGGTAGCAGGCGAGCGTGGCTACGAGCGTTTTGCCTTCGCCTGTTTTCATCTCGGCGATCTTGCCCTGGTGCAGGACGATGCCCCCGACGAGCTGAACGTCGTAGTGCCGCATTCCTAGGACGCGCTTACCCGCTTCGCGCGCGACCGCGTAGGCCGGTACGAGCAAGTCATCGAGAGAGGCGCCGTTGTCGAGCTGCTGCCTGAACTCGGCCGTTTTGCCGCGCAGCTGGGCATCCGACAGCTTCGTCATCTCGCCTTCGAGCGCCGAGATCGTAGCAACCATGGGCTGCATACGCTTGACCTCGCGGTCGTGCTTGGTGCCAAGCACCTTCTTCAGGACGGAATTGAACACGGCTGCAATCTAGGTCGGCCGGGCGAGCAGCGCAAACGACAGTCAAAACCAACGCTTAGAGAGCGCGAGCACCGCCATCAGCACGAAGACCAGGAGCACGAAGGCCCAAAGACCGCGGCCCCACGAGGGGGTTGAGCGCGGGGGCGAGTCCCCGTCGCCGAGCGCATCGAGAAGCTGGCGCGCGCGCGCGTGTGCAAGGAGCTCGACACGAAATAGGACCGCAGCGACGATTAGGCCGATCAAGAAGATCACCGCGGCCGCCTGCCAGCGCCGACGCTCTTGCTCGAGCTCGAGGGCTTGGTCGACGCCCAGCCGAGAGCTCATCCCAGACCCGATCGCTACGACGTCGAAGCTCGGCACCGCAAACAAGGCGGCGATCGCATCGTCGACGGATGCTTCGGGAAGGGCACCATCGAGGATCGCCAGGGCAAGTGGATCGAGCCCTCGCTGATCGGCATCCGCCAAGACGGCCGTGGCCGCGGCGTGTGCTCGGTCGGGGCCGGCGGGGTCGGCGACGACGAAGGTCGAGACGCCAGCGGTGTTGTCCGAAAAGAGATCCGCTCGAATCTGCAGACGCCAAACCCCCGGGCCTGGGGCGGCGAGGTAAGGGTCATCGGGGCTGAGCGAGAGCGCCTGGACCCAGCGGCGGCCCTGAAAGACGTCGACGAGAACGGCGCGTAGCTCTCCAATCTTCTGCCAGTCGACTCGGATGCGATGATCTCCTTTCGCTGAGGCTTGAGCGACGATGCCACCCGGCACCAGGGGGAGCCGAACTTCACGTGCCGCGAGCAAGGAGCCTTTAGCATCGAGCGCTTCGACGACGATGCGGCCCTCGCTGCCCGACACGACCACGGGAAAACGCGCGAATCCGTTGGAAGGCCGGACAGCCCTTGGGTCGAGCCGCACAGCCGCGAGCGATCGCAGCCGCACCCGAATGTCTTGCCGGCCAACCCAGACGGAAAGCATGCACCGAAGCTCAGGAACGCAGGCGCCCTCCTCTACGCGAGGGTCGAGTAGCTCGATGGCGCGCCTCGAATTGGACACGCGAATCGGTCCGAGCTCGTATGCCTGAAACGCGGTGACCGTGCGCCCGCTCGGCAGGCGGGAGTCGATCGATTCGCGCACGTAGAGAGTCCGCGTCACGGTCACCTCTTGCCCGTCGATTTGGGCGGTCGCCAGCAACGAGAGCGTTCCGTTCAGCCCACCCGGAATTGAAAGCTGACCCTCCCTTCCTTGGACGAGCGACTCGCGGAGCTCCGTTTTGGCGAGCGGCATACCCGCTGCATTCCGAAGCTCGACGACGACCGGCGGAGAAGCGACAACCGTGTAGCCCGCGTCGTCTTCAGCGAGTTGCCATGCGCGTAGACCGATCGTCGCGCCGGGGCGCGCGACGACCGGTGCGCTGAAACGAAGATCAGGAATCGGCGACGGGGCGCCGGCGATCCAGAGCACCGCGAGGATGAGCGCGACGAGCAGGGGCGACAGTCGAATCACCGATGAAAATCGGTCGATTTGTGGGTCCTGCTTCGCCATGGGGATGGACAAACTCAGGATGTTACCTTAGGACACCTAAAGCTAGAGAGCACGAATGGGAGCTACCGCCGAACACGACGTCCAGCAACTCCGTGCTCGCCTGAGCGAGTACATGAACAAGCATGGTCTGCGTTCAACGGAACAGCGGCGCCTAGTGACCGAGAAGTTTTTCGCCAGCTCCGACCACCTCTCCATCGAGGACTTGCTCGAGGAGGTACGGCTCGAGGAGCCGAGAATCGGTTACGCGACGGTGTATCGCACCCTCAAGCTCCTCAAGGACTGCGGGCTCGCCTTCGAGCGTCACTTCGGCGACGGGGTGTCCCGCTACGAGGTGGCCTGGGCGGACGAACATCACGACCACATGATCTGCGTGGAGTGCGAAAAGATCGTCGAGTTCGAAGACGACGCCATCGAAGACCTCCAACACAAGGTGTCCTCGAGGCTTGGCTTCAAGCTCGTTCGCCACAAGCTCGAGCTTTACGGCGTCTGCGCGGACTGCCAGGCCAAGACCTAGAACCGACAGCGGCGTACGCGCTCGGGATCAGACGGTCGCGAACGCTTCGTCCGGGATTTCGACGGGGAGCGTATCGATGGCGCTCAGTCGCTTGACGCGGCTCGGCAAGGTGGTGAGAACATTGTTCGCGAAGTACTGCGCCGCGAACTTCTTGCCCATATAGAACGCGTGGTCGGGGTGATTTTCAGAAGTCTCCGGCAGCTTCTTCAAGGCGATGGATGCTTGGTCTAGAAGCAGCCAACCCACCGCGAGCTCACTCATGATGACGAGAAAGTCCTCGGCTGCGAGGGGGATGTGCTCGAGCTTGCCGCCCTTGGACCAGCCGATGAACTGCTTGACCGATGCGGCCACCGCTTCGTGCGCGTTCTGCAGGTGTCCGATGGCCTCTGTGAGCTCGGGCGTGTCCTTGTTCGCCGTGATGAAATTTTGGATGTCGGTCAAGAACGCCTGAGTGTTGGCACCGCCGCCTTGGCCGAGCTTTCGGCTCACCAAATCCATGGACTGGATGAAGTTGGTGCCTTCGTAAATCTGGAAGATCTTCGAGTCGCGGCAGTACTGCTCCACCGGGTGGTCCTTCAGGTAGCCGTGGCCCCCGTAGACCTGAATGGCTCGGCTCGACACCTCGAACGCTGCATCGGTGCCATAGGCTTTGACCAGCGGTGTGAGGAGATCCACCTGACCTTTGTGGTAGGCCTCGGACTCGTCATCCTTGCCCTGCGTCGCGCGCAAGCGATCTCCGTGGTTGGAGAGCTTCATCACGAGCGCACGCACGCCCTCGACGCGCGCCTTCATCCCCAAAAGGTCGCGGCGGATGTTCGGATGCTCGAGGATCGGAACACGTGGAGCGTTGGCATCTTTGAATTGCTTGACGCTGGCACCTTGTTTGCGCTCGCGCGCGTATTCGAGCGCGCTGAGGTAAGCCGCCGAGGCTACCGATAGGCCTTGGATGCCGACACCAATACGGGCCGCGTTCATCATGTGGAACATTTGGCGAATGCCCTGGTGCTCGACGCCGCCGACCACTTCTCCGACACACGCACCTTCATCGCCGAAGTTCATCACGCAGGTGGCCGACCCGTTGATGCCCATCTTGTGCTCGATGGAAGGCACCGTGACGTCGTTGCTGTCGCCGAGTGAGCCGTCTTCGTTGATTCGAAGCCGAGGCACGATGAAGAGCGAAAGACCTTTGGTTCCCGCTTCCGCGCCCTCGATGCGCGCGAGAACCAAGTGGATGACGTTCTCGCCGAGATCGTTGTCACCCCCGCTGATGAAGATCTTGGTGCCCTGGACGCTATAGGTGCCGTCGTCGTTTTGGCGCGCGCTGCTCGACGCGGAGCCGACGTCGGAGCCGGCATGCGGCTCGGTGAGACACATGGTCCCCGTCCATTCGCCGCTCAGCAACTTGGGAACGTATTTCTTCTTCTGTTCCTCTGTGCCGAACTCCAAGAGGAGCTCCGCGGCGGTCAGACTGAGGCCCGTGTACATCGTGAACGCCGTGTTCGCACCGCAGAGCATCTCCTCGACGAAGGATCCCACCATGCTTGGCGCGTCTTGGCCGCCCCAGCGCGAAGGGGCCGCGACCGTGCGCCAGCCTGCTTCCCAGAGCTTGTCCCATGCACCTTTGAATCCGTCGGGCGTGATGACGCGTCCGTCTTCGATTCTGCAGCCCTGTTCGTCACCGGTCCCGTTGAGGGGGCCGATCACGTCGCAGACAAAGCGGTAGACCTCGTCCAAGACCATGTCGCACTCTTCGGCGCCCCATTCGGCATAGGGTTCCTTGCCGAGGACGGATTGCAGATCGAACTGCTCGAAGAATAGAAACCGAAAGTCTCGTAGATCCGCACGATAGCGATTCATTGCTTGTGCCACGTCTGCCTCCAACTTTGAGTAGGTCACCCTCGGGCATGGGCACGTGATTACGTGATGAGGCCCCGATGGATGCCAGCTGTAAGAAACGTGAGGCCACCTCGCCTTTTCGTCAAGGAGCCGATAGCCCTATTCGCGGGTGCGATTGCTCACAAACTCCGCAATCCCAGCGATCGCGCACCGCCCCTCCTCGAGCTGGCGCTGACGCTGCCTAGCTCGTAAGCCTCCGCCCATGCTGCTCGAGCGCTACCTCGAATCCCTAGGCTCCCAAGCCATCGCAAAGGCGCTCGACCTCGATGGGCCGCGGCCCGCGCTCATTCGGCCTACGCAGGATGCGAAGTTCGGCGACTTCCAGATCAACGGCGCGATGCCGCTCGCAAAAGAGCTGAAGAAACCGCCCCGCGAGCTGGCTCAACCCATCGCCGAGGCCTTGTCGGGCATCGATGCGATCGAGAAAGCCGAAGTTGCCGGGCCTGGCTTCGTCAACATCCACCTGGCGCCTGCGTGGATCGGCTCGAAGCTCACCGACGCGCTTCGTGATGCGGAAAGAGACGGGGTGCCGGCGGTCGAAGACGTCTCCGAAATCGTCGTCGACTTTTCGAGCCCGAACATCGCAAAGCAGATGCACGTAGGGCACTTGCGCTCGACGATCATCGGCGACGCGATCGCGCGGGTTCTGTCGTTCATGGGTCACCAGGTCATTCGCGACAATCACATCGGAGACTGGGGGACGCAGTTTGGGCTGTTGATTGTCGGGATGCGCGAATGGGGAGACGAGAGCGCTCTGCAATCCAGTCCGATCAAGGAGCTCGAGCGCGTGTACAAGCTCGCATCCGAACGGGCCGATGAGGACGAGGACTTTGCAGGGCGGGCACGCGCAGAGCTTGCGAAGCTCCAAGGCGGCGACGAGCGAAACTTGGAGCTTTGGAGGCACTTCCTAGAGGTGAGCCGCGGCTCTCTCGACGCTCTGTACGCCGAGCTCGGCGTCTCCTTCGACCTGTGGCTCGGCGAAAGCGCATACCACGATGCGCTTCCCGGTGTCGTCGACGATCTTCTAGAGCGAGGTATCGCGCGCGAGGACGACGGTGCGGTGTGCATCTTCTGGGGCGAAATCGACGGAGCACCGAAAGCCCTGCGCAAGCAGAAGACGCCGTTCATCATCCGAAAGAAGGACGGCGCGTTTCTCTATTCGACGACCGACATCGCCACCGTGCAATATCGCAAGCGCCAGCTTCACGCCGACCGCGCGCTCTATGTCGTCGACAATCGCCAGGCACTGCACTTTCAGCAGCTCTTTGCGGTGATGAGCTTACTCGACGCGGACATGGACCTCGAACACATTGGGTTCGGCACGGTGCTCGGCAAA
>Ga0209456_10001275_pt1 | contig 12354 bp, 11 predicted proteins | sample COG_11_FD_184755 | JGI IMG/M metagenome (GOLD analysis project Ga0209456, IMG submission 184755) | Pelagic marine sediment microbial communities from the LTER site Helgoland, North Sea, for post-phytoplankton bloom and carbon turnover... | ecosystem: Environmental > Aquatic > Marine > Neritic...
CGCCTGAAAAAGGCGAAACAGGCCGGTGAACTGTCGCCGGACCTGGACGTGGCGGGAACGGCTACCACCATTGCAACGACCATGACCGGTTTGATGGTCATGGGCAAGGCGCATTTCGGTCGGACTGCGCTGAACAAAACGGTCAGACAGGTATTGCAGTTACTTGGCTAGTCCCTGAAGCACCAGGTCTGTATAACCCACGATGCCCAGCACCTTTCCATGATCGATGACCGGTGCGTAGGAAAAACCCAGCCTTTGAAACAGTCGCGCGCAGTAACGGATATCCATTTGCGGATCGACACCGACCGCCGGCTTGGACATGACCTCGTAGACATTGACGCGCTCCGGCGAGCGATTGGGAGCCAGTACATCGCGGGCAATATCCGATAACAGCACGATGCCGTATTCATCATTTTCATTGCGCTTGTCGATGACCAGCAGTCGCGAGTCATGCTCCTTCATAAGCAGGAGCGCATGCTCAACCGTCATGAGACCGTCAACCAGCTGAAAACTGTTATTCATAACATCCTTGACGCGTACAGGTTGTTCACTCATATTTTTTCCTCCACTGCTCCGCTTAATTTGGTGATCTGTCGCTTGACACCTACCACGTCCTCGACATCCAGCTGGAAGGCGATTCCCGTACCCGGATTTTTTTCAAATTTTCCGATTCGCTCGATGGTCTCAAGGATGTCACGGCTCATATGCTCCTCGACCAGGAACATCAGCATATCGCGCTGCGTCTCCAGGTTCAGACCAAGAAATGTTTTCGAGGCCATGATGCCTTCACCGCGTGCCTGGTTTAGCACGGTCGCGCCGGTTGCACCGGCCTCACGCGCAGCATCCATAATGCGAGTGGTTTTTGCATCGCTGACCAGGGCAATGATCAATTTGAAATGCATAACTGTTTACCTCTCATAATATTGGTTAATCCCCAGCATCGGGATCATCTTCCCTTTGTTTGCGTCGTTGACGTTTCGTCCACCACTCGCCGATCTGTGCATAAGCGATGACGGACATGATCGGGAACAGGCAGGCAAAGGCAATCAGGCCAAAACCGTCCAGCAGGGCGCTGCGTCCCGGTATCGTGCTGGCAAGCCCAAGTCCCAGCGCGGCGACCAGCGGGACAGTCACGGTGGATGTGGTCACGCCGCCCGAATCGTAGGCCAGGGCGATGATCATGCGGGGTGCGAAAGCTGTCTGTATGACCACGATGATATAGCCGCCGATAATAAAGTAGTGCAGCGGCATGCCCGTCACGATGCGGAAAGTACCGAGTGCGATGCCGACGGCTGCGCCGATGGCGACGGCGATACGCAGTCCCCACACGCTGATGGCGCCCGCCGAAATCTGGTTGGCCTTGATGGCGACGGCGATTAGTGCGGGTTCGGCGATAGTCGTGGAAAAACCGATGGCCGCGGCGAACAGGTAGACCCATCCGTAGTCATACCAGTGCAGCGTTTCGCCAATCACATGCATGGTGCCGCGGATGAACACCGGGTCTGTCAGTTGTTGCGCCATCAGCTTGCCGGCGGGGAACAGTGCCTCCTCGAGGCCGACCAGGAACAGGGTCAGGCCGACCAGCACATAGACGAATCCGTACAGGACGCTCTTGAGGTTCGGTATCTGCTGGCGCAGTACCAGCAGCTGGAAACCGAAAATGATCGCCGCAATCGGCAGCACATCGCTAATCGTCGACAGGCCGGTGGAGAGCAGGTGTCTGGCCAGTTCCATCAGATAATCATTCCGTAGGCCATGACAAAGATCATCGGGGTGAGTGAGGCAAAGGCAATCAGGCCGAAGCCGTCCGTCATCGGGTTACGGCCCTTGATGCTTTCCGCCAGCCCCACGCCCAGCGCGGTAACCAGCGGTACAGTGATGGTGGACGTGGTAACGGCGCCGGAGTCATAGGCAATGCCGATGATTTCAGATGGCGCAAACACGGTCATGATGACGACACCGATATAGCCGGCAATGATCAGGTACTGGATCGGCCAGCCGCGCACGATCCGGTATACGCCGGTCAGGATGGCAACGCCGACCGACAGGGCCACCGTGATGCGCAGGCCCAGCGCATAGCCGGCCCTGGCATCGTCATCATCGGCAATATGGCCGCCATCTGCCGCGATTCGCGCGGCCTCGCCCGCCACGGCCGTCAGTGCCGGCTCTGCAATGGTGGTGGCGAAGCCGAGTGCGAAGGCAAACAGCAGCAGCCAGAACAGGTTGCCCTTGCGCGCAAAGGCATAGGCAAGGGATTCGCCGATCGGGAACAGGCCCTGATCGAGGCCGCGTATGAAAAAAGTGAGACCGAACACGACCAGCAGGCAACCGGTCAGTACGCGGGCCAGGTCCGGGAACGGCTGCTGGATGACGACCAGCTGGAAGAAGGCGACGACCAGCAGGATCGGTAACAGGTCGCGAATACTTGATGTCAGCGTTACGAAAAAGCTGCGAAGTTGCTCCAATGGTGCCAGTCCCCTGTTGCAACCCGATCGGTTGCGATATCCTGTCTGCCTGCCCGTCATTCAGGCTGCGCGACTGGTAGTTATTGCTGCCGACAGCCACGGTTATGCCCACGAGGTGCCGCAAATGATAGCCGGTTTGCGTAGATACGCCTACTCGATATCCGCACTGGCCGTTGCCTGCTTCTTCCTGGTGCCGTATCCCAATATGGCTGTTATTGGTGCGCTGCTCCTGCAGACGCTTGCCTTTATTGTCATCGCCGGCAAGTCGGCCGCCGACGGAATCGTGCTGACCGGCATCACCTGCCTGCTGATCGGCTCGCTGAGCGCCGATCATCCACTGGTCAGGGAGGCCTTCTTTACCGAAATCAGGCCATGGATCCTCGTCACCGGTGCCGTTATTACCGTAGCGGGTATCCTGGTGGTAATAAAACAGTCATATAAGCAGTCCTGACCAGCTGAAATCCCGGCGCACTGGCTGAACGGGTAGACAGAGCCGGAGGCTGCTGCCGCCTACAATTCCATGCGGCGCAGACGCAAGGCGTTGCTGATGACCGAGACCGAGCTGAAACTCATGGCGGCGGCGGCCAGCATCGGCGACAACAGCAGGCCGGTGAACGGGTACAGCACGCCGGCGGCTATTGGCACACCCAGCGAATTGTAGATAAAGGCGAAAAACAGGTTCTGACGGATATTGCGCATCACGGCGCGGCTTAAACGGCGCGCATGGACAATGCTGCGCAGGTCTCCCTTCACCAGGGTAACGCCGGCACTTTCCATGGCAACATCGGTCCCGGTCCCCATGGCAATGCCGACATGTGACTGTGCCAGTGCCGGCGCATCATTGATGCCGTCGCCGGCCATGGCAACGGTATGTCCCTCCGACTGAAGTTGTTTCACAACATCCGCCTTCTGCTGTGGGAGTACATCGGCCACTACGCGGTCGATACCCAGCGTCCTGGCAACCATCCCGGCCGTGGTGTGATTGTCACCCGTCAGCATGATAATGCGGATACCGGCGGCGTGCAGCTCACGGATGGCGTCCTGCGTTGAGTCCTTGAGGGGGTCTGCAATACTGAGCAGGCCGGCCGCCTGGCCGTTGACGGCCATGTACAGGACGGTGTGTCCCGCGCTCCTGCCGTGCTGGGCCCGTCGTGGCAGGTCGAGCATGTTGATCTGCAGGTATTCGAGCAGCTGGCTGTTTCCCAGGACAACCCACAGGCCATCAACGGACCCGGTCACACCCTTGCCGGGTATGGAGGTAAATGTTCCTGCCTGTACTGGTTTGATCCCCCGGCTGGCAGCGCCGCGCACGATGGCATCGGCCAGCGGGTGTTCGCTGGCCTGTTCCAGACCGGCCGCCAGTTGGAGGAGCTGATCCTCGCTGTAGCTGCCGCACGCGCTGACAGACATCAGTACCGGTCTGCCCTCGGTCAGCGTGCCGGTCTTGTCCACCACGAGGGTGTCGACCTTCTCCAGCGTTTCCAGGGCCTGTGCATTCCTGATCAGCACACCCATGCTTGCGCCCTTGCCGGTGCCTACCATGATCGACATGGGCGTGGCCAGGCCCAGTGCGCAGGGGCAGGCGATGATGAGTACGGCGACGGCATTGATGATGGCGTACGCCAGCCGCGGCTCCGGTCCCCACTGGTACCAGGCGCTGAAGGCAAGTGCGGCGATCAGCACCACGGCCGGGACAAACCAGGCGGCTACCCTGTCAGCCAGTCGCTGAATCGGCGCGCGCGAACGCTGCGCCTCGCCGACCATGCGGACAATCTGCGCCAGCAGGGTATCGTTGCCGACCCGTTCGGCACGCATCAGCAGACTGCCGTTGCCGTTCACCGTCGCGCCGATCAGCATTTCACCGGCAGACTTTTCCACCGGCACGGGTTCACCGGACACCATCGATTCATCCACACTGCTGTGGCCCATTGTCACGACACCGTCCACCGGTACCTTCTCGCCGGGTCGCACCCGCAGGACATCGCCTGCCTGTACCTGTGCCAGCGGAATGTCCTGCTCGCTGCCGTCGGTCCGCACAATGCGGGCGGTGTCGGGTGCTAGCCCAAGCAGCAAGCGGATAGCGGCACCAGTCCGGCTGCGCGCGCGCAGCTCCAGGACCTGTCCCAGCAGCACCAGGGCCACGATCACGGCAGCAGCCTCGAAATAGACGGCGACGGTTCCGTCTGCATGCCGCATGACGGGCGGGAATACATTGGGCAGCAGCAGCGCAATAATGCTGTAACTCCAGGCGACCGCCACGCCCAGCCCGATCAGGGTGAACATGTTGAAATTCAGGGTAAACAGCGAGCGCCAGGCGCGCACGAAGAACGGCCAGCCACCCCAGAGCACCACCGGGGTGGCGAGGGCACACTGAATCCACTGGACCGTGCGCATGGATAGAACGGCAGGCAACCAGCCCGGCATCAGGTCAGCCACCATGGCCAGCACAAATACCGGCAGGGCCAGGACTGTACTGACCCGAAAGCGCCGGGTCATGTCGATCAGTTCCGTATTTTTTTCCTCAACGGCAACGCGCCTGGGCTCCAGGGCCATGCCGCATTTCGGGCAGTTGCCCGGTGTGTCCTGCACGATTTCGGGGTGCATGGGGCAGGTGTATTCGGTACGTGTCGGCAGTGTCTCCAAAGCCTCGGGTTCCAGCGCCATGCCGCATGACGGGCAGGGGCCGGGACCTGTTTGACGGACTTCGGGGCACATCGGGCAGACGTGCGTGAGACTGTCGACCCCGTCCGTCCCGGGTGCCGGTTCGGCCGGTTTCAGGTATTGCTCCGGGTCTGCAGAAAATTTTTCCAGGCAACCATTGCAGCAGAAGTAGTAGTCGACACCTGCATGGACAGCATGATGTTCGCTGTCCGCAGTGACAGTCATACCGCAGACGGGATCTATAAGCGTGTTACTCATCCTGCGTTAGTCCTGTAACTGCGTACAGATACAACCATCATCACCCTCCCCCTCAGGGGGAGGGTTGGGGAGAGGGGATTTATAATCAGCGTGTAAATCATTCTTACCCCCTCTCCCTGGCCCTCTCCCGGGGGGAGAGGGAACGGGATTGACGGATTTGTGCATGTGTCATTTACCGTGCCGTTTCCACAGCAGGAACACGGCGGGTATTACCACCAATGTGAGTACTGTAGCACTGATCATGCCGCCGACCATGGGTGCGGCGATACGGCGCATCACTTCCGAGCCGGTACCGCCGCCCAGCATGATGGGTAACAGGCCGGCGATAATGGCCGCAACGGTCATCATGATGGGCCGGACCCGCAACAGTGCACCGTCGATGACTGCAGTGCGGATATCCTCGCCGGTCAGCCCACGGCCGGCACGCCCTGCCGCGTCCTGCTGGCGCTGCAGGGCCTGGTTCAGATATACCAGCATGATAACGCCGATCTCGACCGCAACACCGGCAAGCGCGATAAAGCCCACGCCAACGGCCACCGACAGGTTGTAACCAAGCAGGTACAGCAGCCAGAAGCCGCCGACCAGCGCCAGTGGCAGTGTGCCCATGATTATCAGCACTTCGGACAGCTTGCGGAAATTCATGTACAGCAACAGCATGATGATCACCAGGGTGACCGGCACGACCAGCGCCAGCCGTTCCTTGGCGCGTACCATGTACTCGTACTGACCGGACCAGGCAATCGAATAGCCGGCCGGTAAATTGACCTGTTCGCTGACGGCGCGCTGTGCTTCCACTACATAAGAGCCGATATCGCGGCCTTCGATATCGATATAGATCCAGCCATTCAGCCGGGCATTTTCGGTCTTGATCAGTCCGGGGCCGGGGTCGATACGGATATCGGCCACCTCGGCCAGCGGGATGCGGGCCCCGGTCGGTGTGACGATGGGCAGGTTGCGCAGTTTCTCCAGCGAGTCGCGCACGTCGCGCGGGTAGCGGATATTGATCGGGTAGCGTTCCAGTCCTTCCACCGTTTGCGCCACACGCATGCCACCGAGTGCCGTGCGTACGACCTCCTGCAGGTCGGCGATATTGAGTGCCAGGCGCGCAGCGGCCTGGCGATCGATATCCACAGTGACATAACGCCCGCCGACAACTCGCTCTGAATAGACGGATACAGTACCGGGTACGTCCTTGAGTACTTCTTCAATGCGTTGGCCGATGGCCTGGATCTCATTCAGGTCAGGGCCGGCGACCTTTGCACCCACTGGCGTCTTGATGCCGGTGGCCTGCATGTCGATGCGGTTCTTGATCGGCATGACCCAGGCGTTGCTCAGGCCGGGAAACTGCACCAGGGCATTCAGTTCCTGTCGCAGCGAATCCATGGTCACACCTGGACGCCATTGCTCGCGCGGTTTCAGCTGTATGGTGGTCTCGATCATGGTCAGTGGTGCCGGGTCGGTCGCTGTTTCCGCGCGGCCGACCTTGCCGAATACACGCTTGACCTCGGGCACGGACCGAATCAGCTTGTCCGTCTGTTGCAGCAGTTCCTGTGCCTTGCCGATTGAAATGGCCGGGAAGGTGCTGGGCATGTAAAGCAGGTCGCCCTCATCCAGGTCCGGCATGAATTCCGAACCCAGTTGTGTCAGCGGCCACAGGCCGACAAGGACCAGCAGTCCGGCGACGGAAAGTACCGTCTTCGGCGCCTTCAGTACCGCGTGGATAAACGGCCGGTAGCCGGCAATCAGGATGCGGTTGACCGGGTTCTGTTTCTCGGGCGTGATGTGACCACGGATGAAATACCCCATCAGCACCGGCACCAGGGTGATCGACAGCAAGGCTGCGCCTGCCATGGCAAAGGTCTTGGTATAAGCCAGCGGTGCGAACAGCCGGCCTTCCTGTGCTTCCAGGGTGAATACCGGCAAAAAACTCAGGGTGATGATCAGCAGCGAGAAGAACAGCGGCGGACCAACCTCCATCGCTGCCTCGCGCATGATCTGCCAGCGATTTTCATCGGTCAGTGTGGTTTTTTCCAGGTGTTTATGCACGTTCTCGATCATGACAATAGCCGCATCCACCATCGCGCCGATGGCGATGGCGATCCCGCCGAGGGACATGATGTTGGCATTGATACCCATGCGTTCCATGACCACGAAGGCAATGAGTATGCCCACCGGCAGCGACAGGATGATGACCAGTGCCGAACGCAGGTGGAACAGGAACAGGGCACAGACCAGCGCCACGACGATAAATTCCTGCAGCAGCTTGCCGTTGAGGGTGTCCACGGCGCGCTCGATCAGCGCCGAGCGATCATAGGTCTCGATGATCTCCACGCCGTCCGGCAGTCCGCTGGCCAGTTCCGCCAGTTTTTTCTTTACGCCGTCGATGGTGCGCAGGGCGTTTTCACCGAAGCGCATGACGATGACGCCGCCGACGACCTCGCCCTCGCCATCCAGTTCGGCGATGCCGCGCCGCATTTGCGGTCCCAGGCGCAGCTCGGCAACATCGCCCAGCAGGACAGGTGTGCCGCGCTTGTTGACGCCCAGCGGTATATGGCGCAGGTCGTCCAGCTCATCCACATAACCGGTCGCACGCACCATGTACTCGGCCTCGGCCATTTCGATGACCGAGCCGCCGGCCTCCTGGTTGCCGCGCATGATGGCGCTTTTTATTTTTGTCAGCGGCAGGTCGTAGGCACGTAATTTGTCCGGGTCGAGTACTACCTGGTACTGCTTCACCATACCGCCGATGGTGGCGACCTCGGACACGCCGTGTACTGTCTGCAGTTCATACTTCAGGAACCAGTCCTGCAGGCTGCGCAGTTGTGCCAGGTCGTGCCGGCCGGTCCTGTCGACCAGGGCATATTCATACACCCAGCCGAGCCCCGTGGCATCCGGGCCCAGCTCCGGTCGTGCATCGTCGGGCAGCTTGCTGCTTGCCTGGCTGAGGTATTCCAGTACCCGTGAGCGCGCCCAGTAGGGATCGGTGCCGTCCTCGAAGATGATATAAACAAAGGAATCGCCGAAGAACGAATAGCCGCGCACCGTCACCGCCTTCGGCACCGACAGCATTGCGGTGGTCAGCGGATAGGTGACCTGGTCCTCGACCACCTGCGGGGCCTGTCCGGGGAAGGTCGTCTTGACAATCACCTGTACATCGGACAGGTCCGGAATGGCATCCAGCGGCGTACTTTTTATCGCATAGATCCCCCAGCCCGTCACGATGACGGTAAGCAGGATCACCATGAAGCGATTGGCGAGCGACCAGTCAATGAGTTTCACGATCATGGTTGTGGTTCCTGCTCAAGCTTTGCCGGGCGGCTCATCCGGGTCATGCTGGCCTTGAGGCTGGCCTCGGAGTCGATCAGAAACTGGCCGGACACGACAATGTCTTCACCGGGTTCCAGGCCTTCCAGGATTTCCACCCACGCACCGCTCTCGATGCCGGCCCGGACCGGGCGTGACTCGAAGCGTCCCTTACCGCGGGCGATAATGACGCGCTCCTCGCGCCCGGTCCGGATCAGTGCCTCGATCGGAATGGCGACGACATCATCCCCGGGGCCGCCATAAATTTTAATATTGGCGTACATATTGGGTTTGAGTGTTTCATCCGGGTTGGCAAAGCGCAGGCGGGCCTTCAGCGTGCGGGTCTGCGGGTCCAGGCTGGGGTAGATGTATTCAACCGTGCCCTCCCAGGTACGGCCCGGCAGGAAGGCAAGTCTGACCTCCGCGGACTGGCCGACCTTGACCCAGTCGGCCTGGCGCTCGAAGATCTCCGCGAGCAGCCAGACACTGGACAGGTCGGCGAGGCTCATGATGTTGTTGGCCGGTTTTACGTACATGCCTTCGCGCACGGACATGGAGGCAACCACGCCATCCTGCGGTGCATAGACCGGTATCGTCTGTGCGGGTTTGCGGTCTTTCTCGAGCTGGCTGATCCGGCTGTCCGGAATGCCGAGTGCCTTCAGCCGGCTGCGCGAGGCACGGACAAGTCCCTGGTTGCCGAGCTTCAGGGCCTGGATGAATTCCTCCTGCGCATTCACCAGATCGGGTGAGTACAGGTCAAACAGGCGCTGGCCTTTCGTTACCCGTTCACCCTCGGACTCCACGGCCAGGTTCTCTATCCAGCCCTCGGTGCGCAGGTGAATATGGCTGACCCTGGATTCGTCGTAATCGACGTAGCCCACAGTGTCGATACCGCGCCACAGCCGGGTGCGTTCGGCGACGGCCGTACGCACTCCCAGGTTCTGCACGACCTCGGGGGCAATCGTTACACTGCTGCCATCGCCGCTATCGCCATCGGCATAAACCGGGACCAGGTCCATCCCCATCGGGGATTTGCCCGGCTTGTCACGCCGGTAGTTGGCGTCCATGGGTGCGACCCAGTAGAGGATTTCCCGTTCACCGTTCTTCGCCGATGTGGCGGATAAGGGTGACAGCAGGGTAACAAGCAAGCCGCTGACGATTATGTGCCTCATGCTTTGTTTGTTCATCGGGTTTCTCCGGCAAGATAGAGCAGGCTGGCCTGTGCACTGGCGCGGTCCACGCGCAACCGCAGCTCATCCAAACGTACATCAAGGTCGGTAATGCGTGCACGCATCAGGGTGGTGAATTCGGTGACACCGCTCTGGTAGGCATTCAGGGATGCCTGCGCGTTGGCGGCTGATGTGCGCAACAATTGCGACTCATACAGTGCTGCACGCTCGCCCAGGCGCTGCCAGTTGGCATAGTCGGTAGCCAGCATCTGCTGCAACTCGCGAAGTTTGTCGTCACGGGCCAGTTGTGCCGATTCTGCCAGCCGGATGCTGGCGGACAGGCGCCTGTCCTGGCGTTGTTTCGGAAACAGCGGCAGGTCCACGGTGAGCATGGCGGCCATCATGTCTGCACGGTCGTCGCCGCCCGGGTTGTCACCGAACCGCTTGCGGTATTCCAGCCCGGCGCTCCAGCCCGGCTTGTACTGTTCGCGGGCAATGCGGATTTTGCGGTTGCTGGCCTCGAGTTTTGCCGTCTCGAGAAGGATAACCGGGTGTTCCGGGAGTGCCGACTCGATCGCTGTCCTGGCGGGCAGGGCGGGTAATTCCGGGAAATCCCCGGCCAGCGGCAATGATGCAGCATCACCAATCCATTTCATGAGCGCCGCACGGCCCTTGTCGGCCTCGTTGCGGATGCGGGTGGTGCGGTCATCCAGCCTTGAGAGTTCCAGTGATGCGCGCAATACATCCTGCTGGCTGACGCGGCCGGTTGCATAATGTGCCCGGGTAATGTCGACCAGCTGCGCAAACAGCTCGCGGGTCTCGTTGACGACCTGCTCGGCCTGCAACTGGTAGTAGAGTTCAAGAAAGCTGCTGCGTATATTCCGCACCAGCTTGCGACGCGACACCTCGGTGTTGGCCTGCTCGGACTTCGCCAACCATTCGGTCTGCTGCTGTTTGTACCGAAGCGTATCTCCGCGCGGAAAGGCCTGCATAATGCCCAGCCGCAACTGGGTCGTCGGCTCCCGGCTGATATCAAAATCATCGAGCGGCAGGTTGTACAGACCTGTTCTCAGTTTTGGATCGGGTAGCTGTCCGTCTGCAACCGCCATATCCTGCATTGCCAGGGTGCGGGCCTGCAGTGCGCCGATGGCCGGGTCATCGGCCAGTGCCAGTTGCTCGGCCCCGCCCAGTGTCAGTGCAGACTGCGCAGTGGCAGTTGAAATTGTCAGCACAATGAGTGCCAGCGTAAAGGCCGACAGCCTGGTGACAATTACAGCCAGACTGCCAGCCGCGGTGCAGACCGGTTTGGATAGCCATGCAGTTCTGATGCTGCAAGGCGGCCGGATACTCTTCCGGAAGTAAAACATGGTAACTCTCCATAGCCATGGAACAGGATGTCATCACGCAGCGTCACGGCAGCCTGTAAGGGCTACCTGCATGCGTAAACGGACAGGGCTATAAAGAGGCGGGTGGTCGCAGGGGAGGAATAACGGTGCGGTGCGGGAACGAGACCGGAAATGGCACGCTCAGGGGTGAGTCGTGTAAAGGCCGGGAGCCCGTGATGGTATTAAAGAGGCTGACCACGCTGTGCGCGCAGGCGTTGCAGTTGTCGTCACAGCAGTCACCATCACAGTCATGGTCACATTGATGGTCGCTGCCGGAGATCGTTTCGGGGTGGTGCATACCGGACTGCATAGCATTTGCCGGCGAGTCCATCTGGGCGCAATGCGGCGCAATGTCGGCAGCGGCCGGTGTCGCAAAGGCCCATGCGCCGCGCAGGGGGGTGATCACCAGCGCGAGGATCATGAATACCAGCAGCAGCTTGTTGGTTTTTATCGGCATTGTTACAAGGATAGTCGTGTATCCGCCATTAAATCAAGGCCATAATCAACTGTAACGGCCGGTGTACTGATGAATTGACACCTGGTCGACCGGCCGGTTCGATGGCGGCATCGCTTTTTTTCCAAAAGCAGGCGGGTTTTACCGGGTCTGTACTAGACTTGTGACAACGGATCAATCCGGGTGGAGTGGACGATGGATACCAGGGCGATAAAATCTGCAGCGGAGCTGAAAAGCACAGCTGATAGCGGGCGCCAGTCAGGTGACAGTCTCAGCATGCACGCGGATGTACCGGTGTGGTGCGACTGCTGCTCCTGCGAGGCAGAGCCCTACTGGCTGGAGGCGTTTGGAAAGCCGGATGATGATGAAGGGCTGTAGGAGCGCAGGAATGCGCGAATGCACTGGTAGTTGCGGAGAGTATTCGCGGACAACGTCCGCTCCTACAGGCACACCTATTGGGGTAGGAGCGCAGGAATGCGCGAATGTGCTGGTATGCGCGGTGCGTATTCGCGGACAACGTCCGCTCCTACAGGCACACCTATTGGGGTAGGAGCGCAGGAATGCGCGAATGCACTGGTATGCGCGGTGCGTATTCGCGGACAACGTCCGCTCCTGCAGGCGCACCTATTGGGGTAGGAGCGCACCGCATGCGCGATTGA
>Ga0209456_10001276_pt1 | contig 12347 bp, 10 predicted proteins | sample COG_11_FD_184755 | JGI IMG/M metagenome (GOLD analysis project Ga0209456, IMG submission 184755) | Pelagic marine sediment microbial communities from the LTER site Helgoland, North Sea, for post-phytoplankton bloom and carbon turnover... | ecosystem: Environmental > Aquatic > Marine > Neritic...
GGTCCCGATCGGGAAGATAGCCATCGCCCTGCTCGGCGGTGATGCCGAAACACAGCAGCACGCAGCGACCTACTTCAATGTGCGCGTCTGGAGTGCGCCGGGAACGCTTGCGAATTTCGCACTGATTGGCTGGTTCCTCGGTACGCAGAACGCACGTGTTCCGCTACTGATCTTCCTGACGATCAACATCACGAACATAGTGCTCGATCTGCTGTTCGTCGTCGGGCTCGGCATGAAAGTCGAGGGCGTGGCGCTCGCGTCGGTCATAGCCGAGTACACGGGCTTCGCGGTTGGAGCGACATTCGCGGTTTCTGCCTTGCGCAGACACAACGGCCACTGGCCACTCGCGCGGCTTACTAACCTCTATGCCTACAAAGCATTCTTTTCGGTTAACGCAAGCCTGTTCATACGCAGCATGACACTCATGTTCACGTTCGCCTGGGTCACTGCGCAGGGCGCCCGCCTCGGCCCGGCTATTCTCGCAGCTAACGCAGTGCTCATGAATTTCCAGAACCTGACTTCTCTCGGGCTTGACGGAATAGCCCACGCCGCCGAGGCGATGGTGGGCAAAGCCGTCGGACAGAAAGACAAGAACGCCTTGCAACACACTGTCCGCCTGACGCTCACGTGGTCCGTGCTCTTTGCGACCGGCTTTACGATCGCTTACCTGGTCGCGGGCCCATTGATTATCCGCATCCTGACCGACCTGCCCGAAGTGCGTGAGACCGCAATGATCTACCTGCCGTGGCTGATCGCCTCACCATTGATTTCGGTTTGGTGCTTCCTTTACGACGGCGTGTACGTCGGCATGACCCGCGCACGCGAAATGCGCAACATCATGATCATTTCGACCTTTGCTGTGTTCCTGCCGCTCTGGTTCGTGACTCAGCCATTTGGCAATCACGGGCTCTGGTTTGCGTTCATGGCGTTTATGGCGAGCCGGGGTATCGGCATGCACATCGGCTACCTAAGAAGCTTGTAACAACCTCTCCTGGTCGGCGACCTCATTTAGACGACCCGTCTCGACGTCGTAGACGAATCCGCGGATCTTGTCTTTCTTCGGTACGAACGGACTTGCTTCGATACGTCGGATGGACTGGCGAACGTCATCTTCGAGATCCGGAAATGCTTCCAGGGCGAACGATGGACGTACGCCGGTTTCTTCCTCGATCTGAGCTTTGATGTCATCGTCCTTGAACGCCAGCATGCCGCAATCCGTATGGTGAATAAGCACAATTTCGGTCGTCCCCAAAAGCCGCTGCGATATCGCCAGCGAACGGATGACATCGTCTGTCACCACACCACCCGCGTTGCGGATCACGTGGGCGTCACCTTCTTCCAGACCCAAAAGACGACCCGTCTCGATCCGGGCGTCCATGCAGGCGACGACCGCTACTTTCTTTGCGGGCGGTATCGGTTGTCCGCCTTTCGAAAAGTCTTCTGCATAACTCTTGTTTGCTGCAATAAAGTCGTTGGTCGCGGTCATCGCGATTCTCCTGATAGTTATAGTGGGATAGGAGAAAACTACTGGGCCCGGGCGCTGCGAGGAAATACCCTTTGGTTTACCCGTTATGCCCAGCGGTGATTAACAGGTAACCGTATTGGGAATGACTGCTACACGCTCGAAAGCAGCCACTCGCATGATAGTCTTTGAGTGACGGCTACTGGCCCTTAGCGGACAGTCGACAGTCCGCTGAGAAGCAATAGGACACAAGCCTCGATTTGCAAGAGCAAACACAACAATTCATTCAATCGTTGCTTAGAAAACAGCTGGAGACCCAATAGTGAATAAGGAGCTCGCGCTCAAGGCTTCCAAGAACGGAGCAATTGCAGCCCTTATTTCTGGCGTAGTTACGTTAGCAATTTTTGTCTATGCCCTGAGCGCGAACGCAGAGGGTACTCTCGGGCTCTGGAACGACCCAGCTCTTGTCGTTGATATAGTCATTATCTTCGCCTGCGCATTCGGCATGTTCCGACAGTCAAGGGCCGCGGCAATAACAATGACCGTCTATTGGGTCATATCAAAGGCCTACATATTCCTGGAAACCGGTGCACTCACTGGCCCGCTTATGTCAGTTATCTTTCTCTATTTTTTCGCCAAGGCGATTCAAGGAACGTTCGCCTATCACAAGATAAGAAAAGTGGAAGATCCCAGTTATCGAGCTGCTCCCCGTTGGTACTACTTTGTTGGAGTTCCAACCATTGCGCTGCTTTTCCTCGTGGTTGCGCTTGGTCTGCTTACTATGACTGACTACGTTCCGTCCACCAATGTTCTGTCCGGAAGCGACGTGTCTATCAAGGACAAAGACGCGCTGATCGCCAGCGGTGTTCTTTACATGGATGACGAAATCGAATTGTTTTACTCCTATGGGTTTTTGTCGGTCCTTGAAGGCGGAAACATTCTGACAGACCGCGCCGTTATTACCTACTTTGTCGATGAGAACGACGAATTGGCAATCTATGAATTTGAATTTGATCAAATCGAAAGTGTTGAACTTTACGAAGAAGGCAATTACTTGACCGATTCGATCTACAAGATAAATTCCTTTGGTGAAGATAATTGGTTCACTGTTGAATTATCAACAGAGGAAGGGGGTGATGTTCGGTTTGTTGAGGCGCTGCGCAACAAAGTTCGAGTGACGCGAGGCGAGGCCGAGATGAGGTGATTTTGAACGACTGCTACTGGCCGTAAGCAGAAGTTCGTCTGCTCTGAGGTAGAATGACGGCTACTGACCCAAAGCAGACGGTCGCGACATGTCATCGGATCTGGAATGCTATTCTCCGCTTTCGTACACAAGCTCACAGTTGGACGCCATACGAAGACCGCTGTAGTCCTCGCATCTCTTTCCTGCACCCTGTTTTGCTCGAATCTCGCCCTATCGTTCGAGGAAGAGGATTTGATCGGGGTATGGCCATTGTGTGTGGACCCCGACCAAAGCCCCAAAGACTCACTGCTCTTTGAGAGCGATGGGACTGGATACGTCTTGCGTAGAGATAAGCCCAATACCGAGTTCCTTTATCGGGTTGAAGGCACTTCGCTGCTGCTATTAGCTCGGGTAGGCGAGCAGGCGATCCCGGTCTCACTGGAAATCTCTCCGGATGGACGAAAACTGCTCTTATACAGCGAATTTACCAAGAACACTTCGTTCTACGTCCGCGAATCTGACATCACAGAATTCGATTGCGATTCAGAATAACCTCTGGTGATGCGCTGCACTGCTGCCTCAAAGGTCTGCTTGTAGCCGTAAGCAGCCTGTCACGGATAGTCACGCAGTAAACGCTATCGGGAAAAGCGGCCGCTTCACGTTACCGCGGAAACATTCCTAGAATTCATTTTAGGTTTCGCGATTAGCATCCCCCCGCGGGGGGATCGGTTGTCGCTAGAAACTGGTTCCAGGCTTCACCGCGGAGCTTCAGCGAGTTCACAAAGCCGGTGCGCACTTCGCCTCGCCCATAAATACCCGAGCGTACCGGACAGGATATTGGCGACCGCGTAGGCCGCGAAGATTCCGACGATGCCGAACAATTGCTCGCCAAGGATCGCGAGCGGTACATACAGCACCAGGATGCGCGTTACGCTGATGACGACGCCGGGCATCGGGTTGCCCAGGCCGTTGAACGCCGCATTGACGACCATAACGATACCGTAGGCACCGTAGCTGATCGGCGCGATCCACATGAACAGGCGAGTAACATCGGTGACGGCCGGGTTATCGCTGAACAGCGAGGGTACGACACCCGATAGCAACGCAAGAGCGGCCGCGATAGCTAATCCGCTCATGACGCAGAAACTCGCACAAAGGCGCAGCGACGTTTGTATGCGGTCCTCTCTGCCCGCCGAGAGATTCTGACCGACAAATGGTCCGATCGTAGACGACATCGCGTAGTACAGGACCAGCACCATCGACTCGACACGGCTCGCGACGCCGAAGCCGGCGACGGCTTCCGGTCCGTAGCGCGCGATCATCGCGGTAATGATGGCCAGGCCGATCGGCACGATCGCGTTCGTTCCGGCTGCCGGAATACCCACGTGCAGGATGTCCGCCCAGGAGCTCTTGAGCTCGGCGCCACGCGGTTTGTTGAAGCTGATCAGATCGAGCCGGCGGAACAGCACGTACACCGTGCCAGCGAAAATTGCGCCTCGCGCGAGCAGGCCAGCCGTTGCCGCGCCGTTCAGCCCCATCGCGGGAACGGGCCCCAGGCCAAATATGAAGATCGGGTCGAGAATGACATTGAGGATCGCGCCATAGATCATGAGCTTGCTCGGCAGAACCGTATCGCCAGTTGCGCGCATGCTGCTCATGCCGACCATTCCGACCACGACGAATGGCACGCCGCCATAGAGGATCATCATGAACGACCGGATCATCGGGATCATGTCCTCGGGTGCGCCCAGCAACCGGAACAAGGGTTCGATCGTAAGTACGCCAATGATCGATACAGCCGCTGTGATCGCAAAGGACAGGATCAGGCTGTCCGTAGCGAGCCGCCGCGCACGGCGATGGTCATTCGCACCGATTGCTCGCGCAACTACCGACGAGGTGCCGGCACCGAGACCGATCGCGACACTCGTGACGATCATCAGAATCGGGAAGCCGAAGCTGTACGCAGCCAGCGCGCGGTCACCAACCCGGCCGAGGAAATAGGTATCGATGAACGACTGGGCCATCAGTGTCGTGATGCCGAAGAGCATCGGCACAGTCATGTCGATCAGGTGACGCCCTACGGGTCCCTGCGTCAGCTTGGGCGCGTGAGTTTGCATCCGGGACGAATACAGGTAATAAGCGTGAAACACAAGTTTGCGATACGATTATGAGTTCGCCTAACCCGCTGCAGGAGCACTTCGCATGTCTGACGCCGTCATCGTTTCCACCGCACGCACCGCCATGGCCAAATCGGTACGCGGAACGTTTAACAACACACATGGAATCACCCTGGCCGGCCATGCGCTGCAGCACGCCATTAGCAGGGCCGGCGTTGACCCGTCTGAGATCGAGGACGTGGTCCTCGGCGCCGCCCACCCGGAAGGCGCCACCGGTTTCAACATCGGTCGCAACGCGGCGATGGCCGCGGGCTGCCCGACCAGCACGGGTGGTATGACCGTCAACCGCTACTGTTCGTCGGGCCTGCAAGCCATTGCGATCGCGGCCGGCCGCGTTGTCAACGAGGGCGTGCCAGTAATGGCGGCCGGTGGCGTCGAGTCGATTTCGCTCGTGCAGCTCAGCGGCAACATGAACATGTCGCACGCAACCGAGAAGTCTCTGTTTAAGCGCATGCCTGCGCTTTGGATGACGATGATCGAAACAGCGGAGATCGTCGCGGACCGCTATGACGTCAGCCGCGAAAGCCAGGACGAGTTCGCGCTTCTGAGTCAGCAACGCACAGCTGCTGCGCAGGAGGCAGGCTTGTTCAACGACGAAATCGTACCGCTGACAACCACCTGGAAGAAGGTCGACAAGGAAACGGGCGAAGAATCGTCTGAAGAACGCACGGCCGATCGGGACGAGTGCAATCGCCCCGATACGACGCTGGAAGGACTGGCCAGCCTGAAGCCCGTTTTCAAGGACGGTCAGCAGGTGAAAGAAGGTAAGTACGTTACGGCCGGCAACGCCAGCCAGTTCTCTGACGGCGCGAGTGCGTGCGTGGTCATGGATGGCAAACTGGCCGAGCAACGTGGTCTGGAGCCGTTAGGCGCGTTTCGCGGTTTCGCCGTGCAAGGCTGCGACCCGGATGAAATGGGGATCGGCCCCGTGTTTGCCGTGCCGCGCCTGCTGGAGCGCCATGGCCTGACCGTCGACGACATCGATATCTGGGAGCTCAACGAGGCCTTCGCAGCCCAGGCGGTCTATTGCCGCGACCGTCTCAACATCGATCCCGCGAAACTAAACGTCAACGGCGGCGCCATCTCTGTAGGCCATCCCTATGGCATGACCGGCGCCCGTTGCACGGGCCACCTGCTGCTCGAAGGTAAGCGGCGCGGGGCTAAGTACGGTGTCGTCACGATGTGCATCGGCGCGGGCCAGGGAGCCGCGGGTCTCTTCGAGATCTTCTAGAACAGCATTCTTGCTGTAACGACGTAGCGCAACGGGCCACCGGCCTCGAGCGCATCGAACGGGTAGCAGGTCACAAGTGAGAGCATTGCGTCGTTCGTATCGAGGACGAGGCTCCCCTTGCGTGAGTCGACGATATCGACGCCGACAACCTGGTAGACGTGACGCTCACCATTCGTCGGCTCGACACCGAGCAGGTCACCAACCTCGACCGTTCGCAGGAACTGGAAGTGCGTGTCGCGGTGCCCGCCGATAATCGCGTTGCCGATATCTCCGGGCATCGCACTCGCACTCAGGTGACCCGGACCGAAGGCGAGCGTCCGGCCGGACCCGCCGGCAAGGACGATCAGGTCGACGCCGCGAGCCTCAGCGGTTAGCCGGGCAACCGGCCAGGTATCCGCCCAGGGCCAGGGCGCCACTCGATCCTCACCTGCACTCGCCCGATCCCAGGCTCGCTGCATCAGCTCCTGCGCAAGCCAGGCTTTGGCTGGAATGTACGCGCCCTGGCCGAACTGCCAGAAGCCGAGACAAAGGAGCGCAGCCACGATCCAGTTCCCGCCCTTACGAACGCCGCGCATGGGGTCGCCGCCTTGTCGTTCGTACCAGAGCGAACATGAGTAATGCGGACAGCAGCCATGCAGCACCCATGATCCTCATCGCCGGTGCACTCGTCGCCGTTGCCGGGAATCCGAAAATGGCATTCGTGCTTTGACCGTACGGCATCAGGTTCGGTACCTGCTCGCTCGACAAGGGGTCACCTGCAGGGCGCACGGGTGTCTTATCCACGGCTATCAGGCTCGTGTACTTGCTGACGAGATGGTGCGTCAGGGCCGTCTCAAGGATTTCGGCGCGCGTCTCATCAGGATTCGCTCCACGACGTTCGCTGTCCATGAGTTCTCCAATCCTCGCGCGCGCCCACAATGCGGCAACGCCTTCACTTTGCACGGGGTCGTTCAACGACAATTCCGTTGTCCATGCGCCGGTCACGGAGTTGCCGCTGATGCGGACACTGTCGCTCGAGCGAAACGCGTTCGACGCGCGCGCTTTCACGGTGACCGGCTCGCCGAGGTACAGGTCGGGCACGACCGACGGATAGGTGTCCACGATGACGTTGCTGGGCCATTCGACTTCGATGTCCGTGACCTGCGGGTTCTCGAGTTTGCGGAACAACGAGTCCATCTTCTCGCGCACCTCATGCAACGCGCTGATGTACGTGAACGAGCCACGCCCGGCTTCGGCCGCCTTGCGCATGAACAGGCTGTTTGGCGCGGAGCCAATGCCCACGGTGAATAGTCGAGCTGCGCCGAGTTTCTGCTCGATCATCGAGAACATTTCGTCTTCGTAGCCAACACTGCCGTCGGTGATAAAGATGATCTGCCGCAGGTGCGATTCCTGCGCGGGTGACTCGAGCGCCAACTTCAAAGCCGGACGCATTTCCGTGCCGCCGTCAGCCTGCAGTTGTTCGACAAACCTGAGTGCCTCGGCGATGTTGAGGCTGCTCGCCATCACGCTGTGTGGGCGCATCGCCGACGTATACGAGTCGAACTCGATGACATTGAAAAGATCGCCGGGCTGCAGCGCTTTGAGCGCCAGGTGAACGGCACGTTTTGCCTGCGACATCGACACGCCGTGCATGGAGCCGGATGTGTCGACGATGAAGATCGTCTCCCTTGGCATCAGGACAGGTGGCGCTTCGTCCTGGTCGGGTGGCATCACCATGAGCAGGTGATACGGATTGCCTTCGATCGTCTCGGTGAACGCCATCGCTCTTGGCTCCGCCGAAGGCACAGGCTGCCAGACCAGCTCGAAATCATGATCCATGATGGTCTGTGCATCTGTGAGCGACACAATGTAACGGCCACCGGATTCGGCCACGCTGACCGGGTGGTAGCGGCTCGCGATGATCTCGAGCGGCATACCGGCATTCACTTCTGCCGTCAGCGAAATCTTGTGGTTCTTTGACGCGGTAACCTGCGGCGGCGTTATCAGTGACGCATCGGGTACGCGGTCGGTGTCGGCGGACCAGCCGTTGCCTTGTTTGTCAGGCAGGGCCTGGCCGGAGATGTAGCGCGGCGTCAGCGTCATCGGGAAACGGATACTGAAACGGCCATCTTCGTAGCGAAGGTCTTCCAGGTACTCGACCTCGACAACCACCAGTTCACCTGGCGCGACGTTTGCCACCGATGTTGTAAACAGGTTGGCGCGCTGCTGTTGTACCAGGCTCGTTTTCTTGCCGGCCTTTTTGGCCTGCTCGTATTCCTTCTTGGCTTGCTCCTTCTCACGAATCTCTCCCTCGATGATGCGGTCGCCGATATGCATGCGCATCTGATCCACCGCGGCCTTGTCCGGGAGCGGGAATACGTAAATACCCTCGACCCAGTCGGAACCTTCGTTACGAAACTCCTGCCGGACCGAAACACGCGCAACGAGGCCGCTGATCTTCATGTCGACCTTGGTATTCAGTGTCGTGGCCGTCGAGTAGCCCTGCTCCATCTTCCAGAGCAGGCTGCCGGCCTGGGCCTCGTTGGGCGTCATTTCACTGGCAGTCGCCGTTTCCGGGATGGCCTGGAGTACCAGCACAAGCGCGACAACCCAGAACCAGGAACGAATATCAGATTTAGTGATTTGCATTGCGGCCTCCCTTTGGCGTGCTCATCATTAGAGCGAGGCAAAAGGCCAGACCGCGGCCCATGTCATGGCAATGCACCGGCGGAATGTGGCAAATTGTGGCCGAGCTTATCGGGGACTGAAGTGGCTAAACGAATAGCAATCGTCGAAGACGAAGTGGCAATCCGGGAAAACTACGCGGCGGCATTCCGGCGCGAGGGTTATGTCGTGGACGACTACGAGGCGCGCCAGCCGGCGCTGGATGCCTTCGAGAGCCGCCTGCCCGATCTGGTCGTCATCGACATCAACCTCAAGGACGATGTCGAAGGTGGCTTCGAGCTATGCCGCGAGCTGCGTGCTCGAGCGGCCGACTTGCCTATCATCTTCCTGACGGCGCGCGACAGTGAATTCGACGCCGTGTCGGGCTTGCGTCTCGGCGCCGACGATTACCTGACCAAGGACATCAGCCTGCCGCACCTGATGGCGCGCATCGCCGCGCTGTTCCGGCGCCTGGATGCGATGCAGAAACCGCAGGGTACCGAAGGACACATAACGCGTGGCGACCTAACGATCGACACCGAGCGCATGTCCATCCATTGGCAGGACCAGGTTGTGGGCCTGACCTTGACCGAGTTCTGGCTGGTGCACGCACTCGCCCGTTACCCAGGTCACGTGAAGAACCGGCAGCAGCTCATGGACGCGGCGCAGGCGGTCCTCGACGACAACACGATCACGTCGCACATCAAGCGCATCCGCCGGAAATTTCATGCTATCGACCCGAGCTTCGACTCGATCGAAACTGTCTACGGCATGGGCTATCGCTGGCTAAGCGACTAAAGTGAGATGAACCTTCGGCGCCAGCTGCTCCTCGTCAGCCTGCTGACACTCATGCTGCCCTGGGCCGGCTGCGAATTCATACGTGAAACCGAGATAGCGCTGCGCGCCGGACAACAGCAAATGCTCGCGGGCACGGCCAGGGCCGTGGCCAATTCACTTATCCAGTACCGCGAAGAGTTCCCGCCGCACGACGCGTCGTTCGCCACGAGTGACCAGGCGTATATTCACGAGCTCGCTACACAGCCGCAGATCGACGGCTACTTCGATGACTGGCCCTTGAGCGCCGACTCGCTGCGCACGATTCGTGGCTCCGACGGACCAATACGCTTCGCACTGGCGTCGTACGGACAAGCCGTCTATTTGTACGTTGAGGTGAGCGATCGCAACGTCGTGTACGCGACGCCGCAATCGCTGATGGCTGAAGGCGCGTCCCGCAATGTCGACCGCGTAACGCTTGCGAGCAGCAGCCCGCCGTATCTCCAGGAGGCTTTCTCTTTCGCGGCCGAGGCGCCCGGGAAGATCCTGAGCTACAAACAGACGGCTTATGGTTTTGCGCCAGAGGCGACGATTTCCGCGCACTGGCAGGACGTTCCCGGCGGCTACCAGGTTGAGGCGCGCGTCCCGGCCGGCCAGCTCGGCACGCACCTCGGGATATCGGTCAACAACACGAGCGACCCGGAGCAGAGCGGCACACGCAGCAGCTCGTTCAGCGGCCGCATTCCGGGGCCAACGATGCAGGAGGTCGACGAACTCAATCGAATCGTGGCCAATCATGTGCAGTCCGACATGCGTTTGATTCTGACCAACTCGACGGGTTGGCGGATCGCGACGGCAGGTGAGCTCCAGACAGATCGCGGTGACGAGGCAGGCTCACGGTTGGCACGACGCCTGTACGACCTGCTTGTCGAGCAAGGTAAGGAAGCCGCGTTCGCCGAACCGGATGCGTTGGGCCGCGAACAACAGCCTTACGTCAGCGCGGCTTTGAATGGCCAGGAGTCCGGCAGCTGGTTCCGCAGTGAGGATACCGGGACTGCGATCGTCGCCGTCGCAGCACCGATAGTCGACGGTAACCAGGTTCTCGGCGCTGTTCTTCTGCAACAGGGCACGGATGCGATTCTCAGCCTGAGAAACGAAGGGCTGTCACGGCTCATCTACCTGACGCTTGTGACGACGCTGGTCGTTGCCGGCGGCCTGCTCGGTTATGCAACCTGGCTGTCGCGTCGCATTCGTTCACTATCTATCGCGGCCGAAGATGCGCTGGAGAATGAGAGCCTGACATCGGCGCTTCCAAGCGCGCTGGCCGATGATGAAGTCGGAGATTTGTCGCGAAGCTTCTCGTGGGTACTGCAACAACTTGGCGAATACAATGAGTACTTGCGGTCACTGGCTTCGAAGCTGTCGCACGAATTGCGTACACCGCTTGCGATCGTGACGTCGTCACTGGAAAACCTGGAGCACGAACCACTCAACGAGGCTTCGCTTGGCTACACCGAGAGAGCGCGCGAGGGCGCCGACCGCTTGCGTCGAATCCTGAGCGCTATGAGCGAAGCGAGTCGCGTTGAAGAGCTGATGTCGAATGCGGAACCAGAGCGATTCGACCTGCGCGCTGTGCTCGAGTCGACGGCTTCTGCCTATCGCGATGTCTACAAGGAGAGAGCATTCGAGTTTTCGAGCGATCTCGACGAAGCACAGGCTAATGGTTCGCCGGAACTTTTGATCCAGATGCTCGACAAGCTTGTCGACAATGCCGTCGACTTCAGCAGTGTCGACGATGTGATCGAACTCGAGCTGACCAGCAATGACAGCATGTACGAGGTATCGGTGACAAACCCGGGACCGCCATTGCCGGAACGCATGCGGTCACAGATGTTCGACTCGATGGTCTCCGTGCGAGGCGGCGAAAACACACGCCATCTCGGCCTCGGACTCTATGTCGCGAAACTCATCGCCGAAGGCCACGGCGGCCACATCAGCGCCGACAACGTCGACGGAGGCGTTCGTTTTACTGTGACCGTGCCGCGTAGTACGCCTTCACAATAGGATCGTTCGTGACGCGGTCGGCGTGGGCATTCAGTGCCGGCGCCAGGCGCTCAACGAGATCTGTTGGCACATGGTCGAGCTGGCCCGAGTTAAACCACTGCGTCAGGTACGCAACCTTCATGTCGGCGACCGTGAATCGGTTGTCCGCGAAGTAATCGCCACCGCGCCCAAGGATTTCACCGAGGCCTTTCACGAATGTCGTGATCCAGCCGTCGACGAGTTCCTCTCGCGCGGTCTTGAGTGCGTCGCCCTCGAGTCCGAAAGTCGGTACGAGTTTGTGCAACAGATCCTCGATCGCACCCAGGGCTTCATCGCAATAGAGCGCCTGCAGGTCGTCCTTGGGATACAGGCCGGCCATTTTGCCAACGTAGCGACACATGCCATTCGTTTGGGTCACGACCGTACCGTCGACCTCGAGAACGGGGAGCGAGTTGAAACGCGTGCTGCCACGCATCTCCATGAACTCGGGAAACGCAATTCGTTCGTCTTCGAACTCGATTCCTGCTGCGTGAAAAGCGATACGCACGGGCTCCGCGCGGCCGCCGTCGATGTCGAAGTAGGTAAGTTTGTAGGTGCTCATTTTGTCCCCTCAGAATCGGCTAATTGCTTGACTTTTATAGTATTTTCAGTGGTTTGGGAGTATACTGTATGTATCCACAGTATGCAATGTCCAGGGAGGGAATCATGTCTGCAATCGTCCACTATGACCCCCGTTTCGAGCGCTCTGACAGCGAGAAACTCGGTGACGAGATCACCGAACTCTGCGGCTACATCTACGCCGCAACCCATCACCTGCTCGAGCTGATTCGCGAG
>Ga0209456_10001277_pt1 | contig 12345 bp, 10 predicted proteins | sample COG_11_FD_184755 | JGI IMG/M metagenome (GOLD analysis project Ga0209456, IMG submission 184755) | Pelagic marine sediment microbial communities from the LTER site Helgoland, North Sea, for post-phytoplankton bloom and carbon turnover... | ecosystem: Environmental > Aquatic > Marine > Neritic...
GCCGCCAAGCCCAAGCAAAGCGCAGGGCGCGGCAGGGAGGACTACGGGTGGGGGTGGGCGGGCGGTGTAACTAAACCCGCGGTGTAACCAAACCGACGCTGGGCACGGGTGCGATATTTTCGCTTTTGCCCCCCACTAGCCCGGGTGTAAAGTACCCCTCCGTTCTACGCAGGAAGGATAGCCATGGCTCAAATGGTTGGAGGAGAGGCGCTGGCTCGTATGCTGGCAGCCGAGGGCGTCGAGGTCGTGTTTGGCATCGTCGATGGCACGTACATGGGCTTCTTTGCAAGCTTCGAAAAGCACGGCATCCGGCTGGTCTCGCCGCGTCACGAAACGAGTGCTGCCCACATGGCGGGCGCGTACGCGCGCCTCACCGGGAAGCTCGGTGTTTGTATGGCGTCAAACGGGCCCGGCGTTGCCAACATTCTGCCCGGCGTTGCCGTGGAAAACGGAGAGGGCAACCGAGTCTTGTTGATCACTTCGAGCCGGCGCACACCGATCGCGTATCCCGATCGCGGTGGCACGTATCAATACTTCAACCAAACCGGCGTGACTCGGGCGATGTCGAAATGGAGCGGCGCGGTGCCTTCGTTCGACCGCCTCCCTGAATTCTTTCGGCGGGCGGCGCGCATCAGCTGGAGCGGACGCCCCGGAGTGGTCCACCTCGATGTTCCAGAGACGGTGATGAACGGCATCTTCGAGGCTGACGGCATCGACCTTCGCCCCCCGCAATCTTACCGGCGAACGGAGCCGGTCGAGCCTTCGTCGAGCCAAATCACTCGCACGGCAGAGCTACTCCGAAACGCCGAGCGTCCTCACATTCATGCTGGTAGCGGAGTTCTACACGCGCACGCTTCGGATGCGCTCAAAGAGGTGGTCGAAGCCTTGGGCTCACCGGTCACCACGAGCTGGGCTGGACGCGGCGCCCTGCCCGACAACCACGAACAACTGCTCCCGATCTGGGCGATGGAGCCGATCAACGAGGCCCGTAGCGAAGCCGATGTGGTTCTGGTTCTCGGCTCGCGTCTCGGGGAGACCGATTGGTGGGGCAAACCGCCATACTGGGGCAAGCCCGACGAACAGAGAATGATCCAGGTCGACATCGATGAGGAGATCCTCGGGCTCAACAAGGCCACCGAGCTGGCTATCCTCGCGGACGCAGGGGCGTTTCTATCCGCCCTCGCGAGCGAGCTTCGGCAGTCACCGCCGAGCCCCGACCGGGTGCAGGCAAACCGCGCTCGAACCGCCGGCCTGGTCGAAGGTCAGGGGAAAGTCCGAGCTCAGCTCGACATGGCCCTCGAAAACACGGCAAGCCCAATGCACAGCGCCCAGGTGCCTGCAGCGTGCCAGCGCTTCTTCGATGACGACACGGTTTACGTGTTCGATGGCGGCAACGCCACGGTGTGGGCGAGCTTCTTCTCGGATATCAATCGAGCGGACACCCTTTTGTCGACCTTCAAGTTCGGAATGCTCGGCGCCGGTGTATCCCAGGCGCTTGCGGCGCAAGTCGCGAAACCCGACGCCAAGGTCGTTTGCATCATCGGCGATGGCGCGATGGGCTTTCACGTTCAAGAGCTCGAAACCGCGCTGCGCAACGAGCTGCCCGTCATCTACCTCGTGCTGTGTGACAAGCAGTGGGGGATGGTGAAGCTCACACAGTCGATCGGCTTGGGCATGCTGCGCCCCGCCATCGGTACCGAACAGCAGGGAACCATCAACGCCGACTTCGAAGAGATCGCCTTCGACAAAGTGGCCGAGGCGATGGGCTGCCATGGGGAGCGGGTCTCCGACCCTGCGGAGCTCGAAGCAGCGCTCCAACGCTGCGTCGACTCGGGCAAGCCTTCGGTCGTGCACGTCGACGTCGACCCGAACATGCACCTCTTCGCGCCTGGGCTTCAAGAGTTCAAGGCGATGCACCAGGAGCCCGGAGCCTGATGGGCGCGGGCCCCGCGGTCTTGGTGACCGGGGCGGCCGGCTACGTCGGTCGCCTCTGCGTCGAGGCCCTCGCCAAGCGCTTGGGCGAGCTATCGGCGCTCGTAGCGCTGGACTGGACGCAGGTCGATGCTGAGGAGCGGCTCGAGGGCGTCGTCTACGAACAAGGCGACATCTGCGATCCCACACTCAAGAACCTATTCCGCAAGCACGGCATCGACACCGTCGTGCACCTCGCATCCATCGTTCGCGCCCCCAAGGGAGCTCCAAAAGATCTCGCGTACCGTGTGGACGTGCTCGGGACCCAGAACATCCTGGAAGCGTGCGAGGCAGCGGAGGCGAAGAGACTGATCGTCACATCGAGCGGCGCCGCGTACGGTTACCACCCCGACAACCCCGAGTGGCTCGACGAAAACGATCCGCTCCGGGGCAACGACGAGTTCGAGTACTCGAAGAACAAACGTTTGGTCGAAGACATGTTGGCTCACTGGCGCCAAGAGCGTCCCGAGCTTCGGCAGATTGTTTTTCGCCCGGGCACGGTCGTCGGGGAAAACGTGCATAGCCCTGTGACCGACCTCTTCGAAAAGCCGGTGATCCTCGGCATCGTGGGCTCGAAATCGCCCTTCGTTTTCATCTGGGATCAAGACCTCGTCGCGTGTCTCGTCGATGCGGTCTTTTCGGACAAGGTCGGCATCTACAATCAGGCCGGCGATGGCGCGCTCACCCCGAACGAGATCGCGCGAATGCTCGGCAAGCCCTACGTACCGCTGCCTGCGTCTGCGATGAAGGCGATCTTATGGACGCTCAAGCGTCTGGGCTTGACCGACAACGGGCCCGAACGGGTCGCATTCTTGCGCTATCGGCCGGTGCTCTCGAATCGGCGCCTCAAGGAGGAGTACGGTTACATCCCTCAGCTCACTAGCCGCGAGGCATTCGAGCTTTATGCCCGCGCGCGAGGTCTACTTGCCCCAACGTGAGCTCCGCGGACGCACGGTCGTCATCACCGGGGGCGCAGGTGGCATCGGTCGTGCGCTCGCGAGGCGCTTTGGAGGCGCGGGTGCCAAAATCGCGATTGTCGACCTGCCGTCGAGTCCGCTGAGCGCAGCCCGCGAGGAGCTCGAGGGCATGGGCATCGAGGCGGTCGCATTGCCGTGCGACATCACCGCCACGGAGCAAGTGCAGGCTTCGATGGCGGCTGTGCGCGAAGCGTTCGGAAGCATCGACGTGCTCATCAACAACGCTGGCATCGTGCATCGAAGTGCGTTCGCAGAGACCCAGCCCGAGGTCTTTCGCCGCGTGATGGAAGTGAATCTCTTTGGCGCGCTGCATTGTACGCAGGCCTGCATGACTGATTTGGTCGAGAACCGCGGGCTGATAATCGCTATCTCGAGCATCGCTGGATTGGCGCCGCTCTACGGACGCAGCGGATATGCTGCCTCAAAGCACGCGATGCATGGCCTCTTCGAAAGCCTCGGTGCCGAGGTCGCCGACAAGGGCGTCGGCGTTCTGATGGTCTGTCCTTCCTTCGTCGAATCGGGCCTCGAAGCATCGACGCTCGGCGGCGATGGCAAACGCGTCGCTCGACCGCGTTCCAAAGTCGGGCAGCTGGGCAACGCGGACGACGTGGCCGCGGAGGTATTGAAAGCGGCGCGGGCCGGACGTAGGCGCCTGGTGCTCACCCCGGTTGGAAAAACCAGCGCTCTCTTGTCGCGGATCGCACCGGGTCTCTACGAACGCCTGATGATCCGAAGCTTGCGCTCGGAGCTCGACGAAGCCTGACCGCTCTAGTTCAACTGCGCGGGGCTTCCAGGCCTTTGACCGGGTGGGCGCGATACGGCGCTTCCAGAATCGCGATCTCGTCTGTGCTGAGCTCGATGTCGACCGCCGCGATGGCATCATCCAAGTGCTTGAGCTTGGTAGCGCCCACGATCGGAGCAGTCACCGCGGGCTTGGAGAGGAGCCACGCCAACGCGATGCGCGCAGGCGGCTCACCCCGCTCCACCGCCACCTTCTTGACCGCGTCGACGACATCCCAGTCTGAAGGTTGGTCGTATAAGAGTTGATCGAGCCCGTCGCTCGAAGACCGGCTCGTCGAGCTATCACCCAACTTCTTCCGAGTTCCGGCAAGCATGCCGCGGGCCAACGGCGACCAGGGGGTCACACCGATCCCCTGGTCCTCGCACAGCGGCATCATCTCTCGCTCCTCTTCGCGATAGACGAGGTTGTAGTGGTTTTGCATCGTGGCGAAGCGCGCCCAACCATTTTGATCAGACATCGACAGTAGCCGCTGGAATTGCCATGCGTACATCGAGCTCGCGCCGATGTAGCGAACTTTGCCCTGGGTCACGAGATGATCGAGGGCAGCCAGCATCTCTTCCATGGGCGTGTCCGGGTCGAGACGGTGAATCTGGTAGAGATCGATCGTCTCGACGCCGAGCCGCCGAAGGCTGTCCTCACATGCTTGTTGGATGTGCTTGCGCGAAAGCCCGCCCATATTGGGTCGGTCGTTGATCGGAAAGAAGACCTTGGTGCCAATCACCAGCTCATCGAGATTTCCATACTCGCGAAGCCAGCGCCCGGTTACCTCTTCGCTCACCCCAAGCGAATACATGTCGGCCGTATCGAAAAAATTGATACCGGCCTCGATCGCCCGCTTGAAAAAAGGCGCAGACGCCTCGGCATCATGTATCCAAGGCCGCCACTCGGGCGTCCCGTAACTCATACACCCAAGACAAATCCGCGAAACCGAAACCCCGGTCCGCCCCAAGAACGTGTACCTCATCCCCCCGATACTACCCGAAATCATATAGGGGTCAGACCCCTTTTTAGAAGGGTTAATCGGCGCTAACTCTGGCCGTACACGGGCACTAGAGCACCGCGCGTAGCCGCGTTTTGCGGCGACGCTAGAAACGCGATGGTCTCGGCGATCTGCTCGGGCTTGGGCCACACGGCATGGTCCGCATCGGGCATCGCTGCGCGATTCGCGTCAGTATCGATGATGCTCGGGACGATGGCGTTGACCCAAACCGACGACTCGGCGAGCTCCTCGGCAAGTGAGAGTGTCAGCGCGGCAACTGCAGCCTTGGAAGCGGAATAGGCGGTCATCTGTCCGGTGGGGACCAGGACAGGCCGCGCCGCGACGTTGACGATCCTCCCTTCGCGCCCATCGATCGCTTTCACCGCTTCCCGGCACGAGAGGAAGCAAGTCGTCGCGTTCATTCGTATCAGGTGATCCCAAACGTCGAGCCCCGTGGACGCAATGGGACCCATCGCAAATCCCCCAGCGACATGAATACTCGCGTAGAGAGAGGAAGTCGCTCCAAACAGCCGAGACACGTCTGCTTCGACGCTCAGATCCAAGCCCTCGTGAAGCGTCACCGCACCGTGGTCCCGATAGGGAAAACCCTCGAGCTCTTCCGCCGCGTAGACCGGAACATGAACCGTGGCACCAGCCGCGATGAGCCGCCCGACCACGGCCCTTCCAAGCTCACCGGTCCCGCCAGTGACGACCGCCTCACGGTCATGGAAATCCAGCATGCGCCGGATACTAGTCTAAGCCGTCCTCTTATCACAAGGCGAGCCGCAGCCCGTCCTCGGCCGTCGGTAGCTCGAGCTCATCGGCCCGCGACAGCACGTCATCACTCATGTGCGTGAGGATGACCCGTTTGCAGTTGAGGCGCGCGTGATGCTCCATGATCTTGCGATAGCTGTTGTGCAGGGGAACGTCCTTGTCGAACACGTAGCACTCGCAGACGAACAGGTCCGCTTGGTCTGAGGCTTCGATCAGGGTGTCGGTCCACTGGGTATCACCGGAATATACGAACACCTTCTGCTCGACTTCGACGCGCAGACTGTAGGACGGCGCTCCGCTAAAATGCGCCGCGGGAAACGCGGTGACCTCGATCTCGTCGACTGTCGTTGGCGTTCGCGGCTTGAGCTCGACGAAACGGACCTCGAAGTTGGGCTCGATTCTGGACGACCCGGCGAAAAGTATCTCCATCGCTTCCATGAGGCGTTTCTCCAGCCCGGGCGGACCCACGAGCGTCAGCGGAGCGGTGCGCTTGGAAACCAGCTGCGCGTCGAGCAGGAAAAACGGAAGTCCGCCGAAGTGGTCTCCGTGCAAATGCGTGATCAGAATTTTGGTCACGTCGCGAGGCTCGATTTGCTGCTGCCGCATCGCGATCAGTGACGAAGCCCCGCAGTCGACCAGAAAGAGGCCGTTGGACGAGTGTATCACGATGCAGGTCTGGAACCGTCCGCCGCTCCCGAACGCATCACCGCTGCCGACGAAACGAACTTCCACCTGTCCCATGTCTCGCTCCCGGTCAGGACCATCCGTCAAGCTGCGCTGGGCGCAACCCGACGCAGGTCAGATGAAAGGCCCCACAACGGCGGCTAGACGGTGTATGCTCCAAGCCCCGTCCGAACGAGGAGTGAACAATGGCAGAGCCTCAACTCGCACTAGACGACGTCTACCGCTGGGAGAAGACCGCGCCAGACCGGCTTTGGATGACCCAGCCGGTCGGCGGCGGAGAACTCCAAACGTACACATGGGCCCAAGCAATGGACCAAGTGCGGCGCATGGCGGCCCACCTGAAGTCGCTCGACCTCGAGCCCGGAAGTCACATCGGCCTCATCTCGAAGAACTGCGCGCATTTCGTCTTTGCAGATTTGGCGATCTGGATGGCCGGGCACGTCAGCGTCGCGTTGTATCCAACGCTGAACGCGGAAACCATCGGCTACATCCTAGACCACAGCGAGTCGAAGCTTCTCTTCGTGGGTAAGCTCGATGGCTGGGAGGAAGTCCAAAAAGGCATCCCCGCAGGCATGCCTTGCATCTCGTTTCCTCTCGCGCCTCCGAACGACTACGAGTCCTGGGATTCGATCGCCGCTCGGACCGAGCCTCTGCAAGGCAATCCACCCCGTAAGCCCGAAGAACCCGCGATCATCGTGTACACCTCTGGAAGCACGGGACGCCCCAAGGGCGTGATGCACGACTTCCGCGCGATCGCTGCCTCGGTGGCGGGGGCGGAGGAGATCTTCCACTCGACGCCCAAGGACCGGATGCTGTCGTATCTTCCGCTCGCTCACGTTTTCGAGCGCTTCTTCGTCGAAGCGCAAAGCTTCTGCACCGGGTTTCAGCTCTTTTTTGCGGAGTCGCTCGACACGTTCGTAGCCGACCTGAATCGCGCACAGCCCACGATTTTCATTTCGGTGCCGCGGTTGTGGTTGAAGTTCCAGCTCGGCGTGTTCCACAAGCTCCCACCCGAGAAGCTCGCGCGGCTCCTTCGCATCCCGCTCCTCAATCGAGTGATCAAGAAGAAGGTCTTGACCGGGCTCGGACTCCAGCACGTACGGCTAGCGGCTAGCGGCTCGGCGCCGATCCCACCCGATCTCATTCAATGGTATCGGGACCTGGGCCTGGAGCTCCTCGAAGGCTACGGCATGAGCGAAGACTTCGCCTACTCGCACGCAAGCCACCCGGGTCACGGGCGCGTCGGCTACGTGGGGAACCCGATGCCCGGAGTCGACGTGAAGATTAGCGACGAAGGGGAGATCCTCATCAAGTCGCCCGGCAACATGATGGGTTACTACAAGCAACCCGAGCTGACCGCCGAGTGTTACACCGAAGACGGCTACTTCAGGACCGGCGACCGCGGTGAGCGCGACGAGGAGGGCCGGCTCAAGATCACCGGGCGAGTGAAGGAGCTCTTCAAGACCAGCAAGGGCAAGTACGTCGCCCCAGTGCCCATCGAGAATCTCCTGAACAACAACGCCCACGTCGAGATGTGCTGCGTCACCGGTTCGGGGCATCCTCAGCCGTTCGCCCTGATCCTCCTCGCGGAAGAGATCCGCCCGACCCTAAGCGACGAGGCGGTGCGCGCGTCGATCGAGGCTGAGCTGGACACTTTGCTGAACGAGGTCAATCAAGCGGTCGAAGGATTCGAGCGCCTTCAGTTCCTGGTGGTCGTCAAGGACCCATGGTTGATCGAAAACGGCTTCCTCACGCCGACCATGAAAATGAAGCGAAGCATGCTCGAAGACACCTACGGTCCCAAAGCCGACGGATGGTACGCTGCTAAGCAGCGCGTCCTCTGGGAGACGTGAGTCACTCGATGAAGGATCAGTGATGACTACACTAGCGAGAATGACCTTGATTGCCGTCCTTGGCGGCACCCTCGCCTTGGTTGGCTGCAGCAACGATGGCAGCAATAACGAGGGAAGTGGTGGTTCGGGCGGCGCGGGGTTCGATCCCTTTGGCGACTACGGAGTATTCCTGAGCCTCGTACCACCGGGCTCGGCCGATGTGAACGGCGCGATGGTCGAGGACCCCAACTCGATCAACCAACTGCCGATGTACGAGAACCTAGCGTTCAGCGACCAGTTTCCCATCCCCGGCGAGCTCAGCGACGACGATCTGGTTCCCCTCTACTTCAAGGACGAGGCGTTTTTGCCGGAGAGCGGGTTCGATTCAGTTCGTCTTATTTGATCCGGATAGCTTGGAGCAACGCGCCTTGCTGAGCGTTGAAGACTGCGTCGAGCCGGACATGGCCATGCCGGGCGATGTGGAATGCCCCAATTTCTATGAAGACGTCGTTAATGACCCGGTCACCTTTGCCGCGGCGACGCCTGCCTCGAGTGGAGCACGCCTCATGTCGGTCGCTAGCAGCGTGGCTCCGTTCGGAGTCGGTGGAGTCTGCTCCCCGGACGACCACACCGACGAGCGCCTGGAAGCGGACCGTGTTCGTGCTCTCGGCAAGGTCGAAGGCGTGATGCTTGCATTGCAAGGGAATACTTTTCCAGCCGCCATGTCCAACGCCATTCTGGCCGACGGAGGTCAAACCGAGTTGGGTCATCCGATCGCGGTATTCGGCCCGCAAACCGGATACACCGCGCCACAGATCATGATGGAGTTTTCGCAACAGGGTGGCGGTATCCACTTTCGCGGCATGTCGTTTGCGGGCTTGCCTTATGTGATCATCGGCCGGGGTGTCGACCATGCCTTCAGCGCGACGTCGTCGGGCGACGACATGATCGACATTCGTGTCCTGCGCCTGTGCGAAGAGGGCGGTGGCGAGGCCACGCGTGACTCGACCGGCTATCTCTACAACGGTGTCTGCACGCCCATGCTGGAGCGTACCGATGAATGGACGGCGGAGACGAACCTCACCACTACCGGGACCCCCAACCAAAAGGTAACCCGCAACATTTTGCGCGCTCCGGACTACGGGCCTGTGTACGCGACCGCAACCGTGAACGGCGAGCCGGTAGCCCTCGCAATCCAACGCTCGAGCTTCTTTGGGGAAGCCGACTCGGTGAAGGCATTCGTCCTCACCAGTCGCAGAGAGGTGGTCGATCCCGACTCCTTCTTCGAAGTGTTCAACAACATCACCGGCACCTTCAATTGGCTCTACGTCGACTCCGAGAACATCGCGTATTTCAACTCGGGGTTGTTGCCAATCCGCGCCGATGGCATCCATCCGGATCTGCCGCATTGGGGTACCGGCGAGTTCGATTGGCAGCAAACCAACACCGGCACCGCCAACCCCGACTTCAGCTTCGACAACTTCCTGCCGCTCGATAATCATCCGCGCGAGGCGAATCCCTCGTCGGGCTATTTCGTCAATTGGAACAACGCGCAGGCCCCGGGCTTCTGGGCGAATGACGGGCAAACCTCCTACGGGCAAGTCTATCGCTCGGACATGCTGCAGAACCGCCTGCAGGCCTTCCGCGCACAGGACGGCAACCCGCTGCATACGCGCGCCAGCATGGTCGAGGCCATGATCGACGCCGGGACGACCGACCTCCGGGGCGAGGGGGTTCTGCCGCAGGTGTTTGACGTACTCGGCGATGACCTGACTGACCTCAGCGACTTCGAGCAGGAAGTGGTGCAGCTCATGAAAGACTGGGTGACCCACGGGCCGAGCGACCTCGGGTCGATGCGTCGCGACCGCGACGGCCCCGGTCTCGACGCCGAAAACCTCGTCTATGAAGACCATGCCGCGGTGGCGTTCATGGATGCCTGGTGGAACCACATGATCGACGCGGTACTACCGCAGATCACAGCGGTGGAGGACCTGGGCGCCATGGTCGGTGGTCGGCACGATGCGCCCGGTGGCGGCGGCTCGGCCTTCAACGGCGGCTACTACGGCTACGTGCGGCGCGTGCTCGACATGGCGCTCGGCCAAAGCGGCGCGCCCTACCTGCAGCTCAAGTGCGCCGACAGTGATCTACCCGCCGACTGCCGCGCCGCGCTGGTCATCAGCCTGCAGGATTCCATCGCCGATCTCGGTCCGGACATGGCGCAATGGGATCCCACTCTAGAAGCCGATGAGGCCATTGATCACACGGCGTTGGGGTTGGCCGACCCACCCAACATCCACTGGCAGAACCGGCCCACCTGGCAGCAGGTCATTCAGCCAACCGTGGATGTACTGCAATAACGGATCCGAGTCGGCACTGCGTATGGTATTGGTACCGTCCATGCGATTGCTTGCGCTCACATCGTTCTTGGTTCTAGCCATGGTTCCGAGAGCTGAAGCTCAGCCAGGCGGCCGCTGGCTCGTCGTCCCAACTACGTCCACGGCGGACGACGCCTGGCTCAAGCCCACCGCACTGAAGCTACACGCGGAGCTCTCGGACCGGGGGATCGATGCGTGGTCGCCCGCAGACGCAAGGCGGCAGTTCGAGACAGCCGGATCGGCGCCTGCAGCAGAGGTGAGCGACGGCGATATCCAAGCGTGGGTCGACCAGTCGAGCCAGGCCATCCGCAACTTGGCCGAGGGAGATTACAACACGGCTCTCGAGCGGTTGAAGGAAGCCCAAGAGCTCTCGAGGAGCGCGGCAGAGGAGCTCAACCGGGAGCACGAGCGCGCGCAGAGGATGCTCGACACCTGCCTCTACATGGTGCGCGTCCTGCTGGACACCGGCGCTGTCTCTCGCGCGACGACGTTGGCACAAGAGTGCCGGCAACTCGTCCCACGCGTGGAGCCCACCGCGTACATGCATCCTCCAGAAGTGCTCGAGGTGCTCGAGCAGGTCGACACCTCGCGCGCCCAAAAGCCGCGACAGCTAGAGGTCGACAGCGAGCCATCGGGATGCCCGGTGCGCGCCAACGGGGTCATGTTGGGAGAAACACCGCTCGCGCTGCATGATCTGTTTCCAGGCGAATACCGGGTGCAGGTCGAATGCGAGCCGGGTCGGCGAGGCCGGGTCCACACCGCGGATGTGACGACTGGTTCTACCAGCGTGTTCGTCGACCTCCGTTTCGATCGGGCCGTGGCGACGCAGCCGGTGCTGCACTTGCGCTATGGAAGCTCCGAAGAAGAGCTAGAACAGCGCATCGCCGATGTAGAGCAAATCTCGAAGGCCGTCCCGGCGCGCGCCTTCGTGCTCGTCTCGAAGCCCTCGCCAGAGGTGTTGGAGCTCGAGCTGGTGAGCGGTACCCCACTCGGTCAGCGGGGGCTTGCGCGAATCAAGACAGGGCCGCAGGGGCCGACTCGCGGAGATATTGCCCTCGCTTCGCGAGCCTTGCTCGAAGGCAAGTGCACCGACTTCACACCGTCAGACCCCGTGCCCCTCCTCTGTGAGGGCGAGGCGGTTCCCGCCGAGCCAGTTGCAGTGCCCAGCGACGGGTGGCCTGCGCACCGCCCCCCGAAAGGCCAGTTCATTACGGGGCTGACGCTCGCGTCGCTCGGCACGGTGTCGCTCATCACCGGCTACGCCCTTCTCCTGCCACTGAAGAGCACAGCCGAGGATTGGCTAGACGACATCGACCCCGACCCCAACAACCAAGGCTTCGACATCACCCAGGAGAAGTGGCTCAACCTCAACACGGGAATCATCATCGCAGGCGCGGTTGGTGGAGCCGCCCTGGTCGCTGCAATGCCCTTGGTGCTGCCGAAGCGGGACAAGACGCCGTGGCTCGCATGGCTTTCGGGTGGAGTTGGACTCGGGCTCGCTGCTTTTTCGATCGCGTGGGGCGTCACCGCCGACGACAAGCCAGCGACTTCGTGCGACTCGGTATCAATCGATCCGATGTATCCGCTCGAGGCCAGAACTTGCATCACACGATCGGAGCAAGTGAACGTTGCCATTCTGACCGGCGCCACTGCAGCGCCGCTTCTCACGATTCCGCTCGTATACTTGCTGCGCCCAAGCGAGAAAAACATCCAACCGAGCGTCGAAGTGGGCCGGAATCGCGCCTACATCGGGGTGAGCGGTGAGTTCTAGGGCGATGGCACTCGACTCCCTGATGACGCGGCAACTTGATCATGGTAATGGTGGGCCTTCGCTCCACAGATCGACGAGGATAAAAAAATGGTGCGAATCCTTCTGCTTCTTGCCTTGCCTGCAATCGCGATCGCAGCAACCGGGTGCGCCAACGTCGACTGCACCGGTGTGCCTGGCTGC
>Ga0209456_10001278_pt1 | contig 12343 bp, 10 predicted proteins | sample COG_11_FD_184755 | JGI IMG/M metagenome (GOLD analysis project Ga0209456, IMG submission 184755) | Pelagic marine sediment microbial communities from the LTER site Helgoland, North Sea, for post-phytoplankton bloom and carbon turnover... | ecosystem: Environmental > Aquatic > Marine > Neritic...
AACCGAGCGCGGCAAATTCTGGCAGATTCGCGAAAGTTTCGAGCCGGAGCAGGATAAGTTTGATTTGATTTATGGTTACGATGTGAGTCTGCCGCTCGAGGCGATGGAGAATTATGTCGCGACCGTCCGCACCAGGTTGCTTGAACGTTTCAGCGATGCGGCGTTGCTGGCTTATGGCCATATTGGCGACGGTAACCTGCATTTTTCGATTTACCCCGGGGCGCATCGAGACCGGGACGCGGTCGATGAAATGGTTTATTTCCCGTTGCAGGCCTTGCATGGGTCCGTTTCGGCCGAGCATGGCATCGGCCTGGAAAAGAAAGCTTATCTCGAGTACACCCGCAGTGAAGCCGAGATCGATTTAATGCGCAAAACCAAGCGCATGATGGACCCGGGCAACATCCTGAACCCCGGCAAGCTGTTCGATCTTTAGTCCGGGTGCATTTTCTTTAGCGGCGCTACGAACGCGCTTTCCCTTCAGGCGCAATTAAACTCGAGCAATGTCTGGCGTAAACTCGTTTAAATTTTGCGCCGGATTTTCGAGTTTTCTGTTTGGCAGTATGCTGCCTCTACTGGCATTCACCCTGCAAAATCGGTATGCTTTTACGGGCGTTTGGCAGTCTACTCCTGCGGCGAAAAAGGTTACTGCAGGAGATAAAAACCTCGTTGTAAATCGATTTACTTCCTGCACCAGGTGATTTGAGGCAATAGGAACTTACCCGCTAATCAGTGTTCTGTCAGCGGCGTTAGCAGCATAATAAGGAGGTCAGGTATGGATGAAATCGACCAGCTCGTGCGGCCTTCATCGCCGCTTCGCCTGACCTCGCACCGATTAATAATTCACGCATTCGACTTCCGCGGCGGCAGTTTTCATCGTGGACTTCCCGAGGCGTTAACTAACAAGGATATCTCTCTGCGAAAATAACCTGATTGAAAATAATGCCCGAATTCAGGAGTTTTGATAAACACGAGGGTTTCTTTGCCATAAAACTTGATCAATGGAGGACAGGATCATGGCGACCGGAAAAAAATCAGCACCTAAGGTGTCAGAACAAAAACTATCACGCGGGGGTGAGATTCTTGACGTAGAAAAGTCGACGACCATGTTTGTTGCCAAGCGATCAACGCCTGATACAACAACCGGGCTGGCGCTGGGTGATCCCGAGTCCTTCGCGCAACTGAACGTGACCCGCTGTCCCGGTCGGCTACAGCTCGAATTGTGCCGGATTTCAGAGGGTTCAATGGATGACATGATGACGACACTGCGCCAGGATCAATCACGGATTGCCTGGGTCGGTCACGTCTACCACATGCCGAATGATGCAGATGGACTGATGATCCCGTCCGATGCTATTTACGTCGAGCTTAAGGACGGCGCAAGCGAATCCGAGGTCAATGCCTTACTCGATCAGCATGGGCTCGAACTGGTCCCCGACCCGGATAGCGCCGCCAATGCATATATTTTTCGACTGACCAGCGCTTCGACGCAGAACCCGCTCAAAATCGCCAATGCGTTACTGGAATCCAATGCGGTCGAAGTGGCCGAACCGGACCTGATCGCAATTGCCAATCCAGCACACCGCCCCAGCGACCCGCTCTACCCCCAGCAATGGCACCTGGAGAATAGTGGTGGTTTCGGTCTTACTGCAGGTGCCGATGTGCGCGCGCCCCAGGCATGGGATATCAGCCGGGGTGATCGCAACATAATCGTTGCTGTGATCGATGACGGGTTTGATACAAATCACCCGGATTTTTCATCGCCCGGTAAGCTGGTAGCGCCGGCTGATTTCGGGCAGGATGATCTCGATCCGAATCCGGTTTCAAGCCGAGACAATCATGGTACAGCCTGCGCCGGTGTTGCCGTCGCCGATGAAAATGGGTCCGGGGTGGTGGGGCTCGCGCCGAATTGTAAATTGATGCCGATTCGCTGGAGCGGCTCGGTCAGCGACAGTGATATACGCGAACAGTTCAACCATGCGAGCAACAACGGCGCCGATGTTATCAGCTGCAGCTGGGGAGTCGGTGCCAACTTTTACACCCTCAGTACTTCGATGAAGCGCACCATCAGCAATGCGGCAACCGCCGGTCGTGATGGCAAGGGCTGTGTGATTATTTTTGCCGCCGGCAATGCCAACCATGATATCGACGACAGTGCCGGCGGAACCCGTGATGGATTTGCGATTCATCCTGACGTCATTGCCATCGCCGCTTCGAACAGTCGTGACCAGAAGAGTCATTACAGCAACTTTGGTGATGCGATCTGGGTTTGCGCACCCAGTAGCGGGCAGGGTGGACTGGGGATAGTCACTACAGATCGGCGCGGCAACTCCGGTTATCAGGCCGGAGATTATACGACGGTGCAACGATTTGGTGGTACCTCGAGCGCGACCCCGCTGGTCGCCGGGTTGTGCGGCCTGATCCTGTCGGTCAATCCGGACTTGAGTGCGGAGGAAGTGAAGCAGATTCTGCAAATTACCGCACAGCAAATTGATATCGATAATGGTGATTATGACGCAAATGGTCACTCGCGGATTTTCGGTTACGGCCGGGTAGACGCTCATGCCGCATTGCTGGAGGCGCAGAGTCGCCTGGCACCTGAACCCAGTGCACGCCTGGTCCAGTTTGACCGCCAGACCAACCTTGCTATTCCCGATGACAACCCGGGTGGCGTCTCCGACTCGATTCTGGTGACCGAGATGTCGACCGTGCTTTCGGTTAAGGTCGATGTCGTGATCAGCCATAGTTATCGTGGAGACCTGAAACTGCTACTGATCGGGCCCGACGATACCAGCGTTACGCTTTTCGGACGCACTCACCCAATGCGAGACAGTCGCGATAATTTGATTACCAGCTTTACGCTGGAAGATGTGCCTGCGCTATCCAGCCTGGTCGGCAAAAATGCACAGGGTAACTGGACCCTGCGTGTCAGTGACCTCGCCCGCATCGATACCGGCGAGCTCGAATCCTGGAGTTTGACACTCGGCCTCGTGTCGCGACAGACCGAATGGTCAGTATCGCCCGGGTTGCATCTGCCCGATGCCGATCCAACCGGCGTGACCAGCGAAATTGAGGTCGGCGCTGTCGGTAGCCTGCGCAACATTCAGGTAGATGTGGACATCACGCACACCTATCGCGGTGATCTGAAAATCACCTTGATTGCGCCCAGCGGGATGGCGATCGATCTTCATTCGGTCAATCGTAGTGAAAGCGAGCCTAACCTGAAGCTTAGCTACACACCAACCGATACCCCCGGATTGCAGGCGTTAATTGATCAAAACACGCTGATTCAAGGCGCCTGGAAATTAGCGGTTAGCGACAACCTTTCCCAGGATATCGGCAAACTGAATAGCTGGGGGGTACGCCTGACTACCTGATTTGGGAGTCGAGTGGAATTTTCTAAATCAACGAAAATATCGCCAATGCGACCACGACCACCATCGCCAGGGCCATTGCGCAGTTGATCAGGAAATGGGTTTGCGGGCTCAGTTCCAGCTGGTTGACGGCATTACCGGCGGCAAGCCATAGCAAGTGGATCGGTATCCAGATCAGGTTGATGACCAGGAATTTGAACAGGGTTTCGCTGACCAACGCCCCTGGAAACAGTGCAAAGCCGGTAAACCAGGTCATGTTTACCGCATAGGCTTTCGGATTGACCAACTGCAGCAGCAGCCCCGCGCGCAAGCCCGGTTTTTCAGCGGCGGTGATAAATGCAATCTGTTTTCCGGCAAAGGCGATGCGTACCGCCAGGTACAGCAGGTATATCGCCGACAGCACCAGCAGGGTATTCCTGGCCCAGTCGCTGGCGAGAATGATCGCCGCCAGGCCGGAAACCACGATCAGCGCCACCAGGTTGGTGCCGATAAACAATCCGGTGACGTAACGCAGCCCGGCGTTAAACCCGAACGCGGCGCCGACTCCGGCGGTTGACAGGACGCCGGGCCCGGGAGTGATCAGCAGTAGCAGGACGGCGAGACTAAAGGCGAGCATGGGAAGGAATTCTACCTTAACCAATTCAGTAGAGAATTAAATTGTCATCCCCGGCTCTGGCAATGAGATCTCTCCCTGTCATCCCCGCGCAAGCTGGGATCTCGTGAAGGCATCGTTTCCGCGGAGATTCCGATACGTCAACCCAGCGTGCGCTGGGGGGCCGCTTTCGCGGGAATGACGAGAAGCAGGTCGAGAATGACGTTGCCTGGTTGGGCGAGTTTACTTCTGCGGCTGTCTGGCCCGAATTGCTTGCTTTAGACAATTCAGTTATCTTGCCGGAGCATGCATTTTAAAAATAACCTGGCAAGTGTGAATATAACTGGAGAAGAGCATGAATAAGCACGATCGTCGTAGTTTTCTAAAATTATCTGCTGCTGGCCTGGTGGCCATGGGATTGCCGACCTTGGGCCATGGTGCCGGCTTTCCGGATCGCACCGTCAAGGTGTACATTCCCACCCGGGCCGGTGGTGGAGCGGATCGTAATTTTCGTAATTTCGGGGGAGTATGGAAGAACTACCTCGGTGCAGATCTGGAGCCGTCATTTTACCCCGGCGCGGCCGGTCGAGTTGGCTATGAAACCTATATGGGCAAGGCCAGCGATGATTGCCACGATTTGATTTTCGGTAATATGGGTCCCGAAGTATTGAACTGGGTGGTCAAAAAACCGACTTTCTCGCTGGATGATTACTTTTATTTCATGATGGTCGACGCCGATCCCGGCTGCGTATTTATCAGTGATAAAAGCGCGATGAAGACTCTCGATGATGTAATTGCGGAAGGCAAGAAGCGCACGCTAACTGTCGCGACCAGCCGTCTTGCGCACCCGGCTTCGCTCGGCATGCTGGTGCTGGCCGACAAGCAGGGCATGAAAGTAAACCTGATTCCGTTATCTGGAGGCAAGAACACGCGCAATGGCGTGCTCACCGGCGAAGTCGATCTCGGCGTGTTACCACTAACTACCGCGATGCGCAGAAAGGGCATTACCATCCTGGGATTGTTCGATGAGCAGAACCTGGTAGCGCAACATACCCCCGGTGCTGTGTTGATCAACACAGAGTATTCGCTGGGCATACCGCCGCTGGCTGCTGGAGCGCGCGCCTTCGGAATTAAAACCGCTGCCGCCGAAAAGTATCCCGATCGATTCACCCTGCTGGGTGAGACCGGGATGAAGGTGTTTACCGATCCGGCCTACAAGGAAGCGGTAACCAAGGGCAAAGGCTCCTGGGAACTGATTGCACCGGGTGGCGTCAACGAATGCAGAAAATATGTCGATAATATCACTGCGCTTGGCCGCGAGTATCGCACGCTGTTAACCACCTAGTTTAAAGCTGTCCTTATAGAAGTCGCTCCCGGGCTCGAGTCGGGGAGCGACTAGACAGCTGCGCCGTTGTGTCGGTTCGGCTGCTGACCGATCCAGGAACTTGACTTTAGCGGTGAAACAATTGCATCAAGATCAACCCGATAAACCCCGTAACATATTGCCAGATTGCATCATTCCTGCACTGGCATCGATATTCACCATTTACTATCTGACCACGATTACCGAGGTACCGTGGATTTCTCAGGCAAGCGCTATTGTGGTTAGTGGCCTGTTGCTACTGTCCATCCTGGCGTTTGTGATTCGCAGCGTCTGGCGGGTACGTCGGCACCAGGAAACCTTGCGCCTCGAAGGCAGTTTTCAGGATTTGTTGGGTTACTTGCCAACCAGCGCAAGACGCATCGGATTGCTACTACTCGCCATCGCCTATGTACTGGCGATCGAGAAGTTGGGCTTCACCCTGACCACGTTTATTTTCGTTTTCGCCGCGATCATTTTGCTTTCTTCGCTGGCCAACTGGAAGCGAGCGTTGATCATTTCACTATCATGCTCGGTGATCGGATATATCGTATTTGTCTATCTGTTCAAGACGCGTTTCCCGGTCGGACCGATCGAGCACTGGTTGCAGGGAATTATTTAGTTAATGGAGCTGGATATAGGTACATTTGTCGGGCTGCTCGGAGATACGCTTGATTACTGGTGGGTCATTATTCCGGGCACCATACTTGGCATCCTGGTTGGTGCTATTCCAGGATTCAGCGCCGCCAACACGATTATCATTCTGCTGCCGCTGACCCTGTCAATGGAACCGGCCTCCGGCATGATATTCATGGTGGCCCTGTACACCGCGTCACGCCTCGGCGCAGGAATTCCGGCTATTCTGGTCAATATTCCAGGTACCGCGGGGGCGGCTGCGACCCCGCTCGACGGGTATCCCATGGCCGTCGCTGGACGAGGCCAGCAGGCACTCGCCATTTCGTTTACGGCCTCCGTTGCCGCAGGTCTGATCACTACGGTTGCCGCACTGATCCTGATCCCCTGGTTATCGCAGGTGGCTTTTCACCTGCACAGCGTTGAAATGATCGTGGTGATGCTGTTTGGCATCTCGCTGATCGCGACGATATCCGCGCAGGACACGATCAAGGGCCTGATTGCCGGCTTCTTCGGTTTGATGATCGGTTACATCGGTGCCGATGTCGTCTACGAGGCGCCGCGGGGCACTTTCGGATTTCTCGAACTTTATGACAAGGTACCGCTGATCCCGGCACTGGTGGGCCTGTTTGCGATTTCCGAAGCCTTCGTGGTGATCGAGCGCAGCACCATCCTTAGTGAACAGGGTGCGATCAAGCAGCAACATGAAGGCTGGGGACCGACCCTCGAGGGCATTCGTGACACCCTGTTGCACTGGAAGGAAGTTGTCTGGACCAGTCTGCTCGGATTGGTTATCGGTGTCATTCCGGGCGCGGGGGCCGCAATTGCTTCGTTTGTGGCCTATCAACAGTCACGGATCATGTCGAAAACTCCCGAACGTTACGGCAGTGGTCATGTTCCCGGTTTGATCGCACCCGAATCTGCCAACAATGGCGTGACCTCGGGCACGCTGATCCCATTGCTCATCATTGGTGTGCCCGGTGGCGCTACCGCGGCTATTATGGCCGTGGTACTGGAATATCACGGCGTCAATTTCGGCCCCGACCTGTTCGAATCCCAGCCAATGATCGCCTATGGCTCGTTTACCGCGATGCTGGTTACCTACGTGTTGCTCGGTTTCCTGATCCTGCCGCTGACGCGCTATTTTTCCCGCGTTATGGTGGTGCCGACCGTGTACATGGCGCCAATTCTGATTGCATTCACGCTGGTAGGTTCCTTCGTACCGCGCGCCTATGTGTTTGACATGGGGGTAGCCATAATATTTGGCATCATCGGTTATATCGCCCGACGCACCGGCTATCATGTGGCGGCAATTCTGATCGGGGTCATTCTCGGGCCGTTACTGGAAAATTACTTTTTGCGGGCGTTACGTATTGCGCAAGGCGATCTCGGCGTACTGTTTTCATCGAACATCGGCAATACCCTGTGGGTGCTGTTGCTGATCTCGCTACTGGCACCCTGGCTTAAACGCAGGTTCACCCGACCAAAGGCGACACCTGGTAGCGACCCGGATAGCACCGATGAAAGCAGCAACTAAGGGTAACACGCAAAGCCTGTCGCAGCTGGACATCGAGGGTGGCGGCCAGGTGGTGGTCGAGAGTGGATATGCCTACATCGGTCACATGAAGCCACCGCATGGCACCAGCATCGTCGATATCTCCAATCCGCGAAAACCGAAGGTGATAGCTCGCCTCGAAGTGAGTCCCTGGTCGCATAGCCACAAGGTAAGAGTCTGCGGCGATATCATGATTACCAATGTCGAACAGGATCGACGTCATTTTCTGCGCCGTGAGACCGGGCGACTGATCGATGCGCGTAAAGCGCTGACCCTCGCCCGCGGCCGCGAACCCGAATCAGCTGAACTGGCGCGGGAACTCGGTATCAGCTCCAGCGAGCTGGCTGAGCTGGATGCTGCCCTGCAACGCGGTTACGACGAGGGCGGATTCAAGGTCTGGGATATCAGTGACCGTGCCAGGCCGCGCTTGCTCAGCTATCAGCGTACCCATGGCTTTGGCGTGCATCGCTTCGATATGGATGAGCGTTATGCCTATATTTCCACCGAGATGCCCGGCTATATCGGCAATATCCTGGTGATTTATGACCTGGCAAATCCGCAGCAACCCAGGGAAGTTTCACGCTGGTGGATACCCGGACAACACCTCGCGGGAGGTGAGACACCGGACTGGAAGGGTTATGGTTATCGACTGCACCATGCGTTGCGCGTCGGTGACGAGTTATGGGCGTCGGTCTGGCACGCGGGCTTCCGGGTGATCGACATCAGCGACATTACGCACCCACGCACCAGGGCCGCGCACACTTATCATCCCTGGGTAGTGGAACCGACGCATACCGTGTTGCCGGTGGCACAACCTGTCGATGGTCGGCGCATCGCGGTAGTTGCCGACGAGGAGCACGAACACCGCCACGGTCAGCCCCATGCGGGACTCTGGTTGTTCGACGTTACCGACCTCGATGCGATCACACCACTGGCGACCTTTCACGTCAGCGAAATGGACTCACCGTGGTCACGCGCACCCGGACGTTTTGGCATGCACCAGTTTCAGGAACATATCGATGATCAGCTGGTGTATTGCGCGTGGTTTGCGGGTGGCTTGCGCATCGTCGATATCAGTGATCCGACACGACCGCAGGAAGCCGGATTTTACATTCCTGCCCCGGCTGCAAGCGAGGCCAGCCCGCAGACCAACGATGTCGATGTCGATGAACGGGGATTGATCTACCTGCTGGATCGTAATCGCGGATTTGACGTGGTCGAGTTTCGGCCGCAGGCATAGCCGCCCCCGGCAGGGATAAGTTAAAATAGCGCCACGAATAACTATTCGATGGCCCGAGATTAAGGACCAGGTGTCCGGGAGAAAGGCAATGCAAACACGTCAATTGGGTAGCGCTGGACCGATGGTGTCCGCGCTGGGATTAGGTTGCATGGGAATGACCCCGATTTATGCGACACCGGACCCAGATGAAGCTGTAGCAACGATACACGCTGCGGTCGACGCGGGTATAACCATGATCGATACCGCCGACATGTATGCCGGTGGCAAGAATGAAGCGCTCGTCGGGCATGCCCTCGAGGGGATCCGTGACCGGGTTTTCCTGGCGAGCAAGTTTGGTAACATGCGTCTGCCCGACGGCACGCGCAAGGTTAATGGCAAGCCGGAATACGTGTTTGAGGCCTGCGACAAGGCGCTGGCGCGTATGGGTGTCGATTTTATCGATTTGTATTACCTGCACCGCATGGACCCGACGGTACCCATCGAGGATACGGTGGGTGCCATGGCGCAGTTGATCGAACAGGGCAAGGTGGGCGCCATCGGGCTATCCGAGGCCGGTGCCAACACTATCCGCAGGGCACAGGCGACGCATCCGTTGGCTGCGGTGCAAACTGAGTATTCGCTCGCCAGCCGAGATGTCGAAGCCGAGATTTTGCCGACCTGCCGTGAGCTCGGTATCGGCTTTGTCGCCTATGCGCCATTGAGCCGTGGTTTGCTGAGCGGTGAAATCAGCTCGCTGGATCAACTCGGTGAGAACGATCGCCGCCGCGACATGCCGAGATTCCAGGGCGATAATCTGGAAACAAACCTGGCGATGGTTAAAGCGGTTGCTGATATAGCCGCCAGCAAAGGGGTTTCAACTGCGGCTATCTCGATCGCCTGGGTGCTGGCACAGGGCGATGACGTGGTGCCAATTCCCGGCTGTTCGCGACGCAGCACGCTGCAGGACAGTCTCAGGGCGCTAGAGGTACAATTGTCCGCCGACGAACTGGCCGGTATCGAAGCGGCACTGGATGCCGAGCGTATTATCGGCACCCGTTATCCCGAGAAACAAATGGCACGGCTAGGAATCTAGCAGCCTAAAGCTAAACCCGAAAACTATAGTGAGACAACCATGAAGGAATCCGCTTCCGACTACAGCATCATTAGTGAAGAACACTGGACCCATAAGGGCGATGTGCGTCTGTTCATGTGGGAGAAGTATGTCGATAGTCCGGCGCAAAAACGCGGCACGGTGTTGTTCGTGCATGGCTCTTCGATGGCGTCGCAACCCACTTTTGATCTGCAGGTGCCGGGCCGCCCGTTCAGCTCGGCAATGGACTGGTTCGCGGCGCAGGGATTCGATACCTGGTGCGTGGATATGGAAGGTTACGGCCGCTCCGACAAGACGCGGGATATCACCTGCGATATCGCCAACGGTGCGGATGACCTGGCCGCGGCCAGCTCCTATATTCAGGCATTGCGTAACAACGACGGTTTCCTGGTGTACGGTATTTCGTCCGGTGCACTGCGTGCCGCGATGTTCGCCGAGGCTCATCCGGAGCGTATCTCTCGCCTCGCGCTGGATGCGTTCGTATGGACCGGTGAAGGCAGCCCGACGCTTGCGCAACGACGTCTGAAACTGCCGCAGTTCATGGATTCGAAGCGCCGGCCGATCGATCGCGATTTTGTCTACTCGATCTTCAACCGTGACCACCCAGGCACCGCCGCCGACGATGTCATCGAAGCCTTTGCCGAGGCGATTACGGCGCTCGATGATTCGATGCCCAATGGCACCTATATCGACATGTGTTCGCGCCTGCCGCTGGTTGACCCGGCGAAGATCCTGTGCCCGACGATTATCATGCGTGGCGAGTATGACGGTATTGCCAGTTTCGATGACCTGATCAAGTTCTATACCGCGCTGCCTAATAACGATAAGCAATTCAGTGTGATGCCGGGTATTTCGCATGCGAGTTTTCAGCAGAAGAATTACCAGCTGGTCTACTACATTCTACATAATTTTTTCAGCCAGCCAGAACCACTTTATCGTGGTGAGTAATCCGGTTTTAATTGCAGGCCTACGTAATGGCAGGGGATTAGCATGAAGATAGCGACATTTAGAATTGGCGACGAGCGTAAAGTAGGCCTGGTCGACGATACTGCGGCAACGATCGCTCCGTTTCAGCTGCCCGCCGAGCAGGCACAGCGGGGTATTCAACACCTGATCGAGCTGCAGGTAGCAGGCTCGGATCTACCCGCAACTGATACATCTATAGCGCTCGATGAAGTAACTCTGGAAGCCCCGTTACCGCATCCGCGGCGCAATATCTTCTGTGTGGGTAAAAACTATCACGACCACGCACATGAATTTTCCAGCAGTGGTTTCGACTCCAGTGCCGCGCAGGGGGCAGTGCCACAATATCCGATCGTATTTTCCAAGGTCCCGGAGTCGGTGACCGGCCCGCAAACCTTTATCGAATTCGATCCGGACGTGTCCGCGGCGATCGACTACGAGGTTGAACTGGCGGTCATCATCGGCAAGCCCGGGCGCGGTATCTCGCGCGAAAACGCGCTCGATCATGTCTGGGGATACACGATTGTCAACGATGTCACGGCGCGGGACCTGCAGGCGCGCTATAGCCAGTGGCTGGTGGGTAAATCCCAGGATACTTTCTGCCCCATGGGCCCGGTCGCGGTCATCCGCGACGATATCGATCTGGGTGACACCGCGGTGCGTACCTGGGTCAACGATGAACTGCGCCAGGATTCCAATACTGGCCTGTTGATTTTCGATGTCCCAACCATCATACAAACCATCGCCGCGGGCGTAACCCTGGTGCCAGGCGACGTGATCGCAACGGGAACGCCGGCCGGGGTTGGTATTGGCTTCAAGCCACCGCGCTACATGGTTGATGGGGACGTCGTACGTTGCGAAATCGATGGCATCGGCCAGCTCGAGAACACGCTGCGGCAACGTCGCACTTAACCACCTGAAAGCTGCTTGCGTCATCCGGCGGAGCGGAAAACTGTCATCGAGCTGAGGAAGTTGTCATCGAGCTGAGGAAGTTGTCATCCCGGGCTTGACCCGGGATCTTGCAACGGTGGCGTGGTTCCAAGATTCCGGCTTGCTCGGGAATGACAAGAAGTAGGTTTGGGAATGACAAGAAGGCGGTCGGGAATGACAGGATTGTGCTGGCCGTGATGAAGATTATAATCGACGGTCTTTTAGCTTTCGAAACTGCCCATGCGATTTAAAAATACGATCGGCACTATTCCCGGTTCTTTACTGATCGTAATTTTGTCTATTTCTCACCAGGTCGCGTTCGCGAGTGAATGGCAACCTCGCCGTCTGCTCGAATTTACGCTTGAAACCTGTCGCAACTGGGAACAGGCTGCCGGGCCGGCGACAGGATTTACCAATGGTCCGGTCGAACAGTCGGTACTCAGGATTCGCGGAGCGGAGCTCGGCAGCCGTTATCGATTGCAGCTTGATGACAATGCATTTGTGGAGCTCGATGTTATCAGGCGGACGGGCCAGCCAACGCGTTTCGTCAGTTCGCTCTACGGTGAGTTCGGCGATCCGCTGGTGCTGGTGTCACTGGGGTCGGATTGC
>Ga0209456_10001279_pt1 | contig 12339 bp, 9 predicted proteins | sample COG_11_FD_184755 | JGI IMG/M metagenome (GOLD analysis project Ga0209456, IMG submission 184755) | Pelagic marine sediment microbial communities from the LTER site Helgoland, North Sea, for post-phytoplankton bloom and carbon turnover... | ecosystem: Environmental > Aquatic > Marine > Neritic...
TTGGCGATCTTCGCTTCAAGCCGCCGGTCGCGGTCGATGCTTGGGACGGCCCCGTCGACGCGAGCGAGTTCGGGCCCGCCTGTGCGCAGCCCGCAGACGCGGGCACGGGCAATCTCTACGATAACCAAAGCGAGGACTGCCTCACGCTCAACGTCTGGACGCCTTCCGCTGACGGCAAGAAGCGGCCTGTCATGGTCTGGGTGCACGGAGGCGGTTGGATCTACGAGGGCACCGAGGATCCTCTCTACAGCGGTGCGCATCTGGCCGCGCGCGGCGACGTAGTCGTGGTGAGCATGGAGTACCGGCTCGGCGTGTTCGGCTTCAGCCACTTCGACGAGATCCCGGGTAGCGGCAACGCGGGCCTCCTCGATCAGAGGCTCGCGCTCGAGTGGGTGCGCGACCACATCGAGGCCTTTGGCGGCGATCCCAACGACGTGACGCTGTTTGGAGAGTCGGCGGGCGGGATGAGCGCAACAGCGTTGATGGCGATGCCTAGCGCAAAGGGTTTGTTTCACAAAGCGATTGCCCAGAGTGGGGCGGGAAGCACAGCGCGAGAGACGGCGTACGCGAAGGCTGTTTCCGATGAGCTCCTGGGAGCCGCGGGTGTCAGCGACCTGAACGAGCTCTTGGACCTGAGTACCGAAGAGCTGGTGACCGCGCAGGACCTGATACTCGACGACGCGTTCCTAGGCGATCTCTTGTTTGGAGCGGTCGTCGATGGCGACGTCTTCCCCGAGCCGCCGATCCACGCGATCGCCAAGGGGGCCGCCAGCGATGTTCCTCTATTGACCGGTACGACCAGGGACGAAACACGACTCTGGATCTTCTACGTCCCGATCCTCGCGGACATCTCCTTCGACGCGGTCGTGGCGTTAGTTCCTTATGGCGAGCGAGCGATTCCAGAGGGCAAGACCGTCCAAGATGTCATCGATCTGTATGAGTCGAATCGCCCTGGCGCGGAGCCTGGTGTGATCACGCACGCGGCCGGCTCGGATATCTTCTTCCGGCTCCCTGCGATTCGCTTGGTCGAAGCGCAGCTGGCCCACCAGCCGAACAACACCTTTTTCTACCGCTTCGATTGGCCCCCACCTGCGCCGGCGTCACCCGACAACGATCTCGGCGCCATGCACGGGGCCGAGCTTGCGTTCATGTTCGGCAGTGGCAACGAAGGTTGGCTCGACATCTACGGGCCCGACCCGCTCCCCCAACCGCTCACCGAGCAGATGATGGATGCGTGGCTTGCATTCGCGAAGACGGGCGACCCAAACCATTCAGACATGCCGAATTGGCCCGCCTACGATGCGAGCACCCGAGCCACGATGGTCTTCGATACGACTGAGGCCACCGCCATGAGCGAGATTGCCGACGATCCCGCCGGCGACGAACGGACCTTCTGGGACGGCGTTCCCTTCGACGGCGTGACCCCCACGTCGAAGCCCGAAGACCTGTAGTGCTCAACCCGAAAACGGAATGCGCTCGCGGAGCTTTTTCGCGCGCTCCCGGGCCAGAGGGATCTTCGGCTCCTCCGGATGGTCGAGCAGGAGTTGATAGGTGCCGGCCCCGGTTGGTTCGATGGCACGGATTCGATCGTAGCGAACGATGAACCCCCGATGCGATCGGAAGAACGCCTCGGGGTCGAGCTCGTCTTCCAGATTGGCGAGCGTCTTGTCGATCGCAAACCGGTCTTCCTCGGTGACGGCCCATACGAGCTCGTCTTTGACCTCGAAATAGACCACGCCGCCGAGCTCGAGAACGACATAGGCATCCTTGCGACGCACCGCGATGCGATCGAGCCGCTCGTGGCTGCTCGTAGCCCCGGCCGACGCACTTCGAACGCGCTCGACCGCCTGGCGTAGCCGTTCGAGCCGGACGGGCTTGAGCAGATAGTCCGCGACACGTGCTTCGAAGGCTCGCAACGCGCCTTCGTCGTGCGCGGACACGATCACCACTTTGAGGTCCGGGTGGTTGGCCATCAGTGTTTCGGCCAGCGCGACGCCGTCAGGGCCGGGCATCCGCAGATCGAGAAACGCGACGTCCGGCTGTTCTTCGTCGCAGAGCCCTTGCGCCTCCGGTGCGTTGCGGGCCTCTCCGACGACCTCGACCTCTTCGCACTGCCCGAGCATGAATCGAAGCTCGTCGCGAGCTAGCGGCTCGTCATCAACGACGATCGCGCGAATGTTCATGCCTGCTCTCCTATGACCTTAGCTTGCTTCGGGAGCTCCACAGTCACCAGGGTACCGCGTTCCAACTGGGAAAGCCGAAGATTGGCTTGTCCCTCATACTGTTGGTCGAGCCGTTTTCGCAGAGTTTGAAGGGCGAGGCCCGAGCCTTTCGTGGGTGGCCCGTGGGGCGGCCCATCGGCTTGGTCCTCGACTTCGATTCGGAGCCGTTCCCCGAGGTCGGACGCCCGAATGGTGATCTTCCCCAGCCCTTGTTTGGGGGTGATGCCGTGCTTGACGGCATTTTCGACGATTGGCTGGAGGAGCAATGCGGGCACCCGAATGTCGCGCACGCTTTCGTCGACCGACGTTTGAACCGCCAACCGCTCCTCCCCAAGACGCGCCTTTTCGATCGCGAGATACGCGGACGCGTGCTCGACCTCGTTGATCAGTGACGCGTCATGGGGGTGATGCAGGAGATACCGGTAGAGGTCCGCGAGATCCGATACCAGCGCCCGCGCTCGCTCGGGGTCGCGCCGGATGGTGGCTCGAAGCGTGTTGAGCGCGTTGAACAAGAAGTGGGGCTCGAGACGGCTGCGCAATGCGGTGAGCGAAAGGGCGTTGGCGGCTGCCTGCGCCTCGACCAGCGCGACGGCTTGTTCCTGGCGAGAGATCACGACCAACGCCACGTTGATGAAGAGAGCGACTCCCACAGCGACGCCACCGAGCTGTGCAGCCAACGAGGGCAGCGCTTCGATGGGGTTGGAGCCGGAGAAGGTCATGCCAGCGCCCATGACGGTCAGGCCGGGGAGCTGCACCAAGGCCGCCGCTCCGAGAACGCGCCACCCGACGAACATCTGCTCCCGTCGCACCGACATCCGGCCCGCCAGCCATCCATCGAGAACCGAGGCGATGAGTGCCCAAGGAAACGCCTCCGGGACAACCCGCGTGACGTAGAACCCCCCTCCGAGGAGCCCGGTCAGGGCGCCGGCCCGAGGACCTCCCAAGATACCCGCGATCATGATCCCAATCGCCCGGAGATTGAGATGGTGGCCGAGCCACTCGAAGCCCATCGTCGAGCCCCACAATGAGAACAGCACACCGAAGATCACCACCACCCCGATGTCCCGCGGCCGGCCCACGCCCAGGAGGCGGTTGCGCAGAGGCGGCACGAGCACCCCCAGAAGGCCTGCGGTCGCGATGAGGCTGAGCTTTTCGAAGAGCTCCGGTATCAGGAGCCGGATGTCCACGGCCGGAGCCTAGCAGCGTTTGGAGCACCGGGCGTGGTCTCCGATTGCCGCCTGCGCTATCGTCGGCGCGATGAGTGGCCGACTCTTGTGGTTGTCGTTGTGCGTGGTGTTGTTTGGTTGTGGCCAAAACATCACCCCGAAGCAGCTCGATGAGCCGTGCACACGTACGTCGCAATGCACTGTTGGCTTGGTCTGTCTTTCGGGTGTTTGCCTGCCGTCGCCCGATGCAGGAGTAGACGGGGGACCGGATGCCGGCCCGTGAGGGTTAGGGCTCCTTGGGCTCGTCCAAGAGGTTGCCCCCCTGGTTGATGTACTCGAAGCCTCGCCTGATCACGAAGACCGATCCGTTGTCGGCGCGGATGGTCACGTCCACCGCGCCCGGGGTCGATCTCCGTGGCGTGACTGCCAGCAGGGACTTCTCGCTCTGAATCGACACCTGCGGCGATCGAAGCCGACCAAAGTAGACGGCGTAGCCGATGTCCAAACGAATGGCCTTGCCGACGACCCTGACGGTCTTGCCGCCCTGTAGCCCACCGAAGTCTGGGTCCAGCTCTTGGAAGGCCATCTCGGTGCGTGGCTTCTCACAAGCGCCCAGTACGAGTACTGCGCCGATGATCACGCCTAGGATGCCCCCGAGCTTTTTCATCCTACGATCACCAAGTTACCACGTTGGCCCGCGGAAGGCATGCTTGACATCGTACTGCGCCCCTTCGCACACTGCGGCTGACAAAAGGTTGCAGTGACCAAGCAAAACCTCCTCGTCGTCGATGCCGATCCCCGTAGCCTCCGTGTGCTCGAGGTGAGCCTCCGGAACGCTGGCTACAATGTGGCCGGGTGTCCCAGTGTGGGGAAGGCATTGGAGATCCTGCACGCCAACAAGCCGGACCTGATCCTCTCCGACACGACCTTCGGTGACCTCAACGGTTTCGAGTTCGTCGAGCAGCTGCGCCAGAACTCGGAATGGTCGCACATCCCGTTCATGTTCCTGTCGAGCGACGGGTCGATCGAGAGCAAGATCCGCGGACTGGAGCTCGGCGTTCAGGACTACCTCACCAAACCGATCTACATTCGGGAGGTGGTCGCGCGCGTCGGCATCGAGCTTGCACGGCAGGTGCGTGCAGGGCTGGCACACAAGAGCAGCGACGCGAGAACGCGGTTCAGCGGATCGCTCTCCGAGATGAGCGTCGTCGACCTCTTGCAAACCATCGACGTGAGCCGGAAGTCCGGCGTGCTCACGCTCGTCTCCGCCGACGGGCAAGCGGGCATGATCTCGTTTGACTCAGGTGCAGTGATCAACGCTACCGTCGAGGACTTGGTTGGCGAGGATGCGGTTTATCGACACTTGCTTTGGCGTGACGGCACGTTCGACCTCGAGTTCAGGCGTGTGAGTCTCAGCGAGCGCACAGTCCACCGAACGACCCAAGCGCTCTTGATGGAAGGGATGCGAAGGCTCGATGAATGGAGCCGTTTGTCGGAGCTCCTTCCTTCGTTCGAGACGGTGCTCGAAATCGACCCGCAGATGCTTCGCGAACGGCTGCGAGACATGCCGGACGACCAAAACGCAATGGTCCGGCTGATCGACGGGCAGCGTTCGGTTGGCGAGGTCCTTCGTGCGCACGGCGGAGATCACGTGGACGCTCTGCGCAAGGTAGTCGACCTGTACTTCGAGGGGATGGTTCGCGAGGTCGGCCGAATTCAGGACAGCATTCCGATTCTGAGGGAGGTTTCGGTCCGGTCCTCCCTCCCGCCTGCGAAAGAGGGGATCAATACTATTCCGGGTCCAGGTGGTTTGCCCGGGTCGGAGGTGTCGGTGCCAGCCGCACCGCCGCTGCCAGAGGTAGAGCCATCCTCGACGTCGGTGACGGCCCCCGAGATGCAGGCAGCGACGGCGTCGGTGCCAGCGCCAGCGCCAGCGTCAGTGTCAGCGCCACCCCGGAGGGTCGATGCTTCGCATCCGCCGGAATCGGTGCCTCCGTCCGATCGGAGGTCAACCCCGGTTTCGCTTCCCTCGCCTGCGGCTGCCGACGATCTGGATCTGCATGACGCGGTCACTTCTCCGTCTGCGCCGCCCGCCGATCTTGCTGATCTGGCCGAGGCGAAGCGCGACACCGATTTGGGGTGGCGGCCGGCGCCTCCTCCTCCTCGGGCCCGTCGGAAAACGCCAGCTGGCTTTCAGGCGGTGCGACCGGAAAGCTCGATGTATGCGGGTGGAACGATCCTGAATTGGGCGGGACGCGTTTCCGAGACGGACAAAATCGACGAAGAGTCGGCGCGAGAGACGCTCGAAATGGGGCGCTGGGACAGCACACTCGAGGGGCTGCGCGACGATCCCGAGGTCGAGGAAGCGATCGAGGCGATCGATTCCGATCCGCCCCCAGGGCCTTTCGTCCGTTCGACGCCTCCAAGTGATCGCCCGATCGACGAAGCGGTCGCACGAAGCGGGCAAGTTCAGCCCCACGCCGTGAGCGATTACCACGAACCCCCTGACGTCGACCCACCCCCGCTGACGTACGCGCAGGTGTTCGAGGATGACGCGGGGAAGGCGAGCATCCGCGCTCCGCGGGCGGTCCGGACGGGCTCGATCACGCCCAAGCCGGCTCCAAAGCGATCGACGCTGCCTTGGGCACTGCTGTTGTTGGTGGTTGCGCTTGGGGCGATGGCGTATTGGATCTCTTCGGAACGGGCCGTGTCAGAGGCAGTGCCAGAGCCAGTGACAGCGGCAGAGCCAGAGCCAGTGACAGCGGCAGAGCCAGCGCCAGTGCCAGCGCCAGCGCCAGTGAGAGAGCCAGTGCCAGCGCCAGTGGCGGAGGCAGTACCGGTGGCCGAGCCAGAGCCGGTTGTCGGCGGGGGCCCCGACTCGATCTACCCTGAGACCGGAGTCGCTGATACCTATGAAGCGCAGCTCGAATTGGCTCGGCGGTTGAAGCGTGGGTCTCGGGCTGTGGCGGCATACCGGCGGGCTATCGAGCTCAATCCGGAGGGGGGCCCGGCGCTGGCCGAGCTCGGACGACTGATGTTGGCCCGGAGTCATACGCGCGAGGCGGCTGAGCTTGCCGAGCGTGCGACCGCGATCGAACCCACGAATGCGTTGGCTTGGGTCACGCTTGGTGCAGCTCGGCAGGCGCGAGGCGACCGGCAGGGCGCGCGCCAGGCCTATCAGAACTGCGTGAAGCTAGGCAAGGGGCGGTACGTGTCGGAGTGCCGCGCAATGCTGCGCTGAGAGCGTCGGTCCGGCACAAGTTTCGGGGAAGGCCGACCGCCCTGCTAAGCTGGCTGGATGAAGCGGGGGGTCGCGTGAGTCGATCAGAGCCGGTGGGGATTGCCGTCGTCGGGGCGGGCGGTTGGGGCCAGAACCACGTCCGCAACTATGCTGTCGTCCGAGAGGCCGATCTTCGTTATGTGTGCGATCGTCACGAAGGAATCCGGAGCACGATGGCGGCGCTTCATCCAGGCGTTGCGGTGGTCGCCGACCTGCAAGTCTGTCTCGACGATCCTGCCGTCACGGCCGTCGTGGTGGCCACGCATGCCCCCTCCCACTTCGAGATTACTGAAGCCGCTCTGCGCGCGGGCAAGGACGTCTTCGTGGAAAAGCCGCTGTGTCTGTCGGGGCGCCAAGCGGCCGCGCTTTGCGCACTCGCTGAAAGCGGTGACCGGATCCTGATGGTCGGTCACTTGCTCCTCTATCATCCGGCCATCGAACGCCTCAAACGCCTCATCGACGACGGCGAGCTTGGAGAGGTGCTGTACATCTACGCCCAGCGAGTCAATCTTGGCGTCGTCCGCCGAGAGGAAAACGCCTGGTGGTCGCTCGCTCCACACGACATCTCCGTGGCCAATTATCTGTTGGGCGCATCGCCTGAGGCGGTGAGCGCGACCGGCTCCTCTTACCTTCAGCCCAGCCGCGGCATCGAAGACGTCGTGTTTGCAACGCTCCACTATCCGGGCGGACGCATGGCGCACATCCACGTGAGCTGGCTCGACCCGCACAAGACGCGAAAGCTGACCGTGGTCGGGGATCGCAAGATGGCGGTGTTCGACGACACCTCCGCTGACCAGAAGCTCGCCGTGTTCGATAAAGGCGTAGAGCCGCCGGCGACCCTCACGTACGAAGAAGGCGTGCGAATTCGCACCGGCGACATCTTGATACCGGCGCTCAAGATGGCCGAGCCCTTGCGACGAGAGTGTCTCGCGTTTCTCGATGCGGTTCGAACGAGGAATGCGCCAATTGCCGATGGCGAGTCGGGCCTCCATGTGGTTCGGGCGCTCGAAGGCGGTTCGGCTTCACTCGCGCAGCAAGGCATGCGCATCGAGCTGCCGAAGGGACGGTGATGAGCTCGTCCTTCATCCATGAGACGGCGGTCGTCGACGTTGGCGCACAGGTCGGCACGGGGACATGCGTTTGGCACTTCACTCACGTGTCTAGCGGATCGAGCATCGGCGCGAACTGCGTCCTCGGACAAAACGTGTTCATTGGTTCGGGCGTGGCGATCGGCGACGGCGTGAAGATCCAAAACAACGTGTCGGTGTATGCGGGCGTGACGATCGCAGACGACGTCTTCCTCGGACCGAGCTGCGTATTCACCAACGTGGTGACGCCGCGCGCGCACGTCGAGCGAAAGAACGAGTTTGCGCCGACGTCGGTCGGGCGGGGCGTCACGGTCGGAGCCAACGCGACGATCGTGTGCGGACGCTCGCTCGGCGAATACGCAATGATCGGAGCCGGCTGTGTGGTCACACACGACATCCCAGCTCATGCCGTCGTGGTGGGCAATCCCGCGCGGCGGAGCGCCTGGGCATGCCGGTGTGGCGAAGTGCTGCCCGCCGCCGGCGTCTGCACCCGCTGCGGCGACCAGTATGAAGTGACGCTGCAGAGCTGCCGATGGGTGGGAAGCGGTGAGTGACGACGCCATCCCGATGCTCGACGTGGCGGCCCAAAACGGTCCACTGATCGATCGGCTCACCGAGAAGGCCGCTGACGTCATTCGATCAGGGCGCTACATCCTCGGTCCGGAGGTCGCAGCCTTCGAACGCGAAGTGGCCGACTACATCGGTGTCGAGCACGCGATCGGCGTTTCGAGCGGAACCGACGCGTTGATGGTCGCGTTGATGGCCCTTGGAATCGGGCCCGGGGACGAGGTCATCACGACACCGTTCACGTTCTTCGCCACCGCTGGGTGTATTGCGCGCGTGGGGGCGACTCCCGTCTTCGCCGACATTCGTCCCGACACGTTCAACATCGATGTCGAACAGGTCGCGGTGGCGGTCACGGAGCGCACCCGCGCGATTCTTCCGGTCCATTTGTTTGGTCAGTCGTGCGACATGGAAGGGTTGTCGGCGATCGCCACGAAGCACGGCGTGCCCGTCATCGAAGATGCGGCGCAGGCCATCGGGACGCAGAGTGCAATCGGGCCTGTTGGCAGCCTCGGTGCGTACGCCTGCTTCTCGTTCTTCCCTTCGAAGAATCTCGGAGGTTTCGGAGACGGCGGGCTCGTGACCACGATGGACTCAGTCCTTGCGAACAAGGCTCGAGTGATGCGCGCGCATGGCAGTAACCCGAAGTACCACCATGCAGTGGTCGGCGGGAACTTCCGCATCGACGCCCTGCAGGCCGCGCTCCTGCGTGTGAAGCTTCCAGAGCTCGAAGCATGGACCGCGCGACGCCGAGAGAACGCGGCCCGCTACGACGCAGCGTTTTCCGCTTCCGGTTTGGAGCAGAGCCTGTTGCGCCCCCCGTCACGAGCGTTCGAAGATCACATCTACAATCAATACGTCATCCGAACCTCGCGCCGGGACGAGCTGCAAGCGCACCTCCACGCCGAGAAGATCGCAACGGCGATCTACTACCCGGTGCCACTGCATCGTCAGGAGTGCTTCGCGAATCTCGGCTATCGCGAGGGGTCACTTCCGGTGTCGGAACAAGCCAGTCGTGAAGTCTTGGCGCTTCCGATCTTCGCAGGCCTCGGGCAAGCGCGTCAGGACCGCATCATCGACACCGTAATTGCCTTCTTGGGCCAATAGAAGTGGCCATCGCCTTGCCCGCGCCCTAGAGTGCGCCCCAGCTGATGACAGGCCGCTACCATGCACCGTTTGCAGAGCACGGGTCGCATACCGTCGATTCAAACATCGCCGATCGCCTCCTGAGAATCGCTCTCGAAAAGGGCGGCGACTACGCCGATCTGTTTTTCGAGTACTCGGTCAGCGGAAGCTACGTCTACGATGAGCAGATCTTGAAATCCGCAAGGCGGGCCGTGTCGATGGGCCTAGGCGTTCGGGTCATGAAGGGCGACGCGACTGGGTACGCCTATTGCGAGGACTTCTCATTCGAGGCCATGAAGCAAGCGGCCGAGACGGCAGCGCAGATCGCAGCGGGTGCTCAGACGGTTGCGCCGCACGCGGTATCGATGCGCGACGCGCCCAACCGCTACCCGATCTCGGTCGAGTCGCTCGACGTGGACGGAGAGGCGAAGAAGGCGATTCTCGAGCGTGCCGACCGTGCCGCGCGCGCCGCCGATCCGCGTGTGATCCAAGTCGACGCGTCGTTTGCCGAAAGCGTTCGCGAGATCCTGATCGCCAACAGCCTCGGGCATATGGCACGCGACCGCCAGCCCTTGATTCGCTTTGGTATCCGCGTGATCGCAGAGGACGGGGCGAACCGTCAGTCCGGTTCCTCCGGTGGCGGCGGCCGAATGGGGCTCGAGTATTTCGACGACAAGACGCCCGAGTGGCACGCCGAGCAGGCGGTGCAGCAAGCTCTGACGATGCTCGACGCGCGTGAAGCGCCGGCTGGTGAAATGGACGTGGTCTTGGGACCAGGTGACAGCGGCATTCTGTTGCACGAGGCGGTCGGTCACGGTCTCGAGGCCGACTTCAACCGTAAGAAAACGAGCAACTACTCGGACCGTATAGGTGAAGAGGTTGCAAGCGCGCTTTGCACCGTCGTCGACGACGCATCCCTACAGGGGTCGCGTGGCTCCATCAACGTCGATGATGAGGGACAGCTCCCGACTCGCTCGGTCCTCATCGAGGGTGGCGTCTTGAAAGGCTACATGCAGGATCGCCAGAGCGCGGACTTCTTTGGGACCGCGTCCGATGGGCACGGACGTAGGCAAAGCTTCCGCTCGCACCCGATGCCGCGGATGACCAACACGATGCTTCTCGGAGGACAGGAGGCGCCCGAAGACGTCATTCGTAGCGTGACTCGCGGAGTCTACGCCAAGAAGTTCGGCGGCGGACAGGTCGACATTTCGAATGGAGATTTCGTCTTCTCATTGACAGAGGGATACCTGATCGAAGACGGCAGGATCACCGCTCCGCTCAAGGGAGTGAACCTCATTGGCAATGGGCCGGACGCGATGCGCAATGTGGTCATGCTCGGTCACGACTTCGAGGCTTCGGACGGGATCTGGACGTGCGGGAAAGAAGGGCAATCCGTGCCGGTCGGCGTCGGTTGCCCGACGATCAAGATCGCCTCGATGACGGTTGGTGGCACGCAAGTGGCGGGCGGATGAGCGGCGCAGCGGAAGAGTCCAAAGCATTGGTCGACCTGGGGCGTTCGGTCGTCGAGCGTGCCAACGAGGCCGGCGCCGACGTCGCCGAGGCCGGGGTGCACAGCGGGTCTCATCTGTCGGTGAAGGTTCGCATGGGTGAGCCCGAGCTGGTCGAGGAAGCTGGCTCCCGGGCGCTCGGCCTGAGGGTGATGGTCGGGCAGCGCGTGGCGTCGACGTACACGAGCGACTTGAGCGAGGCGGGGCAGCGGACACTGATCGAAGATGCGCTCCAGCTTGCACGGCTCAGCGAACCGGATGAGTTTGCGGGGCCGCCCGATAGGTCGGAGCTCTCGTCGCAGTCGCAGTGGGAAGACTTGGACACATTCGACGAGGGGGTCAGCCGAATTTCCGCTGACGAAGCGCTCGATCGCGCGATGCGCGGTGAACGCGCCGCCTTTGATTTCGACCCGCGCATCGCCAACAGCGAAGGCGCCTCATTTACCCGGGCCAGAGGTATGAGCGCGCTCGTGACGAGCGGCGGATTCGCGGGCAGCGACTACGGCACGTACGCTTCGATCGTCGTCAATCCAGTTGCTGACGACGAAGGGGGCAAGAAGCGAAGCGGCTACCATTGGTCGGCCTCCCGGCACTACGAGGACCTCGAGAGTAGCGCGGCAGTCGGCGAGGAAGCAGCCGTCCGCACGATCGCCCAGCTCGGCGCGAAGAAGCTTCCCACTCAAGAATTACCGGTCATCTTCGACAAAGACGCCGCGCGTTCGATCCTCGGCCTCTTTGCCGGATGCGTTCTGGGCGGCGCGATTTGGAGGAAAAGCTCCTACTTGGTCGATCGGGGAAACACCCGCGTCGCAAGCGATCTGGTCGACATCGTCGACGACCCGCTGCTTCCGAGAGCGCCGGGCTCGCGCGCCTTCGACGGCGAGGGCTTGCTGTCGCGTCGAAACATCGTCGTCGAGGGTGGGGTGTTGAAGACCTATCTGACCGACACCTACAGCGCTCGAAAGCTCGGCGTGCAGAGCACCGGCAGCGCCTCCCGATCACCCTCAGGCGGCATCTCGCCTTCGGCCAGCAACCTCGTTCTGAAAGCCGGTTCCCAATCGCGCGACGAGCTCGTCGCAGACACCAAACACGGTCTCTACGTGACGAGCATGATGGGCTTCGGGTTCAACGCGGTCACCGGCGACTTCAGCCGTGGCGCCTCAGGCTTCCTGATAAAGGACGGCGAGCTGTCCCATCCGGTCTCAGAGGTCACAATCTCACTCAACCTCGATCAACTGTTGCAACGGATCGACGCAGTAGCCAACGACCTCGACCACCGCACCGCGATCGCATCGCCCACCTTCCGGGTGTCGTCGATGACGCTGGCCGGGTCGTAGGGCTCGCGCTGCCGCGCATGTTTGGAGGGTGTAGGGAGTGCTGGCTAGC
>Ga0209456_10001282_pt1 | contig 12334 bp, 12 predicted proteins | sample COG_11_FD_184755 | JGI IMG/M metagenome (GOLD analysis project Ga0209456, IMG submission 184755) | Pelagic marine sediment microbial communities from the LTER site Helgoland, North Sea, for post-phytoplankton bloom and carbon turnover... | ecosystem: Environmental > Aquatic > Marine > Neritic...
GGGGTTTATTACTCTACCCAGCGTTTACTCAAAGCCCGTATGTTTAGTGACTTCCTAAGTAAGTTTAACTTCTGGGGGTGGCAAGCTATAATAGTAGCGGCAGCAATCACGCTTCCTCTTGGATATAGTACTTCTAAAGAATATGCTGAGTTAGAGTGGCCAATTGATATTGCAATTGCGCTTGTATGGGTCGCATTTGGATGGAACCTGATTGGAACAATGGTTAAAAGAAGACAACGTCACCTCTATGTAGCCATTTGGTTCTATTTGGCCACATTTGTAACAGTAGCTGTTCTTCATATCTTCAATAGTTTGGAATTGCCTGTTAGCGCTTTAAAAAGTTATTCGGTATATGCAGGGGTTCAGGATGCTCTGGTTCAATGGTGGTACGGACATAACGCTGTGGCTTTCTTCCTCACCACACCTTTTTTAGGACTTATGTATTATTTTGTTCCTAAAGCTGCGAACAGACCCGTTTACTCATATAGATTATCAATCGTCCATTTCTGGTCATTGATTTTTATTTATATCTGGGCCGGACCTCACCATTTACTTTATACATCCCTCCCGGATTGGGCACAAAACTTAGGTGTGGCATTTTCAGTTATGCTTATTGCACCTTCCTGGGGTGGTATGATAAATGGGTTATTAACCCTTAGAGGTGCCTGGGATAAAGTACGTACAGACCCAACCCTTAAATTTATGGTGGTTGCAATTACAGGTTATGGGATGGCTACTTTTGAAGGTCCTATGTTATCCTTGAAAAATGTAAACGCCATTGCACATTTTAGTGACTGGATTATTGCGCATGTACATGTAGGTGCTCTGGCCTGGAATGGTTTTCTGGCCTTTGGAATGATTTACTGGATGGTACCTAAAATGTTTAAAACAAGATTATTTTCTGTACCCATGGCCAATTTTCACTTTTGGATTGGAACATTAGGGATCATTTTATATGCATTACCAATGTATGTGGCCGGCTTTACACAAGCTTTAATGTGGAAAGATTTTAACCCGGACGGCTCCCTTGTTTACGGGAACTTCCTGGAGACCGTAAATGAAATTATGCCAATGTACTGGATGCGGGCTATTGGTGGTAGTCTCTACATTGTTGGGTTCATTGTCATGCTGTACAACATTGTAGTAACGGTTCGCTCAGGCAGTAAGGTGGAGGATGAACTTGCAGAAGCAGCGGCACTTACAAGGGTATCTAAAAAGAGAACAGCAGGGGAAACATATCACACCTGGCTGGAACGTAAACCTATTAAATTGACAATATTTGCAACTATTGCCATTCTTATTGGAGGGATTGTCCAGATAGTCCCAACTATTCTTGTTAAATCCAATATACCAACTATTACAAGTGTAAAACCATATACTCCTTTGGAATTAGAGGGAAGAGATCTTTATATACGCGAAGGCTGTGTAGGTTGTCATTCTCAGATGGTTCGTCCTTTCAGAAGTGAAGTGGAACGCTATGGAGAATATGCCAAAGCCGGGGAGTTTGTTTATGATCACCCTTTCCTTTGGGGTAGTAAGCGTACAGGGCCCGATTTACTGCGAATTGGGGGTAAATATTCCGATAGTTGGCATCTTAACCATATGTATGACCCTCAAAGCACCTCATCAGGTTCTATTATGCCGGCATATCAGTGGATGGTCCTCAACGAACACGATCGCAATGGTATACAGAGCAAAATGGAGGCTATGGTAAGCCTTGGTGTACCTTATACGGAAGAAGATATCGCAAATGCTGCTACTTCTATGGAAGAACAATCTATTCAAATAGAAGAAAACCTTTATGCTGATCCAGATTTTGTCAAATCTTATGAGGCAGATAAAAAATACGCTGCGGAAAACGGATTGGATTTTGTGGAAATGCGCGATCGTGAGATCGTTTCACTAATCGCTTACTTACAGCGTTTGGGTACAGATATAAAAGTTAAGGGAACCGACGAATTATTGTCCGAAAACAAGTAGATCATGCTAAAATTTATAAAAAATCACATGGAAAGTATGGAAGGTATTGCCACCTATCCCATGATATCACTGCTCATCTTCTTTGTATTTTTTGCCATTCTTTTTTGGTGGGTATTTACCGCCTCAAAAGAGCATATAAAAGAAGTAAGTGAAATACCATTAGAAGATAATCAACCTAAACAATAAGAACAATGAAAAATATGTCACCCTGGTGGATCAGAATCCCATTAATATTCTTTATCATCTTTGGATTGATGGAATATTTTATCGACTCCGGAGAAAAACCCGCATTTATTGAATACCCCATAACACAGTTATTTTTATTAATGGTGTTATTGATTTTAATTGCTATTGAACTTATTTTAAAGTCCATCGAAAATATCATGCTTCAATCCCTTTCTGACGAAACCAAAGAAAGGTATTCGGAATCTAAATCAAAACAATGGGAATGGAGTTGGGGTAAGAAAATGTACCAAAAACTATTAGGCTCTAAACCCATGGAAGCTGAAGGCGAAATAGTCTTAGACCACAACTATGACGGTATAAAAGAGCTTGACAATGAGTTGCCACCATGGTGGGTTTACCTTTTCTATGCGACGATTATTTTTGCTGTTATTTACCTGATAAGATTCGAAATATATGGCGATTATGACCAGGATTTAGAATATGAACTGGAGGTAGCTGAAGCTCAGGCCGAAATAGAAGCTTATAAAAAAACCGCTAAGGATCTGGTAGATGTCAGTTCAGTTGAATTGTTAACGGAGGCCTCTGATATTAGCGCAGGAAAATCCATTTTTGAAACCAATTGCGTTGTATGCCATATGGCGGATGGTGGTGGTGGAATTGGGCCCAATCTTACGGATGAATATTGGATATCGGGAGGCGGAATTAAAAATGTCTTTAATACCGTTTCTGAAGGAGGACGAGACGGCAAAGGTATGATTTCCTGGAAACAAACGCTCAAACCGTTAGAAATTGCCCAGGTATCTAGTTATTTACTTAATTTTCAAGGTACTACAGCCGCTAATCCCAAGGTGGCGGAAGGAGATCTATGGGTTGACGAGAATTAGCCAAAATAGGAAAATACTTCCTCTAAAGGCTGTTCTGGAACAAAAGACAGATTCTATAACTGTTATTATCAATGTATAGCTCCTGCTCAGGTAGGAACCGGGAATAGTAATTAAAACTATGGAAGAGAATTTCAGGGATAGTATTGGGACCATAAACGAAGAAGGAAAGCGGGCCTGGATATTCCCCAAAAAACCTAGTGGAAGGTATTATAAATATCGAAAATGGGTTAGTTACGGATTATTGATTTTCCTATTTGCTTCTCCATTTATTAGGATAAATGGCAACCAGTTCCTGATGTTTAATGTTTTGGAACGCAGGTTCAATATTTTTAGTTTTCCGTTTTGGCCCCAGGATTTCCATCTTTTTGTAATCTGTATGATCATAGGGGTAATTTTTATTGCACTTTTTACCGTTGCTTTTGGACGTATATTCTGTGGATGGATGTGCCCTCAAACAATATTTATGGAAATGGTCTTCAGGCGAATTGAGTACTGGATAGATGGAGATCGCGGTGCTCAGATGCGTTTGGCAAAGCAGTCATGGAACACTGAAAAAATAAGGAAGCGATTACTAAAGTGGTTCGTCTTCTTTATTATGTCTTTTTTAATAGCCAATGTATTCCTGGCCTATCTAATTGGAAGTGACAAATTAATACAATACATCACAGATGGTCCTCTGAACCACATTAGTACATTGGTATCTCTGCTTATTTTTACAGCAGTATTTTATTTTGTTTTTGCATGGTTCAGAGAGCAGGTCTGTATTATTGCCTGTCCCTATGGGAGAATGCAGGGAGTATTATTAGACAACAAGTCTATCGTAGTTGCCTATGACCATAAGCGGGGTGAAGCCGAAAATGGTCGCAAGAAATTTCGTAAAAATGAAGATAGGAATGCACTTGGTCACGGAGATTGTATAGACTGCTTTCAATGTGTGAATGTATGCCCTACAGGTATTGATATCAGAAATGGCACTCAATTGGAATGTGTGAATTGCACCGCTTGTATGGATGAGTGTGATACCATTATGGAAAAAATAGATCTTCCAAAAGGTCTTATTCGTTACGCCAGTGAGGACAATATTGAAAGAAAGGCGAAATTTACTTTTAATCCCAGATTAAAAGGATACGCAGCCGTACTAACAATATTAATTGGGGTACTTATTGGAATGCTTTTCTTACGAAATGATCTGGAAGCCAATATTTTTAGATTACCTGGTCAACTATATGAACATAAAGAAGGTAATATAATCAGTAATGTGTACACCTATAAGCTGATAAATAAAACATCCAAAGACATTGATAATGTAAGTTTTAAACTTCTCTCACATAAAGGAAATATTGATTTGGTATCACACCGCAGTTTTAAAGTCACTGCACAGCAATTAGCAGAAGGCACCTTGTTTATTGAAATTAATAACGCTGCTTTAAATGGGGATAAAGACAACCTGAAAATTGGCGTATATAGTGGAGATGAATTAATTGAAACAACAACGGCAAGATTCCTGGCACCAAGAAGTTATAATTAGAAGTATTCATTAAAATGAAATAAAAAGTATGAAGTTTAATTGGGGAACAGGAATAGTTTTGGCATTTGTTGCATTTATTGCGTTTATACTGTATTTCGTAGTTCTTGCCAGTACAGATAACCGTGCCAATCATGATTTGGTCACAGAAGAGTATTACAAGGAAGAGTTAGCCTATCAAAAGGAGATTGACGCACTTTCTAATGCCAAAGATTATGCACCCCAGTTTAGTTTTGTACACCAGGAAGATGGGTTAGCAATTACTTTCCCGCCAAAAATGAATTATGAAGAAATGAAGGGTAAAGTGTCCCTATACAGACCATCCAATAAACACTTGGATTTTGACTTTCCTATAAGTTTATCCAATAAACATTTGCTCATACCTGACAAACGTTTGTTGGATGGTCGCTGGGACATAAAAATTTACTGGAATTATCAAGGCAAAAAGTACTTGATAAAAAAAAGTATCTCCTATTAATTAATAATATGTTATTGTCTGCCTTAATCTTGGGTCTTATGGGAAGTTTGCACTGTATAGGTATGTGCGGACCCATTGCATTTATGCTGCCTGTAAGTCAGAACAATAAATATAAAAAAGCAGGTCAGATTTTCATTTACCATTTTGGAAGACTAATGGCATATGGCATTATTGGCTTATTATTTGGACTATTAGGTAAGGGACTTTACATCTTTGGAATACAGCAAAAACTATCGATTCTTGTTGGTGTACTCATGATATTAGCTGTAATAATACCCTATAGTTATTTGAGTAGGCTTAGCCTTTCAAAACCTGTTTATCGGATTATTGGAAAAATTAAAAGCAGTTTAGGTAAAGCGCTGAAGAAGAAAACGGCAGATACTTTTCTCACTATTGGGTTTCTAAATGGCTTCCTGCCCTGTGGACTGGTTTATATGGCTCTATTGGGAGCAATTGCCATGGGCACAGCTGTAGAAGGTTCGTTGTATATGGTTTTGTTTGGTTTAGGAACAGTTCCATTAATGACAACTGCCGTTTACCTGAGTGGGATATTAAAGGATTCTGCAAAGCAACGAATACGTAAATTAATACCAGTTTTTGTAGTTATCATAGGGTTACTTTTTATTCTAAGAGGAATGGGTTTAGGAATACCTTATGTATCACCAAAACCTATGGTTAAAGTGGTGTCTACAGAATTAGAATGTCATTAGCATTAAATTAGTTAAATGAGGCAATTTATAAATCAAATAAAAATACTAACATGAAAATTGTTACCGCAGCAGAAGCTGCCGCCATTGTAAAATCCGGGGATCGGGTATTTCTTCAAGGAGCTGCTATGACTCCTAATACTTTAATCAATAGTATTTGTGAAAGATATGAGGAATTAGAAGAAGTAGAGATTATTTCAATTCATACTGAAGGGGAGGTAAAATATGCAAACCCTCCATTTAATCAGGCATTTAACATAAACAGCTGTTTTGTTGGAGGCAATGTCAGAAAAGCCGTGAATACAAATAAGGGTGATTATATCCCTATTTTTCTGAGTGAAATTCATTTTCTGTTCAGACGAAATATATTACCCCTTGATGTGGCTGTAGTTCAGGTATCTCCCCCGGACCGGCATGGGTATTGTTCTTTAGGCGTTTCTGTTGATATTGCCTTGCCCGCAGTTCAGACAGCAAAGAAAGTAATTGCACAGATTAATCCTCAGGTACCAAGAACTCACGGAGACGGTATTATTCACAAAGACAGTATTGATATGGCCATAGAAGTTGACGAGCCCATCCATGTTGCACCAATTACCCAAATAACAGATTTGGAACACAAAATAGGTAAAAATGTTGCCGGACTTATTGAAGATGGTGCCACTTTGCAATTAGGTATCGGAAATATTCCGAATGCAGTTTTAAGCAATTTATACAACCATAAAAGATTAGGGGTACATACAGAAATGTTTTCCGATGGTCTTTTACCTTTGGTTGAGAAAGGCATTATTACGGGAGAAGAAAAGGAAGTAAAAACCGGTAAAATTGTAACTTGCTTCGCTGCAGGGACTAAAAATTTGTACGATTTTGTAGATGACAATCCACTGGTGCATTTCAAAGAAGCGGGATATACTAATGATACAAGCTTAATTTCAAGAAATCCTAAAGTAACAGCAATAAACAGCGCAATTGAAATAGATCTAACCGGCCAGGTGTGTGCCGACAGTATTGGACAACGACACTTTTCCGGTGTCGGCGGTCAAATGGATTTTATCCGAGGTGCCACTATTTCTGAAGGTGGAAAGCCAATTTTTGCTATTTCCTCAACCACAGGTAAAGGAGTAAGCAAGATTACTCCTACCCTTAAAGAAGGTGCTGGTGTGACTACTACAAGAGCCCATGTTCATTATGTGGTAACCGAATATGGAGTAGTAAATCTATTTGGAAAAAATTTATACGAACGGGCTAACGCATTGATATCTATTGCACATCCCGATCATCGTGAAATGTTGAATAAAGCAGCATATGAGAGATTTGAACGTGCTTAAAAATATTTATGCTAATTGAGCAATTTATTGATCATACTTTATTAAAGCCTACTGCAACGCCGGAAGCAATAAGAAGACTCTGCGCTGAAGCTAAAGAATTTAATTTTTATGCAGTTTGTGTTAATAGTTGTTATATTGAGTTGGCAAAGGAGCAGTTGAAGGATTCCGGTATCAAAATAGCCGCAGTAATTGGCTTTCCGTTAGGCGCTATGTCTACCGAAGCCAAACTATACGAGGCTCAGTACTGCATTGAGCATGGGGCAGATGAAATAGACATGGTTATAAACCTTGGTTTGTTAAAATCTGAAGAATACGGGCTGGTAAAGGATGAAATAAGTAAAATAAAACAAGCCATAGGGTCCAGGAAATTGAAAGTAATTATTGAGACCTGCTACTTAACCGATGAAGAAAAAAAGATTGCCAGTATGCTGGTGGTTGAGGCTAAGGCAGATTTTGTAAAAACTTCAACCGGCTTTGGCTCAGGTGGAGCTACATTTGAAGATATTGAATTAATTAAGCGTGTAATTCAAAACAAAATACAGATCAAAGCTTCGGGAGGAATAAAAGATAAAAAAACCGCTACGCGTTATATAAATATGGGCGTATCACGTTTGGGTACTTCCTCAGGAATTGCAATTGTTAAAGAGACCAATCAATAATTTATGAGTTTACATATTGATGCAAAAAAGAACGAGATTGCCGAAACTGTTTTAATGCCGGGTGATCCCCTGCGTGCCAAATGGATTGCAGAAACATTTTTTGAAGACCCATATTGTTACTCAAATATACGCGGTATGTTGGGTTATACCGGGAAATTTAAAGGGCAAAATATTTCTGTACAGGGAAGTGGTATGGGCATTCCTTCGGCCATGATATACTTTCATGAACTTATTAATGATTATGATGTGAAAAGAATAATCCGTGTAGGTACTGCGGGGTCTTATCAGGAGGATGTTAAGATTCGGGACATTGTCGTAGCCCTGTCCGCTTCCACAAATTCGAGTATTAATAATACCGTTTTTAATGAATTTACTTATGCCCCTACAGCCAACTTCAATTTGGTTTTGAAGGCTGCTTTATACGCACAAGAGAACAACATTCCTATCAAGGCAGGTAATGTGCTCTCTTCTGACCTGTATTATGAAGAGGATCGAATGGGTTATAAAAAATGGGCTAAATATGGAGTGCTTTGTGCTGAAATGGAATCTGCCGGACTTTACACCATTGCTGCCAAATACAATATTGAGGCTCTAACCATACTTACCATTTCCGACTCGTTGGTCACTGGTGAGAGATGCAGTTTTGAAGAGCGGGAACGAACTTTTAAAGAAATGGTGCAAATTGCACTGAACATTTGCCAAGACTAAATTAGCATTTGTTGAACGATGATTTATAAACACATCCCTTACGTATTTGTACAAGCCAAATTTTCCGATTGTAAGAAGTTCCGATATCAACTTACCATAGAAAATACCGCAAAAACAAACGGCAGCTCACTCTGTATTGTTATGCAAAATCCCAGTGTTGCCACTGCAAAATTTGCGGACAAATCTGTTCAATTTTTGGAAAAAATCATTTTTGAAAAAGAAGTTGAGTTATTTAGAAACGTAAAAACTATTATAGTAGTTAATCAGTTTGCCTATGTACAAACCAATGGTTTTATCGGTTCTACTAATAAAATTGGAAAAGAGAATGACAATTTCATCAGGCAAGCAATACAGGATTCCGATATCGTGATTGTTGCCTGGGGCAAAACCAACCCGTTTTTAAAACGGCAAGAAGACATCCTCAGGATTATTTATTCGTTTGAGGGTAAAAAGGTGTTGATGACAAAGAAACATCCATCCCGGGGTACTTATCAAGATTTTATAATGCCTTTTTCAAATTAAAAATCCTTCCTTTTTGCCTTGTATGCCAATCGCCAAATGGGCAATACGGTCCAAAGGATCAGCATCAGTATAGAAGCGATCAAACCCGTATCCGTGCCAAAGAACTGCTTAAATATTGCACCAGTATAGCCTAAAAGTGCTGAAATATCCAATTTTAAAAGGATCAAGGTTCTGGAAAGGTCAATTGGGTTGAACATGGTTGCTGCCAAAGAAAAAGAATCTAAGGGATATTCTTCAAAGACGATCAATGACATTAAGAACAAGCCGTCATAAATAACTGCTAAAAAGAGCCACAGCAATACGGCATACCCAAAACCTTTGATCTTGTTTTCATTCGATAGGGAAATATTGAAAGCCAAAACAGTAAAGATTAGCGTGAGAAATGCACCTGTTATCAATAGTAAGGAAAAATCCCATATTGCATCACTCCTAAACAAACCATAAAGAATAAAAGGTATTCCCAATCCCAATACAAGGCTCATCATTAAAGAACCAGCCACACCCAAATATTGCCCCAGGAATATAGAACTCCTTTTTAAAGGTTGGGCCAGTAAAAGCTCAGTGAATTCTTTAGAATTATAAAAATACATGACCCCGAATATTGTACTTATTAGTGGAACAAGAACAATGATAACGTTCATTAAAGTTATTACAGCTTTTGAAAGGTCGTTGTTCAGAAATAAAAGTACAAAGCCCAATGCCAAATAGAATAGAAAATACACATAACTCCATCTGCTTCGCATTAAATCGTAAAAACTATATTTTAATATCTTAAGCATTAGCTGTCTGGGATGATATGGCCGCTATGGCATGTTCAAAATCTGTTTGTTTGGTCCGGGTCATCAATTGTTCAACACTACCTTTGTAAAAAATGTTGCCTTCTAAAAGATATATAATCTCATCTGCCATTTCTTTAACAAACTGCATGATATGGGTAGTGATCAATATGGTCTTGCCCTTGTTTTTTTCTTGAAGGATTAATTCCTTTAACTTAATCAGCGACGCTGGATCTAAGCCTGTAGTTGGTTCATCAAGAATAAGCAAGGGACTATCGAACATGAAGGTCAATACTATATTCACCTTTTGTTTGGTGCCCCCAGAAAGTGTTCCTAATTTTTTATCCAAAAAAGGTTCCAAACCAAAAAGTTTTACCAACTCTTCTTCCTTACTTTCCTTTTGGCGAAGGTCTTTGATCATCCGAATTAATTCTTTCACCTTGAGGTTGCCCGGAAAGTTCGCTATTTGAGGCAGGTAATTTATCTCCTGCCTGTATTTCCAATTGTTTTTGATTGTGTTGTCCTGTACTTCAATTTCGCCTGATGAAGGAATTACCATTCCTAAAATGCATTTGATCAATGTAGTTTTACCAGAACCATTGGGACCCAGTACGGCAAATATTCCTCCACCGTGAATATCTAAATCCAAATTGGATAGTACCTGGTTTCTTCCAAATTTTTTATATAAATTATCTATCTGAATCATTCTGATTTTTTCATTAACGGCATTGCGTCTAATAAGTCATCTGGTGTAAAAACGGGTGACACTTTTTCGGAAAAATCAATTATATCCATAAACATGCTACGCAATAGCACTATCGTTTCAGGTGTTCGGTTCACAACGTATGAAAACAACTTCACAGGTCGATAGGGCACATCACCTATTCCGTCTTTATCCAAATCATATCCTGTGTAATTGCTCCAATAATTTTTCGCAAAAACATTATCGTTCAATTTACTGTTATACGAAATATCAAAAGAGTTGTAAAGGAAATTATTATTGATAAATGAATTGGTATAACAGGCTCCCAATACTTTCACGGCCCACCCGTTGTTAATAAAGTTATTGTTTTTATATTCTATGCGATTTGAGCCTTCTATATTGATACCAATAGTATTTTCCTGAAAGGTATTACCAATAATTTCAGCATCATTGATTTCCTTAAGCAACATACCAAATGCAGCCGAACCCCAATTCTTTCTGAATATATTGCCTTCCATTCTGATACGTTTGGAAAACATTACGGCCACACCAGCGCCATTGTTCTCAAAGGTATTATTTGTGTACACATCATCATTCGAAAACATAAAATGAAGGCCATACCTAAGATTATTTGTGCTCACATTGTTATTGATGGTAATGTTATCAGAAAACTCCAGGTAAATACCATCACGCACGCCTTGCACGATATTTCGGTCTACCTGAACATTGTGGGAATACCATAATTGAATACCGTTGCCAGAATTATATTCATCCACAGCATCACCGATAATCTTGTTGTGATACACTTTACCGTTGTTGGATTTTTCAAGATATATCCCGAAAAACAGCCTTTCCAAAACTACGTTCTGTATTAGGAATTTTTCACTTTTGACCACCCGTATGGCCGCGTAATCTGTAGTGTAACTGGTACCAACGTTGATAATATATAGTCCATCAATAGTAACATTATCGGAAACAATGCGTAAGATTTCACCGCGTTCTTCACCGTCGATTAACGGGAAGTTTTCACCCTTTAAGGTTAAGGGTTTGTCGACAAGGATATTGAACTCATTGTAAATTCCTTTTTTAATGAGAAGTGTGTCAAATTCCGAAGCATTAGAAATCCCATCCTTTATAGTTTTAATTTTACAAGATGGGCAGATTTCTATTGTCTTTGGCACTTGAGCGAAGCCAGAAAATATACTAAATAAAAAAAATAGAAAAGCTCCGTATCTCATCATAAGAAGCCCTTAAAATACATTATATTTTGCAGATGCGTTAAATCCAAATTTTTCATTCATAAAGATGCCGTTGTAATTCTGATACAAAGGTATTCCAATTTCAGCTCCCAAAATTAGCTTACTTCCTGCAAGCAAAAAATTAAAACCTAGTGAACCATGTACTAAATCACCTCCATAATTATTTGGATCAGCAGTGGGCACCATCATCGGGTTTAACTCACTATCTTCTCCATTTAGCTTACCTTCAATGCTACCACTCAAGCGCAATGAAGTACTCACATATTGGCTTATAACATATGCACCCCAGGTATGAAGCTTGTACAAATTTCCAAAACGATAACCCTCGCTATTTGTACCTGTCCTTAGAGTGTTTAATTGTTGTATCCCCAAAGAAAATTTATCATATAGTTTTTTGAATGTAATTCCCAGAGTGATATCCCATGTTCCCGAACCCAATTGCATGGCATAGGGCAATTTTACATCATTCATCATTGGGGTATTATCTCTGTTTGTGATATCACCCAAAGGTATATTTAAACCCCCATTCAAATGAAATGAGGCTTCATTTCGGTTATACAGTCCAAATAATGCCCCCACTTTCATATCCCCAACTCCACTTGAATAGGTGGAAAAAGAATTT
>Ga0209456_10001283_pt1 | contig 12329 bp, 8 predicted proteins | sample COG_11_FD_184755 | JGI IMG/M metagenome (GOLD analysis project Ga0209456, IMG submission 184755) | Pelagic marine sediment microbial communities from the LTER site Helgoland, North Sea, for post-phytoplankton bloom and carbon turnover... | ecosystem: Environmental > Aquatic > Marine > Neritic...
GCCCGAGTGCCTCTTTCACCCGAGCAGGTGGCGACCTTGATCGCCAGCGACATCCAGGTCGTGATCCAGGCCTCGGACATCAGAGCCTTTCCCGAGGAACGGTACCGGGAAGCGGGCGCAACGATCGTCCCCGAGGTTCCCGACACCCCGGTTCTCTTCGCGGTCAAGGAGATTCCCACCGAGCTGCTCCAACCGAATCGGACCTACCTCTACTTCGCCCATGTCATCAAGGGCCAGGCCTACAACATGGCAATGCTGCAGCGTCTGCTCGATCTCGAGAGCACGCTGATCGACTACGAGCGGATCGAGGACGACGAGGGGCGCCGGCTGATCTTCTTCGGCCGATACGCCGGTCTGGCCGGCATGATCGACACCCTGTGGGCGCTCGGCCGGAGACTCGTAACTGAGGGCTACGACACTCCGTTTGCCGAGATCCTGCAAGCAAAGGACTATCCGAATCTGGACGCCGCCAAGGATGCTATCCGCAAGACTGGAGAGGCCCTAGCCGCGGCACCGCTAGCGGCCGAGCTCACCCCCATGGTCTTCGGCTTCGCCGGGTACGGCCATGTGTCACAGGGCGCTCAGGAGATCCTGGACCTGCTGCCCCACCGTCAGATCGAGCCCGAGGAGCTGATGGGGCTCGACCAGGACATCCCGGGGCTCTTCAAAGTGGTGTTTGCCGAGCAGCACATGGCAAAGCCTGTCGACCCGGCCGGGTCGTTCGAGCTACAGGAGTACTACCAACACCCCGAGCTCTACCGCGGCGATTTCGCCAAGTACGTCCCCTATCTGACCGTGCTGGTGAATTGCATCTTCTGGACTCCGCAGTATCCGCGACTCATCACCCGCGAGCTGTTGCACGGCCTCTACGGGGCAGGCAAGAAACCGCGGCTGCGGATGATCGGTGACATCAGTATCGATGTCGAGGGTGCCATCGAATGCTCGCTCGACGCTACCGACTCGGGCAGTCCCGTCTATGTCTACCTACCGGACGAGGACCGCATCACACTGGGAGTCGAGGGTCACGGACCGGTCGTTCTGGCCGTGGACAACCTGCCCTGCGAGCTGCCAGTCGAATCCTCGCAGGAGTTCGGCAAAGCCCTGCTGCCCCACATCAAGGCCATTGCGGGCACCGACTACAGCGTTCCCTTTGAAGACCTGGATCTGCCGTCTGCCATCAAGCGGGCCGTCATCACCCACCTTGGCAAGCTGACTCCAGATTACGAGCACTTGCAGGAATATCTCGATCAACACGAGGGAGGAACCTCATGAAGAATGTAGTGGTGTTCGGAGCCGGCCTGGTCTCCAGGCCGTTGGTGCGGTATCTGCTCGATCACGGTTTCGGCGTCACGGTGGCTTCCCGAACGGTTTCCAAAGCCGAGGCCCTGGTAGAAGGTCATCCGAATGGCCGTGCCACCCAGTTCATGGCGGACGACGCGCAGGCATTGAGAAATTACGTCGCTGAGTCCGATCTCGCGGTCAGCCTGTTGCCAGCCCCAATGCACCCGGTGGTGGCTCGGGCCTGTCTCGATCTCGGCAAGCACATGGTCACCACCTCGTATGTCGGTCCGGAGATGATGGCGTTCAACGACGAGGCCCGCGACAAGGACCTCTTGCTACTCAATGAGATCGGCGTCGACCCCGGCATCGATCACATGAGCGCCATGCGGGTGATCCACAACGAGCAGAGTCAGGGCGGCACGTTGGTGGGCTTCTCCTCCTGGTGCGGCGGGCTTCCGGCTCCAGAAGCCAACGACAATCCTTGGGGCTACAAGTTCTCGTGGAGCCCACGGGGAGTGCTCGTAGCGGCGCGGAATTCGGCGCGGTACATCAGGGATGGTCAGCTGCTCGAGATCACTCCGGACAAGCTGTTCGCGGACCCGGCGACCGTCGAGATACCGGGCGTCGGCACCTACGAGGGCTATCCCAACCGGGACTCGGTCTCCTACCTGGACACCTACGGCTTCGACAAGGATCAGGTAACCACCATGTTCCGGGGTACGCTGCGGAACCTGGGTCATTGCAAGCTCTACACGAACATCATCCGGCTGGGGCTGATCGACGCCGAGCCCGAGTACGAAGTCGCTGGACTGACGTACAAGGGATTGATGGAGCAGATCTTCGGCGCACCGCTGGAGGAGACCATCCCTGCCAAGCTGGGTATCGACGCCGCCGACTCACCCCTCGAGCCGCTGCGCTACATCGGCATGCTTTCGGACAAACCCATCGATGCCGAGAAGGCCTCGATGCTCGATCTCATGGCCGACTGCATGGCGAAGACGCTGGTCTACAAAGAGGGCGAGCGCGACATGCTGTTGCAGCGCCATGACCTGACCTTTACTTATCCGGAAGACAGGAAGGAATGCGTCACGGCCATCATGGTCGACTACGGCATCCCGGGTGGGGACTCGTCGATGGCCCGCACGGTATCTCTGCCGGCCGCCATCGCCGCCCGCATGATCCTGGAGGGCAAGATCACGATTCGTGGCGTTCAGATCCCGATCCTGCCCGACATCTACGTCCCGATCCTGGATGAGCTGGAGGCTCTCGGTATCAGTTTCGAAGAGACCCGCGCTGCGGTCTGAGCACGGATTCGCTGAGTACAGAAGGGAGCAGCAAGAGTCCATCGCCATGAGAACACCCAAGAGAGCCTTGCCCTTGCTGAGCGTCTTCGCCGCCAGCTTCATCGCTGTCTCCCCCCTTTGGGCGCAGGAGGAAGAGCCTTCGGTCGAGGCTCCGCCCGCAGCCACTGACAGCACCGCTACCGACAGGCTGGAGCAGACTCGGCAAGAAATGACTGTCAGCCTGGTGAGGCTCGAGGCCGTTCGACAGGATCTGGCCGAGAGGCAGGAAGGGCTCGACCAGGTCAGAGCCGATCTGGCAGCCGCCAAAGAGAGCGGTGATCAGCAACGGATCGCAGTCGCCGAGCAGGCGCTCCAAGCGGCCGAGGATTGGGTGTCCGGATTGCGTGATGACGTGGCCGCCGAGCAGAAGCTCTACGAGCGGACTGTCGAACGATTCCAGATCGCTCGGGAGCAAGCCAACCTCGCCACGGTTGAGAACTCGCAGCAAACTTCCCAAGAAGGCTCGGGAACGGCCTTCCTGGATACCATCCAGAGAAGAGGCCAGGTCGACCAAGCCGCACAAGAGGCATCCTTGGCGGGGCAGCGCGTCAATGCTCTGCGTGCGGAGCTCGCGATCCTCGAAGACCGCCGGGAGGCCGGCCGTCGCGATGCCGATCAGATCAATCAGAGGCTCGACGAGGGAAGCCAACTGGGCCGCGAGCGGCGGCAGCAACTCATCGCGGACCGGCAACAGTTGGTCGACGAGGAGCGACTCCTCGAAGACCGCATGACCGACCTGCGGAACCGGCTCGTTCTGGCTGAGACCACCCAGCGCATCAAGGACGACGCAGCACAACGGGAGGCCGCCGAGTACAGGCGATGGCAACGCCAGCTCCTGAATTCGCTGAGTCTTCTACTGGCGGTAGTGGCTGTCCTCTTTTTGCTGCGCTTCCTCGTTTCACGTTACGTCGAAGACCCCGACCGCCGGTACGCCGCCAATCGGAGCCTGTCGATCGCCATGACCCTGGTCCTGACGATCGGGCTGGCGATTATTTTTTTGCGCCAATTCCCGCATCTGTTCACAGGCATCGGTGTCGTCCTGGCCGGTGTGGCGATCGCCCTACAGGAAGTCATCCTCTCCTTCTTCGGCTTCTTCGCGATTCGAGGAGCCCGTGGCTACGGGATCGGAGACTGGGTCCGCATCGGGGACTCCTACGGCGAGGTCGTCGACATCGGCCTGCTCGTGACCATTCTCGAAGAAGTGACGCCTTTCGGTGTCAGCGGTCACCAGGGGGGAGCCAAGACCGGTGCGTTGATCTGGATCAACAACAACGCCATCTTCCGAGAGAAGATGACCAACTTCACCCGCGGCTTTCCCTATATCTGGTGCGTCCTGCCCTACACCGTGACCTTCGAAAGCAACTGGGAGCGCGCGGAGGAAATCCTACTCGGGATCGTCGAAGGCAACGAAGAGATCCTCACCACGGCCAAGCTAGCTCGCAAGCGGGTTGCCGAGGCCGCTTCCACCTTCGCCATCAAAGTCGACAACACGGCACCCAGAGTCCGCACCTGGACCGCTGACAGTGGCATCAAGCTCCGACTGCGGTTCATGACCCATCCACGCCGGCGGCGCGCTCTGATCGACGGGGTCAATCGGGACGTCATCAAAGCCATTACCGCTGCCGAGGGCATCGACTTCGCCTACAACACCCTGCGCGTGATCCCAACGCCTCAAGAGCACGAGAGCTGAAGCAAGATCGCAGCATCCGCTCCCGTCTGTAAGAGGAGAGGGCGGTTGCAAGAGAAACAACATTGACATGTGATAGTGATGAAATCATACTCATCACATGACAACGATGATTCAGATTCGAAACGTACCGGACAAGGTTCACCGTCAGATCAAGGCTCGCGCCTCGCTTGCCGGCATGTCCATGTCCGAGTTCATCTTGCAGGAGCTCCAAAGAGTTGTCGAGCGACCGTCTCGTGATGAGCTGCTCGACCGCATCTCGAAGCTTCCGGGGGTCGAGGTCGAACCCTCACCGTCAGAGCTCATTCGCAGCGAACGGGACTCACGTTGATCGTGTTGGACGCGTCTGCGGTCCTCGAACTGCTTCTCGGCACTTCCTCGGGTCGGCGGCTCGCAGGGCGTATTGGGCCCCGGACGATTTCCTTGTACGCTCCACACCTCGTCGACATCGAGGTGACCCAAGCGATCCGAAGACACGTGCTTGCCGGTGCGATATCAGCCGAACGAGGGCGCCTGGCACTGCAGCATCTCGCCGAGCTTGATCTCGAACGATATCCCCACACTCCGCTACTGCCGCGGATTTGGGCACTGCGGGAGAACCTGACAGCCTACGACGCGACGTATGTGGCTCTCGCGGAAGTCCTCGAAGCCACCCTCTTGACCAGTGACCAGCGTTTAGCCGCGGCCCCAGGGAATCTCGCCGACGTCGAGCTGATCTGAACCGGAGGGTTAGGGCGGGAAGTTCATCCGCTCGAGCAGGGTGGCGAAGCGGGGATCCTCCCGCAAGGGGTCGTACATCGGGTCGACTTTGAGCCACGCAAGGAACCAGTCCAGTTCTTCGTAGGCTCGATCGAGCCACTCGAATGCTACGTCCGGTTCGCCGAGCGCTCCATAGATCGCAGCGATCATCGTGCCAGGTACATACCGGTTCCGACGCCGCTCCAGAAGGAAATCGAGCACCTCGCGAGCCTCCTCGGTTCTACCCGCCAGCGCATGGGCCACACCAACCATGGGGTTCTTGTCCGGATTCCCGACCTTCCGTGAGAGATAGACCTCGACGGCGCCGTCGTAGTCACCCGTCGCCACTTTGACGTTGCCGAGCTCCCATTTGAGGAATACCGACTCGGGCGAAAGCTCCAGAACGTGCTCAGCGTGAGTCATGGCCTCCGAAAGGAGACGTGCGTTGTTCAAGAAGAAAACTCGACGACCCCCGATCCAGTCGTTCAAGGGATCGAGCTCGAACGCACGGCTCGAGTGTTCGAGTGCCTCGTCGTGACGCCCCAGTGCCGACAGCAAGCCGGCATAAGCGTCGAGGACGGTGGCATCTCCAGGAGCATGCTGAACCAAGGCTTCAAACTCCTTTTCGGCACCTGCCCAGTCGAAGTCGCAGCCGGAGAGCAACCAGGCTTTGATGAGGCGGGCCTCGATCGAGGCCGGGTCGAGATCGAGTGCAGTCTCCACCTCGCTGCGAGCAGGTTCGCAAACTTCTCGACCGGGCTGACGGCCCGTGCCCGCGAGCTGATAGAGCATTTGGCCTCGCAATGCGTGCGCGAGAGCGAAGTCAGGCTCCAGCTCCAGAGCTTGATCGATCAGGTCGCGAATCCTGTCCTGTTCGGCAGCTTGCGATGATCCTCGTCGATACAGGTCTATCGCCTGGAGCACGAGGCGGTGGGCTTCGGGATCGACCTCCCGACCAGCTGCGAGAGATCGCTCCTCCTCCGGACTCACGGCGATCCGAATCTCGCTCGCGATGCCACGCGCGACTTCACTCTGCAGGCTCAGCACATCTCGAGCCTCGCGGGTATAGCTCTCGGCCCACAGAGGGCTGTCGCTCGCTGCGTCGATGAGCTGGACAGTGATGCGGATCTTGTTTGCGTCCTGCAGAACGGAGCCTTCGACAATCCCGCGGACGCCCAGCGCATTCGCGATCTCCGGGAGCGGCTGTTGAGCCCCTTTGTACTGCATCACGGAGGTTCGAGAGATTACCTTGAGCTCTTGCAGCTTGGCGAGCTCGGCAATCAGCGCCTCGGTCATGCCATCGGCGAAGTACTCCTGCTCCGGGTCACCAGAGAGGTTGGTAAGCGGTAGCACCGCCAGTGAGTCGATCTGCCCACCGACCTCTTCCGCACCACCGCGAGGCAGGACTCCGAACACCCAAAAACCCGCGATTGCCAAGACGAGCAGAAGGCCTACTCCCAACAAAGCGATCCGGCCCGGTCGCCAAGGCTTGTCCGACTGTTGAGTATCGATAACGGAGGCCGGTGTTCTCACTCCCGTGGATTCCTGCGCGGTCTCTAGATCGAACACAAGGTCCTGAGTCGATTGGAACCGATCCTCGGGCCGCTTCTCGAGGCAGTGACGAAGTACCCTCTCGACCTGTGGGTCGATCGAAACACCAGAGTCGACCAGTTCGGGCGGCTCTTCCTGCAGGGTCGCACTCATCGTTTCCACCGCAGAGTCGCGCTGGAACGCCCGTCGCCCGGAAATCAATTCGTAGAGCACACAACCGAAGGCGAACAAGTCTGCTCGGGCATCTGCGGGCTCGCCCCGAAGCTGTTCCGGCGCCATGTAACCGAAAGTCCCGAGCAAGACGCCGTTCGCGGTCTCGGCTGCCATCGTGCTCGCCTCGCTGAGGTTGCCCTCCAGCGGATCCTTCAGCTTGGCCAAGCCGAAGTCGAGAATCTTGACCACACCGCCACGCGTCAGGAAGAGATTCGCCGGTTTGAGGTCACGGTGCACGAGGCCCCGTTCGTGTGCTGCCGCCAGACCCCGCGCAATCTGGGCTGCGACCTCCAGCGCTTGTTTCGCTGCGAGAGGGCCTCGGTCGAGCAGCTCGCGCAGTGATTCGCCTTCGAGCAACTCGGTAACCAGATAGGGCTGACCATCCTGCGAACCCACATCGTGAATGGTGAGAATGTTCGGGTGGTTGAGGGCCGACGCGGCCCGCGCCTCTCGCTCGAAGCGAGCCAGACTCTCGGGATTTTCGACCGCGCCACCCTGCAGCACCTTGATCGCGACCTCTCGACCAAGCCGGGGGTCTCTGGCTCGATAGACCACACCCATCCCACCTTCTCCGAGCAAAGCGAGGATCTCGTAGGGGCCTAAATGGGTCCCGCTTGGAATCGTCATGTTGGAACAGCGACGATTCTACGCGTCGATGGGCTCACTGCAAAGGTCGACGGCGTCCGCTCAGCAGAGCTTCTCACCCAGAGCCTCCACCTGGCGCCTACTTGCTGCCGAGCCAATCCTTCTGCAACTCTTCGTACAGGTCGCACTGGTCCGGGCGGATTCCTGAGCCCGCTCTGATCGGGGTCCCGAGCTCGAGGTAGGTCCGCGAGTCAGGGCTGTAGGTCGGCCAGGGCGGGTTGTCGCCACCATTGGGATTGCCCGAAGTCGCGAACTGGACCCAGTAGTCGGACATGACGTCGGCGAGCTGTTGATCCTGGTCGTCCCGGGGCACCCAGGTCTCCAGAGCCAGGTTGTCCGTGACATAGGCTGTCTCGGCCCCGTGATAGGCACCGAGTTGCATGCTCCCCGGTGCAGTCACCGAGCGCGTAAACAAGTAGAAAAAGACGTCGTCTCCTGCCCCCGCGACTCGATCCGCGACGAATCTGGATGGACACGAGAACGTCCAATCGGTTTGCCAACGGTCCATCGCCGCTGCCGCCTCTTCATCGGTCGAAGCTGGATAAAGATCGATGGCTCGATCGGCCAGATCCCCGTAGCTGGCGCGCAGCGCCTGGTGGAGACCGTCGAGGGTCGCTGCGAGTGAGTAGTGGCCCAAGGTCGTCCACTCATCAGAGTTGAAGCCGATCAGAAGAGGAATCGGAGCCTGCCGCCCCGCCTCGAGTACCCTCGCAGGAGCTTCCTCGAGCACCCAGCCATCCACATTGGGAACGCTCGCCCAGTTCGAATAGCCTTCGAGCGCGGCGTGGAGAAGATCCTCGGCATCCGCACTACGCAACGCTGCCAGAGCATCATCAGCCTCGGCCACGCCTAAGGTCGCCGCCAATCCCTCGCCTATCACCTCCAGATCACCCAGCGTCCGAAACTCGCTGACCGCATAGCCACCGCTCTGCATGATGGCCCCGTGAAAGAGCCCCTGCGCCAGCGGCGAGCTCATCAGGTAGGCGATGTTGGTGGCGCCGGCGGATTCGCCAAATAGGGTCACCCGCTCCGGGTCACCACCAAAGGCCGCGATGTTTCCCTCGATCCACTGCAAGGCCGAGATCTGATCCAACAAGGCATAGTTACCCGAGGAGTCGTGCTCGGACTCGGCGGTGAGCCCCGGATGGGCAAGAAAGCCGAAAACGTTGAGTCGGTAGTTGAAGGACACCACCACGACACCCTTGCGGGTCAGGTTGGCGCCGTCATACGGTCGCTCCGTCGGCGAGCCCGAGGTGTTGGCTCCACCGTGAATCCACACCAGCACAGGCAAGAGCTCTTTGGCGCTGAGATTGGCAGTCCACACATTCAAATGGAGGCAATCCTCGCTCGTTGGCTCCAACTCTGGCACCAGGTCCGGGTCTTCTCCGAAAGTCTCGGCGAGATAGCGATACCAATCCGGAACGTGGTCAGGGTGCTGGATGCACGCCGGTCCGAAATCGGTTGCTGGTTGAACTCCCTGACGCGGTGACGCCGGCGCCGGAGGGCGCCAGCGAAGCTCTCCAACCGGAGGAGCCGCGTAGGGAATGCCCTTGAATACCGCCGCTGGAGGGCTGCTTTCAACGAGCGCGCCCTGCAGGGTCTCGCCGTTGGCAGTGACCGTTGCTGGGCCTGGCTCTGACTCCGTGCCACAGGCCGCCAACAACGCGACCGAGCCAAGGATCAGCGCCAGGTGCCGCCTACTCACCCTTCCACACGGGGTCCCGCTTCTCGACAAACGCCGTAGCTCCCTCTTGCGCATCGCTGCTCTCCAGCATCTTCATGAACGCCGGCCACGACTTGGATCGAAGTGACGCATAGCTCTCTTCAAAGGAGAGCTTCTCGGTGATGTGAACCGCTTCTTTGATGGCCGCGAGAGAGAGAGGCGCGGCGCGAAGCAGATCCTGCGCCAGGGCTCTCGCCGTCTCCATCAACTGGTCTGCCGGCACTACCTCATTGATCAACCCGAGAGACGCCAGGTCCTGAGCACTCTGGCGCCGTCCAGTCATGAGAATCTCGAACGCCTTCTGCCTTGGCAACAGCTTGGGCAGCATGAAGGTTCCGACATCGGGTGCCATTCCGATTCGAGCTTCCGGCAACATGAACTGAGCGTGCTCGGCGGCGACGATGAAGTCGGCGCGCAACAGCATCTCGAAGCCGCCACCTACAGCAAAACCGTTGACGGCGCAGATGACGGGCTTGAGCAGGTTCGTCATTTCCGGAAAGCCGCCGAACCCTCCCTCCCCGTAGTCTCCGAGATACTCTTCGCCCTCGGACACGGCGTTCAGATCCCAGCCGGCAGAGAAGAACTTCTCCCCTGCGCCCGTCAAAATCGCAACACGCATCTCGGGATCATCGCGAAACTCGGCGAATACCTTTCCCATCTCCCGACTCAATGGCCCGTCGAGCGTGTTTGCCTTGGGCCTGTCCAGCACGATCTCGAGAATCTGACCGTTTCTGGTGATCTTGAGGTACTCACTCATGGTTTCTTTCTCCTGTGGATTCAACTCTCGTCTTCGTCTTTCGCACTCATGCTCAACAGCGCGTCGGCGGCCACGACTCCCTGACCTTCCGCCAGCAACAACAGCGGATTGATATCCAGCTCTTCGATCGACGACAGGTTGTCCTCGACGAGGCTCGCTACGGCCAGGATGGCATCGGCGGCTGCGCTCAGGTCTGCACGAGGTTTCCCCCTGAACCCGTCGAAAAGAGGGGAGCACTTCAGCTTGCCTAGGATCTCCAGAACCCTCTGTTTGCCGACGGGCAGCAGGATCGACTGGCTATCTTTCATCAGCTCGACCAGGATTCCACCTCCACCCACGATCAGATAGGGACCGAACTGCTCGTCCCGGCTCACTCCGACGATCAGCTCGGCCACCACACCATCCACCATCTTCTCGACTAGAAAGCGCTGGGCAAGAGGCGACATCGCCATCACCGCCGCAGACACCTCCGCCCCAGTCGTGAGGTTGAGTCTGACGCCACCGACGTCGGTCTTGTGCGCCAGGCCCAGGGCTTTGACGACGACGGGAAATCCGATCTCCTCTGCAGCATTCGACGCCCCATCAGCGTCACGAACCACCTTCGATTCGGGAACCGGGACACCGTACTTGCCCAGGATGCTCTTCGATTCCGCCTCATCCAGGATCTGGACCTGCGCACCCTTCTGCCGGTCCGAGCTGCCCAGCAAGGGCGGAGAAGGCGCCCGACTCCAGGCAGCACCGATGTCCACCGCCGCCTGGATACCGGCGAGCCCGGTGTCGATTCCTGCCAGGGGCACGATCCCTTCCTCGACCAACTGCTCAGCCAGTGGTTCCGGCATCGTGTCCGTGAAGGTCGACAGCACACCGGTTCTGGCGCCGGTCTGTTTGGCCGCCCGAATGAAACCCTTTTCGGCCCCCTCCCAGCTCGAGGGATCGCACTTGTCCGCCCTGGGGTAGTCCAGCAGGCAGAGCGATAGGTCGAAGTCCTCGGCGAGAAACGCCGAGAAGGTCTCGGCCAGCCGATCTTCGTCATTCCAGTCGAACATCTGATAGTCGAGCGGATTGGCAACGACCATGCGCTCATGGACGATCGAGCGGACCCGCTCCACTCCCGTCTCCGAGAGCGGTGACATGGTCAGACTCGAACCCATCATCGCGTCGCCCACTAGAGACAGATCCCCACCCGAGGTGCTCATGGCCCCGACCCGGCCACCCGGCAGAGGCCCCAAGACGTGCAAGACCTTCAGTGCTTCCATCAGCTCTTCCAGGGAGTCCACGCGGGCCACACCGACGCGCTCGAACAGGGCGCTGATCAGCTCATCTGAGCCGGCCAGAGACGCCGTATGCGACAACACGATTCTCTGAGCAGCTTCTGAGCGACCTGTCTTGATGGCCACGATGGGCTTACCCTGCTCCCGGGCGATTTCCACGGCTGCCTCGAACTCTCTTGCGTCCGGCATCGCTTCCAGGTAGAGGCCAATCGCAGTTACCCTCTCTTGCCCGGCAAACGTGCGAATCGCATCGTGGAGATCGAACCTCAGCTTGTTACCCAGCGAGACCACGTAGGCGATTGGCAAACCGCGTCGTTGCATCGTGAGATTGAAGGCCACGTTGGAGGACATGGTGATCAGGGCGATTCCGGTATCGACCCGCCGACCTCCCTGCTGGTCGGGCCAGAGCATGGCTCCATCAACGTAGTTGAGCATGCCGTAGCTGTTGGGACCGATGAGCGGCATCTCCCCACAGACCTCCAGCAGTTGCTTCTCGAGCTCGGCCCCCTCTTCCCCGGCTTCGGTGAAACCGGTCGCGTAGCAGATCGCACCGCCTGCATCCCTTGCAGCCAGGTCCCTGACGATGTCGATCGTGAGGTTGCGATTCACCGCCACATAGGCCGCATCCGGGCTAGCCGGAAGATCTTCTACGGATCGGTACACCTTACGGCCCAGTATCTCGTCCTTCTTCGGGTGCACCGGCCAGAGCTCACCCTGATACCCCATGAGGTCGCACTGCCGGATGAGCTCCACCGCCGCCGAGCCGCCGAAGACGGCGATGGATCGAGGCTGCAACAGACGCTCGAATGACATCCTCAGGTTTCTCCCGTGTGAGCTTTTCGTCCTTCGAAGTTCGTGACCTGCAAGATGCCGCTGGCCTGTCTCAGTGTGACAATCCGGGCAGTCGGCGCCGGATGAGCTCTTCCGCTTCCGACACGATCCGGGTCACCAGTTCCTCGACTGTCGGGATGTCGTGGATCAGGCCTGTCGAGATGCCGGCCGCCCAGATTCCCTGCTCCATGTCACCAGTCTCGAGCACCACAGCCCCTCGGCTTCCGGAGACCAGATCGGCCACATCCTCGAATTCGGACTCCGGCCGGCTCTCGATCTCCGCCACCTC
>Ga0209456_10001284_pt1 | contig 12329 bp, 11 predicted proteins | sample COG_11_FD_184755 | JGI IMG/M metagenome (GOLD analysis project Ga0209456, IMG submission 184755) | Pelagic marine sediment microbial communities from the LTER site Helgoland, North Sea, for post-phytoplankton bloom and carbon turnover... | ecosystem: Environmental > Aquatic > Marine > Neritic...
AAAACGAAACTCGTATTGAAAAGATAACGCATGACCACATCAACAAATACCACCAGAACCAACCCAAGCGTTACCCAGGCAACGCCTCGACCGACCCATTGGTTAAGGGCGTCAATCCACCGGCTCAATTGCTGAAGTGCATTCATGATGTGGATCTACCTTACTAAATACGGCTGCTGTGAAATGAATTTGGATTAAGTATGCGACTATAGGAAAATGAATATTTAGAGTCAAGATTTAAAATATTGCATTAATTTAGGATACAATCGTTTGATGAAAGGAAACCCATCAGTGCAGGCATAAAGAGGTTAAGATGTCGCTCTTAAGAATAAAGGTTGGGAGGCTAAACCGCTAGTTCCAGACACCATCAATCATTTTGCCACAGTGGGCACAGGCGCCATCCTCGATCCGTAGTGCGCCAACCTGGAATCCCCAGCGTTCAATAACCTGTTGGCCACAGCCGGGGCAGAAGGTATTTTCGCCCTCATTACCGGGCACATTGCCGGTGTACACGTATTTGAGCCCGGCCTGTCGCCCGATCTCGCATGCGCGCGAAAGGGTTTCCACCGGCGTAGCCGGACGATCGGTGAGCTTGTAGGTCGGGTGAAACCGGCTGATATGCCAGGGCGTGTCGGCGCCCAGGTCACGGGCAATGAATTCGGCCAGTAGTTGCAGCTCGGTAGGATCGTCGTTGAGCCCCGTCACGATCAAGGTGGTGACTTCGATAAAAATTCCTAACGCTTTCATCTGCCGCAACGTTTCCTGGACATGGGCCAGGCGGGCGCCGCACAAATCCTTGTAGTATTCTTCCGTGAAGGCTTTCAGGTCCACATTGGCGGCATCCAGATAGGGATTGATCATCTCAAGGGCTTCGGCGGTCATATATCCGTTGGTGACAAAAACATTACGGATTCCGCGCGCATGGGCCATTTTGGCGGTATCGTAGACGAATTCGAAAAACACCGTCGGCTCGGTATATGTATACGCAATACTGCTGCAACCGGATCTGGCGGCATCATCGACCACCTGCCGGGCGGTGACGGTATCACCCATGATCCGGCCTTTATGATCAGCCGGCATCTGCGCAATATCGGCATTCTGGCAAAACCGGCAGCGCAGGTTGCAACCCACTGTGGCGATCGAATACGAAAGGGTGCCCGGCAAAAAGTGAAACAACGGCTTTTTTTCGATGGGGTCCACGTGCCGGGCAATCAATTTGCCGTAAACCAATGTTTGCAGCGTGCCGGCTCTATTTTCGCGAACGCCGCACAGGCCCCGCCGGCCGTCTTTTATCACACAGCGATGGTTGCATAAATTGCATTTGACTTTTTTATCGTCTAACGGTTCATACAGGTAAGCTTCCATCGATTTCGGTCTTTCTGCCGTAGAATCTGAATTCAAAATTCCAAAATCACGCCAGGGCGATCATGTTATCGCTCCACCCGAATTTCCGGCGTGGTATCGCATGGTCAACGGGCGGGTCCTAAATTTCGGAACCAGGGAAACAACCATTCCGGCAAACGCACCAAACGGACAGCGTTGAATAATTTTAGACTGCTCCAGGCTGATGGCAATTTTACCCGACTGCGAGGGTAGCTGGCATACGGTTCGCCAGGATATGGGCGTGTGGCCGACGATTTTACGAAAGCGCTGTTTTAATTCCCAGACACTGAAAAATTGAGCATGGTTAAAAATAGTGGCGGTAAACATACCTTTGACACGCCGCTGAATTCCCTTGATGGCATAACGATTCAGCACACCGATAAATATACGATCTTTGGCCACCCGACAGGCTTCTTCCAGTGTTTTTTGAGGGTTATCGACAAATTCCAGAGTCGTAAATAAACAGGCGTAATTAAAAGAATTGTCATCAAAAGGTAAATCTTCGGCATAACCCTGATACAGGTCGGCGCGGTGATCGATGTTGCGGGCGGCGATATCCAGCATATAGGTAGAGGGATCCAGGCCGGTCACCTGCAATCCCATATCCACAAAAGCCTGCAGGCAGGCACCGGTTCCGCACCCGATATCCAGTACCGATTCGCCCCGCATGGGCTTGAGTAACGTTTGCATCAGCCGGGTTTCCAGCTCGAAAGCGGCTTTGCTTTCGGGTTTCTTTAACCATCGCTCGTAGGCGAGAGCATCTTTAAAATCAAATACACGGCCCATGGCAGATAAATTAAGTAAAAAGTTGGACTTTAGCAAGGAAGAAAACCGCGGTCGGTGCATCAGCTTATCACCCGGAGCGAACATCCGACCCGGCAGAAATGGAGCAGAACTTCAGCGTTGACTGGCAGGCTTGGCGGACTTGGATTTTTTAGCAGCCCGGGACGGACTCTTTTTTTTGGGTCGGGCTCGCTTTTTGGGAGTCGGCGCTTCTGAATCCCCCGTTTTTTTGGCGTCAGTACCTTTGGGAGATTTGGGGCCAAAACCAAAAAGTGCACCCGGATGGGAACGCGCCTTGGCTTTAGTTGAAGCAGCCGGTGCCTGAGTGCGCCTGTTTGCCCGGTGCTGAGAGCGCTTCCGGCCGGATCTTCGGATGCGCGATCTGCGCTCAGGGGTGATGGGTTTTGATTTATCAGCAACATACCAATCGTTTCCGGGCCAGACAACGGGAATTTTGTACCCCAGCATTTCCTCCACAGGCTCCAGGTGATATACGTAGTCTTCACAGGCCAGCGCAAAGGCTTTGCCGGTCTTGCCCGCCCGGGCGGTACGGCCGATGCGGTGCACATAATTTTCAGCATCCTGGGGAAGGTCATAATTGATCACATGGCTGATATCTTCAACATGGATGCCACGCGAGGCAACATCGGTGGCGACCAGGATTTTGATCTTGCCATTTTTGAATTGCTCCATTAACCTGAATCGCTTACGCTGGGGCAAATCACCGGTGATTCTTTCCGCCGGCCAGCCATTGCCTTTCAGTTTGCGGGTCACCCAATCGACCCCGACTTTGGTATTTACAAAAATGAGCATCCGATTCCACTCTTCTCTTTTCAGCAAGCCCAGCAGGAGTTCCAGTTTCTTTTCAGTTCCGACGTGAAACAGCTGCTGGTCGATTCCTTCAACCGTTATGGTTTGCGGCGTGACCGATATGAATTCGGGCAAATTCATGTATTCATAAGTGAGTTCCATTACCCGATATGAAAGCGTGGCTGAAAAGAGCATGGATTGCCGTTTATCGTAAAGGGGCAGTTTGCGGAGCAGATAACGCATGTCTTTGGTGAATCCCAGATCAAACAATCGATCCGCTTCATCGATCACTAAAATTTTAATGGCTTCCGTTTTGAAAATACCCTGCTTATAGTAATCAATGATGCGCCCGGGGGTGCAGATGATGATATCAACGCCCCGCCGCAAAATCTGGGCCTGGCGTTTATAATCAACACCACCGACAACCTCAGCGATCTTTAATTCCGTGTGTTGACACAGGATACGGGCCTCCTCGACGATTTGATGGGAAAGTTCCCGGGTGGGAGCGATAATCAGTGCCGACGGCAAACGGGGATCGCGATCGGAAAGCATTAACAGACGGGTAATAACCGTGACAAGAAATGCCGCTGTTTTGCCCGTGCCCGTCTGTGCCTGACCGGCAACATCTCGACCGCTCAATGATATGGGTAGCGTTTGTTCCTGGATCGGCGTGCAGTACTCAAAACCGGCGTCATTTAGAGCCTTTAATAAGGGCTCAGGCAACTCGAGCGTCTCGAATCGCTTTTCAGTTAGAAATTCCGGCTTTTCAGCCCGCAGCACAGCAGCTGACAATGCATCTGTTTCAGGCATAAGGTTTGATCACGTTTTTGATTAGTGGGTCTTGCCAGGTAAAATTTAATTTCCGGGCGATTATAACCTTTTATTGAATCCATTTGCAAGAAGGGAGATAAACTCGCTACTGGTTACTGGCTGCTGGCTGCTGGCCGAACCACAAACAGCTCGATAATGACAGGAAAATTTGACCAATTGAATTGCGAAACACGGTATGCTAACAATAAGATTTTATCTTTTAGAGCATCGAAACGGACGAGCTAATCAATGAAAGAATTCTTCAAGGTCACAGACTTAGAAACCGTATTAAACTATCGTAACGCATTTGAGCGGGTCAGCGTGGAGAAGGCTGCCCTGACGGATGCGGTCGGCAGGGTTTTGGCCGAAGATATCGTTGCCGAAGAAGATTTACCGGATTTTCCGCGCACGATTGTAGATGGCTATGCGGTCCAGGGTGCTTCTACATTTGGTGCCAGCGAAGGCAATCCGGCTTATCTGACAATCACCGGTAACATCCTCATGGGACAACCGCCGGGATTTGAAATTGCCCCCGGAGAAGCCGCCAGAATCGCAACCGGCGGAATGGTTCCCCGGGGCGCTGATAGTGTGGTGATGATTGAACACACCGAAGCCATCGATGACACCACCATTGAAGTTTATCGCAGTGTGGCTCCCGGCCAGAATATGATCGCCATCGGCGAAGATATTGAAAAACATGCGGCTGTGCTGAACAAAGGGCAGGTCATACGTCCGCAGGAGGCAGGGCTGCTGGCCGCGCTGGCAAGGCAGCAGATAACGGTTTACCAGAAACCGCTGGTCGGCATTATTTCCACCGGTGACGAAATTATACCCATCACCGAAAAGCCGCGCATGGGACAAATCCGCGATATCAACAGCTATACGCTTGCGGGCCTGATCAAAGAGGCCGGTGCGGTCGCCAAATCATACGGAATCGTAAAGGATAATTTCGAAATGCTGCTGGAAAAATGCAAGCTGGCGCTTGAAGATTGCCAAATGGTTTTAATTTCCGGCGGTAGTTCTGTGGGCAGCCGTGATTATACGGTTGATGTGCTTTCGGCCTTGCGGGGTGCAAAAATTCTGGTACATGGCATATCCATCAGTCCCGGCAAACCCACCATTCTGGCCAGCGTCAATAACAAGTCCTTGTGGGGAATGCCCGGGCATGTTGTCTCCGCCATGATTGTATTTTTAATGGTCGTCAAACCCTTTGTTGACCATCTGGGCGGGCGTCCCGCTACAGAAGGCGGCGTGCAGCGGCTGCAGGCCAGGTTGAGCCGAAATGTGGCGTCGAAGCAGGGCCGGGTGGATTTTATTCGGGTCCGACTGCGAAAAGAGGACGACGGGTTGTGGGCGGACCCGGTATTGGGAAAATCCGGATTGATCAGCACCATGGTCAAAGCCAACGGCCTGATTCAAATCGATATCAACATCGAAGGTTTCAATAAGGGCGATAAAGTGGAGGTTATACCAATGTAAACCAGGTTTCAGGTGTCGGGTGTCAGGTGTCAGGATTGATCGAGCTGACACCTGAAACCTGACACCTTATTTTTTCGATAGGAAAAATAATGGGATTTAAACGTAACGTATACCTGAAAATGAAAACCCTGGCGGAAGCCCGGGACATTCTATTTCAGGCATTTTCCAAATTGCCTCCGCTTGCAAGCGAAGAACTCCCGGTGCCGGATGCCGTCGGTCGGGTTCTGGCCGGACCGGTTCATGCCCGGCTGTCATCCCCCAATTTTCATCTGGCCGCAATGGACGGTCTGGCCGTAAACGCTGAAATCAGCTTTGGCGCCAGCGCCGCGGCGCCCAAAGCGTTAAACGTCGGGCGAGAAGCATTTTATGTCAATACCGGCCATGTCTTGCCGCCAGACACCAATGCGGTCATCATGGTCGAAGATGTCAATGCACTCGATGAAAACCGCGTCGAAATCGAAGCACCCGTATTTCCCTGGCAAAACGTTCGCCGAGTCGGAGAAGACATTGTTGCCACCGAACTGCTTTTTCCTCAGAACCATGTGGTCACACCTTATTGCGTGGGCGCCCTGTTATCAGGCGGGGTGTTTACGGTTGCGGTTAAAACCAGGCCGAAGGTGCTGATTATCCCCACCGGGTCGGAGTTGGTGGACTGGCGTCAATTCGAGCTTAAAGCGTTTCAGCCCGGGCAGGTACTGGAAACCAATTCGTTCGTACTGGGTAAGCTGATTGAAAAATTTGGCGGTACTTTTCGGCGCCACGATATGGTTGTGGACGATACCGACAAAATTAAAGCGGCCATCACAGCCGCCGCAGATGCGGATTATCAAATGATCCTGGTGCTCGGCGGGTCCTCAGCCGGCTCTGAGGATTTTGCCAAAACCGCCATTGTCGAATTGGGCAAAATACACGTTCACGGCGTAACAATCATGCCCGGCAAGCCTGTTGTAATCGGATCGGTTTCAACCAAACCGGTCTTTGGCATTCCGGGCTACCCGGTTTCGGCCATTATTGCTTTTGAACAATTTGTTCAACCGCTGCTGCAGGCTTTTCTTGGACAGCCTGCGACGCCACGGGAAACCGTCGATGTCCGGCCGACGAAAAAGATTGCTTCCAAACTCGGGGTGGAGGAATTTTTGCGTGTCAAAATGGGAGAGGTGCGCGGCCGTATTGTGGCGACCCCGCTACCCAGAGGCGCGGGCACCATTACATCCATCACCGAAGCCGACGGCATCATTCGAATACCCAACCACGTCGAAGGTATCAACGATTCAGAAACGGTTTCGGCGGAGCTGCTACGTCCGCTACCGGCAATCCGAAAAACCGTCGTCATCGTGGGTAGCCATGACAATTCCCTGGATGTTCTTGCCGATCAGCTCAAAGCCGCTAGCAGTGAATTCACCCTTTCATCCAGCCATGTCGGCAGTATGGGCGGTCTGATGGCCATTAAGCGCGGCGTATGCCATCTGGCGGGTACCCATCTTCTGGATACTGAAGATGGATCCTATAATATATCTTACCTTAGGAAGCATCTGCCGGAAACGACCGTTAAGCTGGTTCACCTGGTGCAGCGCGATCAGGGTCTGATTGTAAAAAAGAGCAATCCCAAACAGATCAGCGGAGTTGCTGATCTGAGTCGCAAAGAAGTCAACTTTATCAATCGCCAAATCGGGTCCGGTACGCGTATTTTGCTGGACTATAAATTAAAACAGATAGACACCAGAGCCGCTGACATTAACGGCTATCAAAACGAAGAGTTTACCCACATGGCTGTGGCCGTATCGGTGCTGAGCGGCGCTGCAGATGCCGGTTTGGGAATCTATGCGGCCGCCAAAGCCCTGGATTTGGATTTCATTCCGGTGGTCACCGAACAGTACGACCTAGTCATCCTGCCGGAATTTTTCGAAAGCGATGCATTTCAAATCCTGTTTGAAATCATCAACAGCCACAGCTTTAAGCAACACGTACAAGCACTTGGAGGGTACAACACAAAAAATACCGGTAAAGTTATCTTGTAGCTAAGTACAGAAGCTGGTACTATGATAGTCAACGATAACCGGGCAAAGGGCATGGCCCATAGGGTATGGCGTTTTAAATCAACAATATTTCGACTCATGTGATATCGCCATGCTCCATGCGCCATGCCCTTTGCCGTAAATTGGGGTTGTATGCAGTTAAAGACAGCCGTTGTTAGCGGCAATCGATATGCAAACGGAAGCATATGAACTTTGTGCAGGCGATCATACTGGGCATTATTCAGGGTTTGACCGAATTTTTACCGGTCAGCAGTTCTGGCCATCTGGTGTTGCTGCAACATATGCTTGGCCTCAAGGAGGCCGAAATTTTATTTGATGTAAGCGTCCACTTGGGGACACTGGTGGCCGTCATTGTCGTCTTTCGCCGTGAAATCAAAAATATTGTTATGGCGCTGCTGCGGCTCATTGCCGTGGCAGGGGAAAAAGATCGTGCGGTATCGGCAATTGAATCCGATCCTGAATTAAAAATGGCGGTGCTGATCGTCATCGGAATCATCCCGACTGCCTTACTGGGATTGGCATTTAGCGGAATTGCGGATCGGCTGTTTTCATCGGTTTTGATCGTCGGTTTTATGTTGATGGTGACCGGCTTGCTGTTATGGCTGACCCGTTGGACAATTAAACCTGTCCGTCAGCACGTTATCAGCCGCCTGAATCTTAAAAACGCATTTCTCATCGGCATTGTGCAGGGTTTGGCCATTATCCCCGGCATTTCACGATCGGGCTCAACGATCAGCATCGGGCTGTTGCTGGGTATCGAGCGGGAAACGGCGGCCCGGTATTCTTTTTTGCTTTCAATACCGGCTATCGTCGGGGCCGGATTGTTGAGCCTCAAAGATAGTTTACACGAAACCGATTTATCCATCAAAATTCTCCTGGTGGGTGCCGTCACGGCTGCAATTGTGGGTTATGCGGCTTTAAGAGCATTGCTGCAGGTCGTCAAAAAAGGGGGCCTGCACATGTTCGCACCTTATTGCTGGCTGGTGGGTACCCTTGCCATCATTTTTGGCTGGTAGAATCTGGCTGCTGCCATTGGCTACTAGCAACAGACATCTGAACAATACATTCATTCCCACTGCTATAATTTTTAAGGTTTCAGTGTTCAGGTGTCAGGTGTCAGAAAAAAATGACAGAATGAATAATCTGATTCGTAATCCTGACACCTGACACCTTGGGTGCTATCACAAATCAACGGCCAGTTTCCAGCAGCCAAAAGCCAGAGATAAAACAGCCCTTTTAGTAAAATCAATGATGAACCCAGGCGATAAAAAAATTTTTGCAACCCTTTTTTTTTCGATATTTGCGACCGTTACCGGTGTCGGCATTGTGATACCACTGCTTCCGGTTTACGCCCATGAGTTGGGGGCCAGCGGCCTTTACATCGGTATGATTTTTGGCTCTTTTTCTCTGGCGCGAACATTTTTTCTGCCTTATTTTGGCCGGCTTTCAGACCGCAAGGGGCGCAAGCCATTGATTGTGCCGGCAATGCTGGCCTATGCGGCCATTTCATTGGGTTTTATTGTTTTCAAAGATATCAATTCGCTGATCGCCCTGCGGTTTCTTCAGGGGATTGCATCGGCCATGCTGATGCCCATTATTCAGGCTTATATCGGAGATATTACACCGCCTGGAAAAGAAGGCTTCACCATGGGGCTGTTTAACATGTCCATGTTCTGCGGGCTGAGCATCGGGCCCTTTTTAGGCGGTGTCATCCACGACCGTTTCAGTCTACAAACCTCTTTTACCTGTATGGGGCTTCTGGCCCTAATTGGATTCTTTTTAAGCCTTTTGTTATTGCCTCCCACCCACTCTGAAAAATACCTCAGCAGTGGAAAATCACCGGTCGATTGGAAAAAGTTAATTTCCGAGCGGGATATTGCCAGTATTTTTCTTTTCAGGTTTTCACATATCCTGTGCATCGGAATTATATGGGCCTTTCTGCCACTTTATGCTAAAATCAAGTATAATGCGTCGAGCTCAACCATCGGCATACTCATCATGCTGGGTGTGCTTGTTAGCGGTGCGCTGCATGTGCCCATGGGCTATTTGGCCGACAAAATCGAAAAGCGCTGGATGGTGGCGGCCGGAGGACTGATCGTTGCGGGGGCCATTTTTGCGTTTGAATGGGTTCCGGACTTAACAGGACTTATCTGGGCCTCCATTTTTTTTGGCATCGGTGGCGGTATCGCTGTGCCGGCTTTGATGGCCATCGGCGTCCTGAAAGGCAACGAAACCGACTCGATGGGATCTGTGATGGCCATTTTGACGCTGGCGCACAGTCTGGGAATGCTCTGCGGATCCTTAATTGGCGGCCTGATGATGGATGTATTTCAACTGAATGCTGCGTTTCCGCTGGGAGCAGCCGTTATGACACTAACTGTTGTGCTTTTCCTGTTCAGCACACGCACCCGCAAACGATTATCGGACCACTAAATTGACATCAAACAGACTTGCATTACTTTAGGTCCAAATGCGGACCCTTACCCGCATGGGGCACTGGATTGCTGGACTATCGGAAAAATGGCAGCGCTTGGTGGTAAGATTGAATAAAAGCGAAATCCAACATGACGATATAATTGACAAAGATTCGATTCCTTGAAAACCCATTATTCCATTGTTCCACGATTCCATTATTCCATGGGTGAAAATAGCGTATCGCTAGGGGTTTCCAAGTTCATTCATTTGTAAATTTTGCGTGACTTTAATTGGAAGGTTTTATGAGTACTAAACGGGATTATTACGAGATTCTGAGTGTCAGCCGAAACGCATCTAACACCGAATTGAAAGCCGCCTATCGCAAACTGGCATTACAATACCATCCAGACAGAAATCCAAACGACAAAAAAGCAGAAGAGAAATTCAAAGAAGCTGCTGAAGCCTATGACGTCCTGCGGGACCCACAAAAACGTTCACTTTATGACCAGTACGGCCATGCAGGTTTAGAGAATACCGGATTTAGCGGCTTCGGCGGTTTTGAAGACATATTTTCCAGCTTTGGTGATATTTTTGAGGATTTTTTTGGTTTCTCGTCTGGCAGGCGCTCAAGAAGCCGGGCTAGGCCCGGGGCTGATTTACGTTATGATCTCAGCCTTGAGTTCATGCAGGCGGTTTTTGGAACCGAAACAGAGATAGACATCGAAAAGCGGGAAATCTGCCCCGATTGTGGCGGCAATGGCTGCCAGAAAGATACCGAACCAGAAAGTTGCCGGCATTGCAACGGCACCGGTCAAGTGTCCCGCAGTCAGGGATTTTTTACAGTCCGCACCACCTGTCCGACATGCCGCGGGAATGGTCAAATCATTCCGCATCCCTGTCCAGAATGCCGGGGAGCAGGTCAGGTAATGGCCCGTAAGACAGTAGCGGTCAAAATGCCGGCCGGCGTCGACAACGGCTCACGGTTGCGCCTGACCGGAGAGGGCGAGGCGGGCGTATTCGGCGGCCCCCCTGGCGATTTATATGTTTTCCTGCATGTCGAGCCGCATGCGTTTTTCAAACGGCGGGATACCGATATTATTTGTGAGATCCCGATCTCATTTGTCCAGGCTGCTCTGGGCGATAAGATCAGCGTGCCGACCTTAAATGGTGACAAAACGCTTAAAATTCCAAAAGGCACACAACCGGGTGATATTTTTTATTTCCATGGAGAAGGCATTCCCTCGTTAAGAACAGCCCATCGGGGTGACCAGCTCATCCAGGTCGCCATAAAGACACCAACCCATCTTACCAAAAAGCAGGAAGCGCTTTTAAAGGATTTTGCCGAACTCGAGTCTAAAAAGATCTCACACAAAATAAAAAATATCCTTAAAGGAGATGCCCATAAAGCGACCGGCTGATCGATTGCGGATTGCGGATTTTGGATTTAAAAATATTCTGATTAGTAAGCGGTCTGTTATTTATAGAATAAAGAAAGTTGAGATGGACGTAAAATGTTTGAACTAAAAGTCGTAACACGCTTTGCCGCAGCGCATCAGCTAACAATGGTCGGGTCCAAATGTGAAAATTTGCACGGTCACAATTGGAAGGTCGAGGTATATGTCATTGGAGACAATTTAAATGCCGGTGGTGTGCTGATGGATTTCGGAGAGATTAAAGCACATCTGGCGGATGTGATCAAAAAATTGGACCACAAATTCTTAAATGAGCTAGCGTATATGCCTGACGGAAAACCATCATCGGAAAATATTGCTTATTTTATAGCCACTGAACTTCAAACCAAAATCGATGACCCTGCGATCCGCATCAGCCGGGTCACAGCCTGGGAATCCGATGATGCGTGCGCCACTTATATCGTCAGTGGACCATCGTAAGTTGTCCGTGGCACCTCGTATTCCGATTGAATAATCCTGCGCACCCTGGTGCCCTTCTCAACTAACTACTGACAATGGACAACAGGCTGTTGGACGGAGTCGGAAGCGTTAAAAATCTCTTAAAATCTATTTAGTAGAATCACGCTGAATCGCCTGCCAGCGTGCGACCAGCTCGTCCCGCGTGATAATGCTGGATACCTTCGAAACGTGCTGTTTGATATTCTGAACCCCGCCTTCCTGTCGATCTACGAAAATTACCGCTTTGGCAACTTCAAGCCCCTCGGCGCGGGCCCTTTCAATGGCCTTGATGGTGGAGCCGCCGGTGGTGGCCACATCATCGATAATCGCCACGCGTTCACCCGGCTGGATATCGCCTTCAATCCAGCGAATCATACCATGATCCTTGCGTGTTTTACGAATTGAGAAGGCATTGATCGGTCGATTTTTTAATTCGGAAGTAAAGGCTGTAGCGACTGCCAGCGGATCGGCACCAAACGTCAGGCCACCGACTGCGGCGACATCGTCATCTTTGATCGAATCAAATATCAGGTGACCTGCTAAAAACATGCCCCGGGCACACAGGGTAACCGGTTTGCAATTAATATAAAACTGACTCATCCGGCCAGACACCAGTTTATAGATGGGCTCTTGGCTGAATTTAAAAGACTTCTGACACAACATGTTGATTAATTCTGCTTTCATTCCCGTCACCCTTATCTGC
>Ga0209456_10001286_pt1 | contig 12321 bp, 7 predicted proteins | sample COG_11_FD_184755 | JGI IMG/M metagenome (GOLD analysis project Ga0209456, IMG submission 184755) | Pelagic marine sediment microbial communities from the LTER site Helgoland, North Sea, for post-phytoplankton bloom and carbon turnover... | ecosystem: Environmental > Aquatic > Marine > Neritic...
GCTTCGGTGAAGTTCTGCATCTGGTCTTCTGTTTCAATTTCATCACCTTCGCCCGTAATCAGAACCGCATCGGCGCGGCCTTCAACGCCTAAGGTGAATGAACCCATGGCGGTAGCGGGAAGTTTGGCGGTGAATCGATATTGCCAGTTGGATCCGACCTGGGTCAGGTTACCGGAAGCTGTTTCCTGAATTTGAAGGCAACACCAAATATCCCGGCCAGGGCAACGATCGATATCAAGGTCGTCGGTGGGTCCAACAACCCTCTGGAGATCTGAAAATCATCGTGATACACACCGGTTCCTGCCCGTGTGGGGATCAGTATCAGCCGCACGTAGTCGGCCAACGCCCTGGACTCGGTCATCAATCGTTCCCAGAGGTTGAATGGGCGATACTCGCCCATGTGCATAAAACTCGGCAGTTTAAAGGCGAGCCACGACAAAATCGCGAGGCTGGGAAAGTACAGAAATACCGCCTTCCAGTACTTGAAACTCCGGGGAGCCCTGAATTCCTTCAGGAGTACCGATTCAAGAGTTAATACCAAAAAAGGAAGCAATGCCGCATTTTCTTTGGATAAAAATCCAAGCAACGTACCCCCAATCAGCCCACTCGACATCCAGGTATATCCGCGCAGTGGATTATCAGCCACGATCCGCCTTCCCTTGAGGTAAAAAAGAGCGCCGGTCAGAACGAACAGAGCGGACAGCTCCGTCATCCGCTGGACGACATAGAGTGCGGTTGACACGTTGAGAGGATGAAGGAGCCACAGCGCGCCCAGGATCAAGGCCACGGCCTGGCTCATGCGTTCCGAGTGTCCCATCAAACGCATGAGAGACAGAAACACCCAAATCACCAGGACGCCGTTCAGAATGTGCAACAGGATGTTGTTTTGCTTGAACCTGAAGGCGTCCGACGGCCAGCTCGGACTGTCAATCAGAAAACTCAGCTTGGATATCCAGCGGTCGGGGCTGCCGTAGGCGCCGGAGAAAATGTAGCGCACGAAGCCGTCAAAACCCTGCTCCACCTGGCTCATGGGGCCGATGTTGACGTAATCGTCCAGCAGGAATCCACCATAGCGCCCGGGTGCATAGATGCTGAAAGCCGCAAACACAAGAACGAAGACGAGTATGGGCCCCAGGATGTTTTCGAGTCGGACGTTTTTTGGGTGAGACATACCAGTGGCTCTATAGGTCGGATCGTTCTACTGAATCTAGGCCAAAGTGAATTGGAGCTTTGTCATTGTACATATGCCAGAATGCGAACGGAGAAGATAAACATGGGTGAATTTAGTTTCAAAAAAGAAAGGCCCCTTTCGGGGCCTCTCGTTTCTTGCACCCACCTTGAAGGTGAGATGTTGACTCGATTACTTACAGGAACCTGGTACGTATTTACTTTCGATGTCACCTGGCTCGCATTCAAAATGCGTTACCTGGTTGCCGGCATGACTCGTAAAGACGGCATTGGTGCCGTTCAGTACTTCGGGAAGGAGCTCGATTGTCGAGCCATCGACCGCGGCATCAATATTTCTCAAAGTAACTTCGATCAGGCCGTCCGCGTCCGTTGATATTGCGCTGACGAACTCGGTCACGTTGGTGCCTTCGTTGCATCCCCAGCCATTTACTCCGGGCGTTTCACTTACAGTACCGGTCTGATACACCTCGGCAACCGCTGTCCGGCACTGGCTCAGGGCCAGCAGACCTTCGGATACCTTCGACTTGATGACGTAATCGTTGTACGCAGGCAGCGCGATGGCGGCCAGAATACCGATGATGGCTACTACGATCATCAGTTCGATGAGGGTAAAGCCGCGTTGCGCTTGGCGTTTCATGTGTTGAATCTTTTGCATTACATTTTCCTCTTGACGTCTAGATTTCATATCGTTTTAGGTTCGGTGATCCGTGGAACATTCGAAGTTCCTCAGACACCCCCACCTAACTTGGTGCCTGCCAGATTCCTGGCCAAGGTTGCTGAATATGATGCAGGAAACGTGCCAACTTACAATCTTTTGGATTGATCGAGAATATCGAGCAAAACCAAGGGGAAACGAATGAGCTATGAACGGTGTGTTTAGTCCGATGGGATAGTAGCTCCGCTAGAATGACAAATATTTGTGCTAATAGTGACAAATATTGTCACATTTGTGCGATTAAAGTCCGAATTTGGCCAGTTTGTATCGAAATGCCCGGAACGTCAAACCCAATAGTTTGGCGGCTTCCGTCTTGTTATCGTTTGACTGCGCTAACGCCTCCGCCAGCGCCTTCCTTTCGATTCTTTCCAGGTAGGCATCCAGCGGTTCTGCGCCAGGGTAAAACCCGGTGTCCATTCCGCTGCCGGCCTGCTTCGAATCAGGCAGATCAACATCGTCCGCATCGACGACCTCGGTGTCGCTGAGCGCAAGCGCGCGCTCCAGAATATTTTCAAGCTCACGCACATTGCCGGGAAATGTGTAGCTTTTTAGTTTTTTATAGGCCGATTCCGTCAAGCTCGTGTTGATATCACCTTTATTCAGGCGTGCGAGAAAATGATCCGTCAGCAACGGGATATCTTCTGCGCGTTTGCGCAAGGGGGGCAGAATCAGCTCTATGACGTTGATTCGATAGTAAAAGTCACTGCGGACCAGACCTTCGGCAACCAGTCGTGAAAGGTCTACCTGCGAGGCACTCAGTACGCGGACATTGATTCCGATTTCCTCCTGCGCCCCCACGGGACGCACCGCTTTTTCCTGGATGGCGCGCAGTAGTTTGACCTGCATGGTTTTCGGTAGTTCTGCGACCTCATCGAGAAACAGCGTGCCCTCGTGAGCAGCCTGAAATAGCCCTGGCTTGTCCGCCACGGCTCCGGTAAAGCTGCCTTTCTTGTGGCCGAAGAACTCGCTTTCCATGAGCTCCGGTGGGATAGCGCCGCAGTTGATAGCAATGAACGGAAAATCCCCGCGCGGCCCTTTTTCATGGATCAGTCTGGCGACCATCTCCTTCCCGGTACCGGACTCCCCGCGTATATAGACAGGTGCTTGAGATCGGGCAAGTTTGGCGATCATTCCGCGTACCCGGCGCATGGGTTTGGAATCTCCAAGCAGCTGGTTCCGACTGCGGCGGTCCTGGGGATCTTGTCGTACCACCTTCAGAGCGGAAGAAACCAGTGCTCTAAGGTCTTCGAGTTGCACCGGTTTCGATACGAAGTCGAAAGCGCCCGCCTTCAAAGCTTCAACGGCCGAATCCACGTTGCCGTAAGCCGTGATTACGGCAACGGGAATATCAGGGTAGTTTTCCTGAATCTGACGCACGAGTTCGATGCCGTTGCCGTCGGGAAGCCGCATGTCGGTCAGGCAAAGATCGAATCTTTTGGTTGTCAAAAGATCAGCGGCCTGTTCCAGGGATTCGGCCGTTTCGCAGCCCAATTCCATACGCTCAAGCGTTAGAGATAGCAATTCCCGGATATCCGGTTCGTCATCGACGACCAGCACGTTTGACAAATGTTCGTCAGGCAGCGGCATGGGCGTTGTGGTGAAATTGAATTCGAAATCGGCCGCCTTCGGGTGTGTCTACATAATCGAGTCTGGCATTGTTGTCGTGGCAGAGCTCACGCGCCAGAAACAATCCCAGCCCCGTGCCTTTGCTTTCTTTGGTGAAGAAGGGCTCGAAAATCTTCTCCCTGATTTCTGCAGGGATATTCGGTCCATCATTCGCGATATCGATATAGGGCACGCCGTTCTCCGGGAGGATCCCTCCCGATATGGTTACCTTGTGGGTGTCGCCGTAGCGTATTCCATTTTCGCACAGATTGATCATAACCTGGTGCAGATGATCCGGATCGACGTATACCTGCTGTTGGATTGGCCGGATGTTCAGCAAGTCGTCATTGTTACTGTGTGTCTGAACGAATACCGACTTGAAGTTGCTGAGCCATTCATCTAGATCGATGAGCAGAGGTTTGCGCATATGAGGCCGGCTGAGGCCCAGTATGGATTTGATAACAGCGTTGATTCGGTTGCTTTGCTGGTTGATGATCTCCACTAGCCGTCTGTCCGTGTCGTTTAAGCTCGGCGATTCACCGATCAATTGACCGGCGTGGCCTATGGCCCCGAGCGGGTTCCTGATTTCATGGGCCACAGCGCTGGTCAAGCGCCCAAGTGCTGCCAACTTCAAATGGTGAGCCTGCCGTTCCGTCTGTGACAAGTCTTCGAGAAAGATGACGATGCTGGTGTCGGCATGCTCGCTTACATGCACAAACCGAAGCGCGATGTTGGGGCCGTTTGGTGTGAATTGAATCGTGGCATCCTCATCGTTACCGTTTTCCCAGGCCAGCATCCGTTGGTAGAGCCCACTGCTGGCCTGTGTCAGTGAGTGAACACCATCGAGAACCAACAAATTCCGGGCCCGGTCGTTGCTGAGTTGTATGTTGCCCTGTCTGTCCGTCACGATAATGCCCGTATCCAGATTGGCAACGACCAGTTCGTTTAGTTTGGACAGCTTGAGCAAATGAGATGCACTTTTTCGAGCGCGCGCTTCGGCCTGTTTCAATCGTACGACGACTACATTGATCACTAGGCTGGTAGTGAACAAAGCTATGCCCAGTATGCCCACCTGGGTGTAACTTCCGGCGACGAACGGGTAGACAATATAACTAACACCGTGTTCGGTGAGGGCCAGCAGCGTTCCGAAAGCAGCAAACAACAGGCTAATACGACCGGGAAGAACGATGCCCGCTGCCGCCACGGAAACCAGCAACAACAGGTAAATCTCACTGGTGATGCCGCCGCTGGCCGAACTAAGCAAGGTGATCAATAAGGCATCCATGCCGAATTGAAAATAAGACTGCCATCGAAATCCGGGCCGCGCCTGCGTGATGGTATACAGACTGATCGTGGCGATGACGATCAGCGCCAGACTTGACAGGATAAAGAGCGAGGGTGACCTCACTCCAAGTGAAGCAAACCGACCTCCACTGATACCGATTGCAAAAAAAGCCACGCCAACTATCAGTCGATACAGGTTGAAGTAGTAAAGTGAACGCCAGAGCGTCTGGTCTTGCAGTGTATGTTTGAGATTTGACGTGGACACAAGAGGGCCGGCTGCTGTTTACAAGTCTTTGCTTTGACGTTTAAGGAATGGTGATGGTGCCTCGCACACTAAACTAAATATAATACAATAATTGCTCATTAGCCCGCACCCTCGGTGTAGTTCATGCGCGCCGTGCTTACAAGAGAACAGCGAGCGCGCGGAGGATGGATTGACCAGCGTGGCGTAGACTAAGGGAACATAGAATACGGTCATCTTGATTAGGTGTAAAATTGCAGTCAACCGTTCCACCGGCGTGTATATCCAACAAGCGAGTAAATGATGTTAGTTGATTTCCTGCGAATAGGCTTGAATGTTTTAGACCAGCAGGTTACTGGAACGTATTGGTTTATTGATTTTGGACGGGCCTCTGTTGCAGTCGATTGATTTGAAATCCGTATCAGGAACACAGATTTTTTCCGCCCTGTCGGCACTGGCCGCAATAGCCTTTTTGTACATGTATCTCACGTGGCACAATGGTTTTGCTGATTTGCTGTCGGATTCCGCCATTTATCTACTGATGGCTTCCGTACTGGATTCCGGACAGCAAATTCCGAGGCAGGTATTCGACATTGTGATGTCGGATTATCACTTTCCGCCGTTGTTTCCATTGACATTGTGGTTATTTGGGGGCGGTGCCGAATATCCATTGGCCTCGCACCTGATCAACACTGCGTTGGTTGTGGCCGGCTTTGTTTCTTTTTTTGCCTGGCTGAGAGTACTCGAAACGGATTGGTACAGGGCAATGGTGCTGGTATGTATTTTCGCCATTCTTCCTTCAGTCGCTTTTTTTGCCAACTACATCGTTAGCGAGTTCCTTTATCTTTCCCTGGCATTGCTGGGATTCGCTGCACTGGAACGTTCGCGTGGTAGCGCGGGATTGTTATATGCGTCCGCGCTTCTTTTTGGTTTGGCTATCGCCACTCGAACTATTGGTATTGCGTTGTTGCCGGCGCTGGCATTGGTGGCGTTTAGGGCCCAGCGGAAGCACTTTATTTTCGTGCTGGCCGTTGCGGTGTGCCCGTATCTTTTATGGAGCGTGTATAAAACGTCCTACGAATCATCGAACTACGTGAGTTCCTTTTTTCTGTCACACAAAGGGGATTTTACGACGAGTCTCGCTGTCTATGCCCGGGTCAATGTCCAGGTTCTGGGTTTGAGTTGGATCAAGTCTTTCGATCACTTTATTTCGGACTATTCCACAATTCCTGCCGCCATCCTCGGGCTTCTCGTATTCGTTGGTTGGCTGTTGCGGATAGCACGTCTCAAAGCGGATGCGATATATGTGTTGTTCTACATCCTGATCTTGGTACCGTGGCCGCACCCGGACCACATACATCGGTTTCTGCTTCCTTTGCTTCCAATGCTGCTGTACTACGGTCTGACCGCCTCGGTCACGATGGCGGGGCGGATTGGTAACGGCGCCCCGGTGCTGCTGCTTCAATCCGCATATTTCGCTTTGCTTCTGGCGCTTACAATCCCCACAAACGTGAATCTTGTACAGCGTCTCACCTCGCCAGTTCCGGCACACCTCTCTGACTTCGGCCGAAGCCATTTCTGGCTTTTTTCCCGCGATCCCGGTGCGGCTATACAGAGAATGGAGTTTCTGCACAGTCTGCATGTATCGATAGCGGAGTCCTCTTCGATCCCAAGTGATGCGTGTGTTTGGTCTATCGATCCCGCGCGGCATATGCTGTTGTCCAAAAGAGTCAGCTACGGTACGCCGTCTCCCGCGCTGGACGCCGCCGCCTTCACCCAGGCCTCGGGGAAATGCCAATACTTTTTCACGATGCGAGTGGTGCCAAGACCCAATCAAACAGGGGTCACGCCGCTTTATCCCATCGAACGTATAGAGAACGATACGGAGGTCGTGCAAGAGTTCGCGCACGAAAAATTCGGTGTAATCAGTATGCTCCTGGTGCGAACGAGCGACGATAAACTACCGCAGCACATGTAGAATGCTGGAATAGTTGTCCGTCCATACATTCGCCATCGGGCTTCCGGCGAATTCTTGCCACCCAAGTTTTTTCAGCGCGTCAGCTTTGTCATTGTCTTCGCTCATCACGAGCCAGATTGAAGGCAGTTTGTTTTGCGCTCTCTGGGACTCATTTTCGACGCCGCTGGACTTTGTCATACATTTTAGGTTCCTGACTTTTGCCAGAGAGCATAGCAAACCGCTGAGATCGAGAAAATTGTTCGAGATGTTGAATAGAATCAGCCCGTCAGTTCGTAGTTTGTCGATATAAAGCGTCAATGACTCGAGAGTCAGCAGGTGCGTCGGGGGGCTGCCGCCGGAAAATGCATCGAGTACGATCAAATCGTAGTGGGCATCAGCCGCGTTCTGCAAGGTCAACCTTGCATCGCCGAGGGTGAAGCCGTTGACACTGTTGCGCTTTTTCGCTGTGCTGACATAGTTGAAATACTGTTCGTTTTTGGCAATACCGACTACCACGGGGTCGATTTCATAGTAGTCATACTGATCTCCTGTCCTGCTGTAGGCGGACAGTGTCCCCGCACCCAGGCCGACCACGGCGACTTTACCGAGCTCCGGGCGAAAACGAAGGAAGATGTCTCCGGCCGGGCTGGTGGGGTGGAAATATGCTGCCGGCAGGCCCCTGAGTTCCGGTTTGTTTGACTGTATTCCGTGGATCGTGCCTCCGTGCCACAGCAAAGTCCGCTGATTCAGACTGTCCGCAAGTACCCTGTGAACGCCGTAAAAAGTGCGTTCTTGAAATATCAGATCGTAATTGGTGCTGGCGCCATACAACAGATATCCTGCGAGGGTGCAACTGAAAAGACTGATCACGAACCGCCGCCGTTGATACAACGTGAGGTAGCACAAAAGGAAGGGTATCGGGATCACCAGGATTTTGCCCAGAAACCCCAGAAGCTCACGCGTAATGATGGACGTCTGAAAGAGCATCTGGAGTAAAGCTACCAGACCGAGCATAACCGTCACCGGTATCAATCCCAGGGCGGCGCTCGGGGACCCTGTGGATGTTTGTTCAACCGCAAGTCGTCTGGCCGGAAGCGCGGCCGCGGCCAGCAGCAGTAGCAGCGGAAATTCATAGTAGTTGTCGAAGATCAACGGGCTTACAAGTGCGGTAAATACCCCGCCGAGCGCGCCTCCAAATGACACAGCCAGATAGAACAAGGTCAGGTGTCTTGCTGAGGGCTTGTCCTGCACGAGTTCCCAATGACAAATCATGGCAATCACGAATAGAGTGACTACGAACAGCAGAATGATGAGTATCATCGGCTCGACCGCCTGTGTGGCGAGAAGCATGAGGGACGCGATGATCAGGATGGGAGCTGGCAGCACGAATGCTCTTATCGGCAGTTTGAAACCCGGAATGAATACGATTGTCAGGGTCAGCAAGTACAGGAAGAGCGGGATGATCCAGAGCAGGGGAATCGGCATGATTTCATTGCTGAGGAAAGTTGTAACGCTCAACATCAGACCGCTGGGTATGAATGCCCAGAACACCCACCTTGATATCCTGTGAAGCGAAAGGTCTTCCTTTCCATTCGAAAGGGATTCATCTTCCTCGCTATCCAAAGCGGGTCTCGCATTGAAATAGGTGTAAGCGGCGGCCAGTATGACCAGAACGGCCAAAACCAGATAGAGAGTGTTCCAGTAATCGATCTGCTCCGAGAGAAGTGAAAAGGGCTCGATAAAAAACGGATATGCGAGAAGCACGGCGAGACTGCCAAAATTGCTTACGGCATAGAGGAAATAAGGCCTGCTGCTGCTTCGAAGATTACTCAGGGAAAGCCAGTGCTGAAGCAGTGGACTACAGGTCGATAGCAGAAAAAATTGGATTCCGATCGAGCCGGCGAGAATTTGAAGCAACGATAGCGTCGGGTATTCCAGTTCAAGGCCATGTCTCTCGTATTCCAATGGAATGGTTGCCGAAAGCACAATCGCGGAGCAGAATATGAGTATTCCTAAGTTCTTATGCTTCAATGTGCTCAATCCGTGTGCGAAAGCGTAACCACCCAAAAGGGCGGTCTGGAAAAACATTACGCTGGTGGTCCAAACCTGGGCCGAGCTCCCAAAAACAGGCAACAACAATTTGGCTATTATTGGCTGTATGAGAAAAAGCAGGGAGGCCCCGACGAAAATCGGTAGTGTGTACGCCCAGGTCATTTTGTGTGCAGGTTCAAATTTGTGCCAGACTTAACCGTTAACGTAGAAAATTATAGACATTCAGCGAGATTTATCGATTGATTATTCCTGCACCAAAATACTTATGGGCAGAACGCACTCCGAATCCTCTCAATAAGCAGTTCTTTGGCGCAGATGGTGGACGGTTGCGGAAATGACCAGCGAGGTTAAATCAAGCCTACCAAACCTCGGGGCAATTATTATCTGGCTAGTGTGCGGCACGGTGGGATACCTGGTGGTGTTTCAGACTATCAGTGCCTCACTGTTTGAAGGCCGCTACTATCCCGTCTACGGTGATTCATTTTATCACGCCAGCCGGATTTTCGACGTCTACCGCGGTGCGATCGAAAACTTCCACTTCGATCCGAATTTGAACGCACCGGAGGGCATATGGGTCTCGTGGCCATGGCTCTACGACACCGCAATGGCCTACCTGGTGAAAACCTGGCATTTTCTTCGGCCGGAGCAGGATATCGAGTATTTTTTGTTCAGCATCCCTTCGTGGTGGATCTACGTCAACCTGGGATTGATAACGGTTTTGCTGTTTCAGTTTCGCGTCAATGTCGTGCTCGCGGGGTCGGCGTTGTTATGTCTGGCTGTATCGCCGTCGATGGTGATGGTGCATAGCTTCGGCCGTGTAGATCACCATTTTGCGGAGTTGACTATGCTTCTGGCGGTATCAATTGTCACCGTTGAGTGGTTGCGCAACATCAACAGTATCGGAAAAGCGATGATTTGCGGCACCGTACTGGGCATTGCCCCGGCCATACATAACGGTCTGTTCGTACTGTATCTGCCATTGCTCGCCGCTTTGTTTGTATCCTGGTGCACGGGGCGATTTGCCTTACGCTGGAGCACGGCCGTTTGCTTTATTCTAAGCTCGGTTGTGGTGTTATTGTTCTTGCTTGTTTTTTCAGAACCGTTCTGGCAGGGATTTTTTGCATTCTATTATTTTGGGTGGTTTCACCTCTACATTGCCGGCGCTTGTTCCCTGGTCGTTCTCTTTCTCTCCTGGACGACATTTACCCACCGCAACCTTTTCATTTTAATTTTCATCGGCTTACTTACGCTCGCGCCACTGCTGAATAATTTTCTGCAGGGCTATGAGTGGGTTGGTGCCGACGTTTCCTATCTATCCAGGATCATCGAGATGCGTCCGCTATTTGATTTGGAACGGGTAGAAATACTGCGCACATCAATAGGTCTGATGTGGCAACTGGGAATTTTCGCCATCTTGCTGCCGTTGTCGTTCTTGGCCGCCGTGTATTTTATCTGGAAGAACTCCGATGACAGCCTTGTATTTCTGAGTTTCATGTTTCTGTTGTCCGTGATGTTGTGGATGCATCAACAGCGATTTGAATATTTCGGTGTACCTGCATTGTTTCTTTTTGCCACGGTTGCTATCGATCAACTGGTCAAGCGCTTTCCTTCGAAACGCGCGATTGCATCAACTATGGTGGGTGTCGTTGGCCTGGTCCTGATATCGGTACCGGTTCTGGCCTATCCTGGGTTTTTAAGGTCCCGCGCATCAATGGGCATGCAGGATTATCCTCTCGCGGTGGCGTTATTGAACGAAGCGGCTGTCCTGTGCGAAGAAGATCCTGGAATTTTGTTGTTAGAGACGCACTTTGGCCATTTGGCGCGATATTTGACCAAATGCCCGGTAATTTCGACAATGATGCTCATATCGCCGTCTGATTTCGAGAAAACCAGAGAAATGGAGGACTTACTGCAGTCAAGGCCGGAAGAAATCGCCGAGAACCGTCCGGATATCAAGTATGTTTTGGTTTTGAAAACCAGTTTTTCGGTACCAGGTCGTTATGAAGGTGCGGACCGCGGTAGGACACTGCCGCTGGTGGACGCATTGCTCGATCCCGATACCGAGCTGCAGAACGTTGAACCAATCCGCCTCCTGAACGTACGACGATCAGGAAGGAACGAAGCATATGGCGGTTTGTTCAGGTTCGTTAGATAAAGCAATATTGCAATAAATTATTTCAGGAAACCTCCCGGCGGCGTGAATCGCTTTTATCGATGGCATCCTCCAGCAGCGTATCGACCGTGGGCAATGTTTTAAGCCGCAATAATATCTGGTAGGAAAACAATCCGCGCGAAAGGCGAATGAGTGCCCGGTTGGATTTGAGCAGAAATCGGGACAAAAATGTATCTCCCATCGCAATCGGGAAGGGTGCCGGAATCCCGCGAATCTCCTGAATCTGGAAACCGCGTTCTTCGAAAAGTTTCTGAATAGTTGAAAAAGTGAACAGCCGCTTGTGAGTCAAATCCAGAATGCCACGCTTTCCATAATTGAATGCCCCCAGGAAGAGCATGAATCGAACGACAAAAAAGGCGACATTTCCGGTGCTGACGATCCATTCCGCATCGTGGTTATTACCGCTTGCCCGGCGCAGGTCGAGCACAAATTCCTCTGGGTCCGGCATGTGCTCGACGACATCGAGCAGCAGTATATGGGTTGCCGTATCAAGGGCAATGGGCAGACTATTCGTGGATAAATCGTGGATGTAGTGATGGTCAAGGGACCCTTTACGGACTTCCTTGACCTGATCGATCCCGGTTACCGTGCATCCCTTTTTTCGAAGCGCAGTCCCGATCGTGCCAACTCCACATCCTATATCCACGATCCGGCTTCCCTCGGGGACAAGGTCGATTGCCTCGGAATGGGAGGAATCGAAATCAACTTTCGATTCGTAGGGGGACGACCCCGGTTCTCTGCTGATATCGAATTTCCGCTGATACAGAAGGCCGGAGTCCATCAACCGGGCGTTGATTGTCGCGCCGACGACATTCCAGGCGTAGCGCAATCCGTTCACGTAACAGATTTCATCTCCGTAATAGGTCGGTATCTCTTTCTCACGGATGGACTTGCCGGCTCGAATGAGTTGGATGATGATTTCCGTATCGAAATGAAAATCCTGGGTATTTAGTTCGAAGGGAATCTCCCGCAGCGCCTGGATGCGATAGAGACGGTATCCTGAATGAAACTCGCTGAGCTCGGACCCCAGAATACGATTCTGAAAGGATGATAGGATGCGGTTGCCAACATACTTGTACAGAGGCATACCACCTCGCCGGGCGCCG
>Ga0209456_10001287_pt1 | contig 12315 bp, 12 predicted proteins | sample COG_11_FD_184755 | JGI IMG/M metagenome (GOLD analysis project Ga0209456, IMG submission 184755) | Pelagic marine sediment microbial communities from the LTER site Helgoland, North Sea, for post-phytoplankton bloom and carbon turnover... | ecosystem: Environmental > Aquatic > Marine > Neritic...
TAGCAGACAGCCTTGCCGAAAGCTTACGCAAAAATACATAGACGGACAGGCCGACAATTCGGGCCGACCGCTCACGAATCCGTTAGAATCAATGGCAATCGGATAACGATCGGCAACAATGAAAAAAACTGATCCTGGTAACATCGTACAGGTCCGAACCGCAGTCGTACCTTGACCGTTCGACCTTTAACTCATCGAGCGTTTCAGTGGATCGCCGACACCCTGTCCGTGCCGCCTGTATTGACCGGGATTGTCTGTTCGCTGGTCCTTGGCGGCTTCGGGTTGTGGGTCACCTGGGCGATCGGCACGGTCGCCGCCGTTGCCGCCGGGCGTGAACCCGACATTGCCGTGCGCGCGCCGGTTACGCTCTACATCATGGTGGGCTATCTGCCGATGGCCCTCTATTACCTCGGATGCTGGACGACTGACCACTCGGAGACCATCGCCCGACAGTTTGCGCTCGAACTCAAGCCCATATCGCTTTCGCCGTTGATCGCCAATGTAATTGGTGCGGCGGGCGCGCTTACTATGTACTTCTTGTTCCTCCACGAAGCGGACGACCCACTACGACTGTTTCAGCCTGGCCGCTGGTCCGCTGATTTCATTTTTCTGCTCATTGGTCTTGTTCTTATGGGCTGGTTCAACTTTCGTTTTATGTTTCTGCTCGTCTGGAACGCGATCGCGATCTCGCAGACCGCGCAGGATATTCACAAGATCGACCTGCTGGACGTCTCGCTGGTCAGCCCTTATGCCCAGCACGGGGTACGTTCCAGTTTGCTGGCCGTTGTCAGTTTGTCGATCTCGGCGAACCTCTGGCTCGACCCCAACTCACCGGTGATTGCCACCGCCACGACGCTGGTCATGCTCGTCGCTGCCACGGCGCTGGCGTTGTTCCTGCCGACCTGGGGGATTCACCAGCGACTGAAGGCCATAAAACAGTCAGAATTGAAACAGATTCGTAACGCCATCACTTCGCGACGCGATCCATACACACGCACTGTAGACGATGCGCAGCAGCTGCGCGCCGATCTTGCGCTCGAACAACGTCTCATGGAGATCAGCGAGTGGCCCTTCGATGCCCGCAGCTACGGCCGGGTGCTCCTGTACGTTATCCTGGGTCTCGGCTCGTGGGTGGGGGCCGCATTGGTAGAGCGCTTGCTGGAAGCGCTCGGCCCCTGAGCGCATGCTCACGAGCGCCTACAAGGTCAACGTCATGAACCGGCTAAAAGAATCGGCGCGGTAGTCGCTGAACGGACCGCAGTAATCGAATCCGAATTTCTTATACAGTGAATTGGCCGGTGCGAACGCTTTTCCGGAACCGGTCTCGAGACTCAATCGCCTGCATGAACGCCTGCGGGACTCATCAATGAGGTGCCGAAGCAATGCGGCGGCGAGTGACGGGCCATTCCTGCAAGATGCCCACTCAACAACTCGGCGACCTTGGCGCCGGACAAGTCGTCTTCGACAATTCTCATGTTCGGCCCCGCCAGAAATCTTGACTATACTTACCCTGGGGGCACCGCGACCGGCGCCCCGAAGCCATTATGACTGAGGACAGAAGAATGAAAAAAATGTTTCTTGCACTATTGCTTTTCGTACCAATGGCAGCTTCCGCTGAGTACATGGATGTCATCGAGTTCAAACTCCTCGAGGGATGCTCGTTCGATAAATACATGGAGATCGTCAACGACTTCAACAACAACTGGGGCAAGGCAAACGATTATACGTCGCGCGTGGCGATGCCTTTGCAGAATGAGAACCTGGTTTCCATGTACTGGCTCGGAACGACGAAAGACGCCGCGACCTTTGGCAAAGCGTGGGACACATGGCGTGATGGATTGAGTGATCCGGATTCGACACCGGCCAAGCTCTGGGAGCGCTTTCAGGCCTGCAGCGCCAACCTCGGCAGGTGGGGCTACGACATCTACTGAGTCCGCTGATTGTCAAGGGGAACAACGGGCGGTAAGCTAGTCATCGAGTGCGCGATTGAGATCGAATCCTCGATGGGTGAAGAGATCGTAAGCGCGCTATCGCGGCCGAATCAGGTCAAGAGAAAAATCCTTCAGCGACGCCAGAATCGCGTCCGCCATGGCGAACTCCGGGTCAAGCGCATCTTCTGGAGCCGGCACGGCAATGACCATCGCTCCAGCTGATTTCGCCGCCCGAACGCCCGACAGTGAGTCCTCGAAAGCCACGCATTCATGCGGGTCCGTGCCCAGCAGCGACATCGTCGTCTGGTACACCGCAGGATCCGGTTTCCCGGCGATCTCACTCTCTGCAGAGTGCAGAACGGAAAAGTATTCTCCAATCGCAAATTTCTCAACGACAGCTCGTATAAGGCGCATTGGTGATGAGGACGCGATAGCGAGCAATGCATCGTGAGCGTGAACATCGACGATAGCGTCTCGTGCGCCGTCCATCAGTGAGCCATGTTCGATAATCAGGCTTTGAGCAGCATCAAGAAGTTGCGCTGTGACTTGCTCGCAACCTGGCCCTGTCCATGGATCCCTGGCGTGCCAGTACCTGACTACTTCATCAACACGCAAACCAAGTGTTTGACGGCAAAGGTCTTCCGTCAGGTGCAGGCCGACTGACCCGAAGACGGCGATCTCAGCCTCCCGCCAGAGCGGTTCGGAGTCAATCAGAAGTCCATCCATGTCAAAGATTACTGCTCGCATAGCCTTACAGGAACGAAGTATGGAAACACGACTGTATCAGTTGCCCTGGCACAGGTTGAAGTCCGCTTTCTTAACTGCCCGGAGGCTCGCCGCTCATCCCGACGTTTGACAGTTCATAAGCCGAAGCTTACCGTGCGGGCTCGTGGGCGAGTCTGTCGCCGATGACAGAAAATCAAGACAAGGAGCGCGAAGTGAAACGATTCATGTTGCTGCATTTCGGATTCGAAAAGCCCACCCCGGAGATCATGGCCGCGTGGGGTAAATGGTTTGAATCGGTTGCGGACAAGACTGTGGACCAGGGCGGTTTCCACGGCGGTGCGCGAGAAGTCTCACATGAGGGATCCAGGGATTTGCCCATGGGGATGGATTCCATCACGGGCTATTCGATCATCAATGCCGAGAGCATTGACGAAGCAGAGAAGATTGCCCGGGACAATCCATTCATTGCGAGCATCCGGGTCTACGAAATCGTGGAACACTAGGTCCATACAGGCAATATCGTTCAGCACGCTATCGACTCATTCTGGCTGTTGGCAACCATTCAGTGTCTCGTGTTGTGGCGATCTGAACATTCGCGTGCCAGACCCCAGAGGGGTTGCTTGTGACCCGAAGCGGGCTTTGTTCACTGCGCAGATAGGCGCCGGATCAAATTAGCCGACTGGCAAAATCGTCACTTTGTACTAAGCTCAGGAAGCAACAACGACAACGGCAAATCCGCCGAAAGGCGGGAGGAGGTTGCAACCGTGCCGAAGTTTATCGATGCTCATCCCATGACGCCATTCACGGCGGACGAGCTGAACAAGTTGCAGAATGCACCACCGGACGAGTTCGGGGTCACGCACCACGACATCCTGTTCAGCGAGAAGGACGACAAGATCTATTGCGTGCTTGATGCTCCGAACGCCGACGCGATCCACAAGCATCATGCGCAGGCCGGCATCAAGTGTGACTTTGTTCGCGAAGTGAAGTCCACGCGCGCGTGACGGATAGCGTTCGCCGGCGTCCGCGTAGATGGCGCCGGGACCCGAAGTGAGGACCCAGGGGATACGTTTTCGTTCTGGGTCAGGGGCTTCTTTTTGTTTGCTTTGTGCGAATGTGTCGGCTTGTGGCCGGGAGAAGCCCGCCGTCGGACTCGATTTCCAGGCAACAGAACGACCGCTTCCGATGGGAGCAGACGTCTGGCCTAGGTCTTTGCAGGAACTACTGCTGGTCGGCGCCGACCATTTCTCCGAAGACTGTGTCGAAGCGCACGCCATGTTAATGGCGTTCAAGGATCGACCGGAGAGATGATAAATAGGCGCTCGGGGTCAGTTTGGTCTCGGCAATACCACCCGGACAGCGACACCCCCTTCGACGTTGTCCGCATCGATACGACCGCCGTGTCCCGCGGCAATCAGGCGAGCGATATACAGCCCTAGTCCAAGATGGCGCGTGCTGTCACCCGAACGCACGGAGACCATCGAGTCGAACACCTGGGTTCGCATCCGTTCCGGCAGCGGCGGTCCCGGGTTCATGACTGACACTTCGATCTCGTCATCGGACGCGGTTAGCCGGACCGTAATCGTGTCGCCCCTGTTGCTGAAGTCGACCGCGTTATCGATCAGCTTGTCGAGCATCTGGATAAGCAGCTCGGGCGAGCCAGCCGCGCTCAGGCTGGACAGCTCACAGTCAAACTCGAACGATCGCTCCTTGTAGACATCACGATAAGCGGCGACTGTCGAGTCCAGGACTTTCCGAAAATCGAACGACTCGGGCTCGACATTGGTCATCAGCTCCTCGACGCGGCTGGCCTCGCTCATGGCGTTGAGAATTCGTCTCAATCGGTCGGCACCTTCGCGTGCGCGTGCCGTATAACCGAGACCAGCCTCGTTGAGCGGCTCGTGTTCGAGGTTCTCGAGAGACGAGGTGACGATCGCCAGTGGTGTACGCAACTCATGCGAGAGTTTCGACGCCAGCGACTTCAGGTATTCGTTATAGTCACCGAGCTGCTGCAAAACGCTCGAGAAACTGCGAGACAGATCACCAATTTCATCCTCGGCGAGCGCGCTCGGTAATGCGGATTGCAGCACCTCGTTTTCGAGTGCGGCTTCAGCCGCGACCGACAGGTGACGAATGCGCCGTGATAGCCAGGTCGCGTAGCCTAGCAGGGTACCGGCGACGAGCAACGTCGCGATCAACGTCACGTTGATAAGTCGGGCCAGCCCCGCATTCGTCAGGCTCAGTATTGCATCCGTGCCTTGTTGCAATATCACCGTGCCCAGTGTTTCGCCGCCCGACATGATTGGCGCAGCAACGGCCACAACAGCCTTGCCACTGGTTTCGCTGCGAAACCAGCTCGCCATTTCACGGCCCTGCAACGCCGAAGCGACGTAGGTTTGTTGCTCGCGCCCGAGCGGATCGGGTTCAGCGAACACCGCCTCTTTCCCCGATTCCACGAGCAGATCGTAGACCCTGCGGGCGACGCCGCGCCGGGTGATTGCGGCGGACGGACCGCTCAATTTGCCGACGGCCGCAATACGCCATCCTTTGGCGTCGGTTACCAGCAGGCGCATGCCGGGCTGAACCAGCCGCGTCGCAATGGCATCGACCTCTTGCGACAGTCGCGCCGTTGGACCAGGTGCGAGCCCTGAAAAGCTGTTGCTGCGGATGCCTGGACGGATCGCGTCGTCGGTATTGTTAACGACGAGACCCAGGTGGGTGCCGAGCAGGGCCGTTGGAATCCTGGCCTCGAGCCGATATCCACCGGGAATGTCCTGCCAATGGGCCGTGATCGTGGGTTCCGGCGCGATGCCGGAGGCGTATTGTTTGTAACTGAGAATCTGTCCGGGTGCTTCGGCGGCGAAGACAATAGCCTCCTGCAGGTACGGGGGATTGCTGCTGATCAGGCTGACGCGATCAGCGTGCCGCGGTTCCTCATCGAGGAGAAAGAACTGTGGTGTCGCGTAGACGACATTGCGGTCAGTGACTTCGACGTAGAGATAGATTGTCTGACCAAATGCGCCAGCGGCGAACCGCACAGGGCCATCGGCGCCTCGTATAGACCGCAGAGATTCGGGCCGTAGCGGCCAATCGTCGAAATAACCGTCGATCTCGGGACGCGTTTCGAGTTCGTGTATGTAAAGCTGGTCGCCGGTGGTGAAGGCATCATCCTGCAGCGGGAATTCCTCGCGATACTGCGCCATGGAGTTGGCTAACGCACGGGCCGTTGCTGCCAGCATCTGCTGTTGTCCTGCGCGCAGGGCCGATTCCGTTTCACGAATGAATTCGCATCCGGCCCATGGCAGCATCAGCGTCAGAAGACTGACCAATAGTAGTTGGCGCTTGAGGTTCATCGCCGGGCGCTTGCTAGTCGCTCAGCCAGCGATAGCCCATTCCGTAGACGGTTTCGATGGCGTCGAAGTCCGCATCTATGTTCAGGAACTTGCGACGAATGCGTTTTATGTGCGACGTAATCGTATTGTCGTCGAGCACTGCCTGCGCCGCATCCATCAACTGCTGCCGGTTCTTCACGTGACCCGGAAACCTTGCGAGTGCATGTACAAGCCAGAACTCCGTAAGCGTCAGGCCAACCGCTTGGTCTTGCCAGTGAATGGTCATGCGTTCCGTATCGATAACGAGGTCGCCGCGCGTGATGCGGCTTTCCGCCGCCTGCGGTTTTTGCAGCGCGTCCATTCGCCGGAACAGGGCCGCGATTCGCGCCATCAGGTGTGGCAGGCTGATGTCCTTGGTCAGGTAATCGTCCGCGCCGAGCCGTAGCCCCGATACCGCGTCGAACTCGCTGTCACGAGCGGTCAGGAAGATGATCGGCAAGTCGGCCGAACGCGCCCGAAGGTCGCGACATAACTCGAAGCCACCCTCAACGTCGTCCGTGAGGTTGATGTCGATGACAACAAGGTCCGGCAGCCGGGTCTCGAAAGCACCAAGCGCAGGTGCTCGCGCGTCATACGCATCCACGACATAGCCCTCACGGCGAAATGCTGCCGCGTAGTTGTCTCGAATCGCCGCTTCGTCCTCAACGATTGCTATCCGTTTCGCCACGTTGGCCTCCTTCTGGCACAAGCCACAATTTGCCACATTACGCCGGTGTATTGCCATGTCGTTGTCCGCAGACCGGCTTTTTGAAGGGTTGCAATAGTGTGAACGCCAAAGGGAGGCCGCAATGCAAGGAATCAGGAACGAGAACATCCGGTTCGGTTGGCAACTGGTTTTGCTGCTGTTGATCGGGCCAACGTCGGCTTTCGCGGAGGGGCTCTCGCCGGAACAGGCCCGGATCGGCAGCCTGTTATGGAAGATGGAGCAGGGCTATACGACGGCCACAAGGATGAACACCAATGTCGACATCCGGGTGAATGGTCTGGTCGCCCGGGTCTCCGTGCGGCAGGAGTTTCAGAACGACGGAAGCGAGTGGATCGAAGGCATCTATGTTTTTCCGCTTCCGGATGACGCGGCCGTCGACCGCATGCGGCTGCATATCGGAGATCGTTTCATCGAAGGTGAAATTCAGGAGAAAGAACATGCCAGGAAGACCTATGAAAAGGCCAGGAAGGAGGGCAAGAAAGCCAGCCTCGTGCAGCAGCAACGCGCCAACCTGTTTACAACATCGGTGGCAAACGTCGCGCCAGGCGAGCGCGTGGTTGTCGACATCGAATACCTGGAAGACATTCGCTATGAGGATGGCCGCTTCAGCATTCGATTCCCCATGACACTGACGCCACGCTACATCAGCGGACAACCGCTACCCGACAAAATTGGCAATGGCTGGTCCGGAGATACCGATCGAGTGCCGGACGCATCCCTGGTTACGCCGCCAATGGTGTCGAGTTCGTCTGCCCATAAGCTCACGCTGACAGCGAGCGTCAATGCCGGCATGCCACTGAAAATTATCGCGAGCCGTTACCATCCGGTGAGCGTTGTCGAGACAAACGGGCAGTACAGCGTGGCGCTCAGCAGCGGCCAGGTCCCGATGGACCATGACTTCGAGTTGGTATGGCAGCCAGTGCCATCAGCGGCACCAAGGGCAATGGTCTTTACAGAAACGGTCGGGGGGAACCCGCATCATCTTCTGATGGTCATGCCTCCGGATCAGGGAGAAACGTCGCCCGTTTTGATGCCACGCGAAATGATCCTGATCGTTGACACGTCGGGTTCCATGCACGGCGTGTCGATTGCGCAAGCGAAACGGGCCGTGCGCCTCGCGCTGCAGGGGCTACAGCCCACAGACCGTTTCAATGTTATCGAGTTCAACTCGGTGACCAACACGCTTTACCCGACGAGCGTTACGGCGAGCCCGTCGAACATCAACAGGGCACTGAACTTTGTGCAGCAGCTGCAGGCTAATGGCGGCACAGAGATGCGCCCGGCGTTATCGATGGCGCTAAGCGGTCAGCCTCAGGAAACGCATCTTCGCCAGATCGTCTTCGTGACGGATGGAAGCGTGGGTTACGAGGATGAGATGTTTTCGATGATCGAGGAAAAGCTGGGCGATGCTCGCCTGTTCACCGTCGGCATCGGCTCAGCCCCGAACAGCTGGTTCATGCACAAGGCCGCGGAAGCCGGGCGTGGTTCGTATACGTTCATAAGCGCACTGCACGAGGTACAGGAGAAGATGGAAGGCTTGTTCCGCAAGCTCGAACATCCCCAGGTGACCGATATCGCCGTTGAATGGCCCAGCGGTGTTGTTGTCGACGGATACCCACACACGGTTCCGGACCTGTATCTCGGTGAGCCCGTAACTGTGAAGGCCAGAGCGACCGGCGTGTATCGCGATGGTGACGCGGTAAGAATCAGTGGAAATTCTGTCACGGGCGCCTGGGCCACAATGCTCGCTTTGCAGTCGCCCCTGGAAAGCGAAGGCATAGGGGCACTTTGGGCGCGCGCGAGAATTGCAGAACTCATGGATGGGGAACGTCGAGGCCGCGACGCTGTCGAGATTCGCGCGGCGATCGTCGAGACAGCCGTCGCGCATCACCTGGTCAGCAGGTACACGAGTCTCGTCGCAGTGGACAAAACACCCGTTCGCCCAACGGACGATCCGCTGTCGAGCGAACAAGTGGCGAACCTGATGCCGTATGGTCAAAGCAGCAATGCGATATTCGGCTTCCCCGCCACAGCGACGAATGCGCCCAGGCTACGCATGATCGGAGGCGCGTACCTGCTAATGGCGCTGCTGCTTTTCGCAGCGCGCTTTTCGGGTCCGCGGCAGAAACATGCTGAGCCGGCATAGTTTCGCGTGGCGTTGTCTCATGGCATGCCTTCTCTGTCTGGGATTTTGGCAACTGGGAGCCGGTGCGTACATTCCTGCCAAGGCGTGGTTAGCACAGGAGCTCATGCAAAGGGCATGGTTGCGGGCTGGCAGAGATGTTGAACGTCCTGCGCCGTGGCCATGGGCAGACACGTGGCCGGTTGCCCGACTCACGTCGAAGTCACACGAGATTGACCTTATCGTCCTCGCAGGAGGGTCGGGGCGCACGCTGGCGTTCGGGCCCGGGCATCTCAGTGCCAGTGCAATGCCCGGTGACATCGGGAATACCGTCATCGCAGGACATCGGGATACACATTTTCAGTTCCTGAGGAGTGTCGAGGCCGGCGAGCTGTTGAGTCTCGAATCAGCCAGCGGCCAGAGGCACGTCTACAAGGTGATCGGCGCAGATGTTGTCGACTCGCGCCGCGGAAGCCTCGTTCTCGATACGGACGCAGCAATGCTGACGCTCGTTACCTGTTATCCATTCGAGGCGCGTGAGCCAGGCGGCCCACTGCGCTACATCGTTACTGCGAAGATGCTTTTTTGACGGCGCTAACCCGCAAAAGCGCGGCCGCGCTGATAGCATCGGTGATCCGCCCGTCAACGACCATCTCCACGGCTTCTTCGAGCGGCAGCCTGCGTATCTCGAGGTCCTCGGATTCTTCGAAATCTGTATCGCCGAAAGACAAATCTGTCGCAACGTAGGCAAATCCAAGTTCGTCCGTGATCGAGTTGCTCGGATGCAGGCGCATGATTTCTTCCCAGTTGGCGGCAGAGATGCCGGTTTCCTCACGCAGCTCACGTTGCGCGGCAACGAGTGGCGGCTCGTCGAGCGGTGCCCCCCCCATCGGTAACTCCCAGGAATACTCGCCCAGCGTGTACCTGTCTTGTCCGACAAGCCAGGTGTTGTCGGCGTCATCGAGGGCAATGATGGCTACGGCGACGTTCTTGAAATGGATATGACCATAGAGGTTCTCACCACCGCCGGGATTGATGACATGGTCCTCGAGCACCTGCATCCAGTCGTTCTCATATATCGTTTGCGATGACAGCTTTTTCCAGCTCATGACGGGTTACCGGCGAGCTTTGTTTCGACAAGGAGCTTGAAGCGGTTCATATCGGTGTCAGTGCGAGTGCAGATCGATTTGCGCATGAAGAGGGCCATGATTTTCATAAGACCTTTAAAGTTGTAGTTCGCGTTACTGACCCAGCGTGTCTGGCCGGTGTCGGTTTCCTCGAAGTGATTGACGATAACAACCGATACCCACTTTGAATCATAGATACCACCCAGGAAGCTGGGCTCGCGGCGCGCCGTGATGGTCTCGGTCATTACGACTTCACGGTCATTCTCATCATAGACGAGTTCAGAGACCGCATCGGGTTGGCCCGGCGTTCCCGACTTGTGCGTGAACGACGTCAATGTAGGTTGCCACGCTGTCATATTGTCCGGGTCGTCGAAGATACGCCAGACGGTGGCGCGATCCGCGTCGATCAATATTTCAGTCTTGTGTTTCATCCCTATTACCTGTATTCGTCCTGTTTGATCATAGCCTATCGGGCCACAATGGAACCCCAGAAAGCCAGACTTACCCATGGACCAGTTGGCCGGCACCTTGTCGACATGGCCTTGCCAATGTTGCTCGGCATTACGACGATGATGGGCCAGTCGTTCATCGACGCCTGGTTTCTTGGTCGGGTCGGCGATCGAGAATTGGCGGCTTACAGTTTCGGCTTTCCGATATTGATGATTGTCACCAGCGTGGCGATCGGTCTTGGCGCCGGCACATCGTCGGTCGTCGCGCGCGCGATCGGTGTCGAAGATCATCGCCGCGCGAAGAGGCTCGTGACCGACAGCCTGATCCTGTCCTTCCTGATCACGGCGACCATCTCGATCGCCGGCATTTTGACCATTGACCCGTTGTTTCGCCTACTCGGTGCGCCGGACGACATGATTCCGATGATCCGGACATTCATGATCATCCTGTACAGCGGCGTACCCTTCTTTGTCGTTGGTATGGTGGGGACGAGTGGCATGCGGGCGACAGGCGATACACGCCTGCCGAGCAAACTCATGATTTCAGGCGCCATACTGAACGTCATTCTCGACCCGATCTTTATCTTCGGAATCGGGCCTGTTCCGGCGATGGGTTTGAATGGTGCGGCAACGGCGACGATTCTTGCGCGAGGGGCCCTGTTTGTTGGCACGCTGTACCTGTTAATGCACAGGCTCGACATGGTTACGTTCAGGAAACCAAAGCTTCCGGAACTCAAAAAATCGTGGGCCGATATTCTTCATGTCGGGCTACCAGCCGCCGGCACGAACGCCGTCGTGCCGGTCGGCCTCGCGGTGATCACGGCGATGATCGCGAGATTCGGACCGGAGGCCGTTGCCGGGTTCGGTGTTGCGAGCCGCATCGAGTCCCTCGTGCTCGTAATTTACTACGCGCTATCGGCCATTATCGGCCCGTTCGTCGGACAGAATCTCAGCGCAGGCAAGGAGGACAGGATCCAGTTGTCGCTGCGTTTGTGTGCCCGTTTCTGTATTGCCAGCGGTCTTGCCGTCGCGGTCTTGCTCGCGCTGTTGTCGGGGTTCCTGCCGGCCCTGTTTAGCGACAATGAGGCCGTTGTCAGCGTCACACGGATGTTCTTGTGGATTGCACCGGTCAGCTATGGCGCCTACGGCATCGTCATGGTCGTAAATGCCGCGTTCAACGGGCTCGGAAACCCGATGCCCGGTGTCATCATCAGCGTTACGCGGATCGTTGTCCTTTATATTCCCCTGGCGATTCTCGGCATGCACTTCTACGGCATAACCGGAATCTTCCTCGCATACGCCGCGGCGAATATTGTTTCGGGACTCATCGGTTACTACTGGGCGAATTCGAATGCTCACCGGCTAAGTCAGCACTCGACGAGTCGGTCAATGGGCTGAATCTATCGTGTTTGGAAGATCGCAGAAGGGCCCTCTTGCCAAGGGTCACGCACGCTGGTATCGTTTTGTCTTAGTAACTTTCATTATTAGACTTACTATGGCGGAATCGACCGCGACGGCTGTCGATAAGACGTAGTTTCGAGGAGGCCCCATGGGCATTGAACTCATCGACCAGATCCAACCGACAATCAAAGACTTTGATCATCCGTACCTGAGCGGCGCGTGGACACCGAGTTACTCGGAGTACAACGCAACCGATATGCAGGTGATCGGCGAGATTCCGAAGGATATCGACGGGGTCTACGTGCGTAATACCGAGAATCAGATTCACGAGGCCATCGGCCGCTACCATCCGTTCGATGGGGACGGCATGATTCATGCGATCAGTATTGTCGACGGCAAGGCCGAGTACCGGAACCGCTTCGTACGCACGAAAGGATTCCAGGCCGAGCAGGAGGCCGGAC
>Ga0209456_10001288_pt1 | contig 12303 bp, 10 predicted proteins | sample COG_11_FD_184755 | JGI IMG/M metagenome (GOLD analysis project Ga0209456, IMG submission 184755) | Pelagic marine sediment microbial communities from the LTER site Helgoland, North Sea, for post-phytoplankton bloom and carbon turnover... | ecosystem: Environmental > Aquatic > Marine > Neritic...
GGAACGCTCCGCGTGGTCTGAGCATGGTGCTCAGAGACCCAAGAGCGCCGGCATCGCCGGGGGAGGAATGTGCATATGGACAGCAATTCTAGAATCGGACTCACACCGGAGGTGTGGGCGAGTTAGCCCTTAGGCGAGCTCCCCCCCTTGGTGGGAGTCCAGATCAACAAGGGCCAGCGCCTTCGATGGCGCTGGCCCTTTCTAATTGGTTCCGGATGGTATCGGCGCCTAGAGAGTGCCGGCCTCGTCGTACTCGAGGACCCGCTTGTTGAAGAAGCGCACCAGCACGTAGAGCAGGAGCCCAACAGGACCGATCATCAAAGTTGCGATCAGGCAGGGGATGACGAGGAAATGGGAAACGCCACGTCGCTGTGCATCGCGCACCTCCCACGCGCCTACGAACAGGTCGAAGATCAGGTAGTGGATCCAGCCTGCGAGGACGATGTGTGGGGCCGAGAACCCGAGCATCACGCCGTAGAGCGTTCTGAATTCCGTTCCTTCCGGCGCCGGTGCATAACCGAACAGCATGTACGCGTAGATCGGCGTGAGAAGCAGAAGCACGACCGGTCCGTGCACCAATCGCTGTGTCCAGGACCAGCGCGGCGCCACAATCAGCAGCAACCAGAACGGAATAACCACGTAGTTCGCGGCTTGGAACAAGGTTTCGAGCTGCATCGCAGAATCCTTTCTGGGTGGCGCAAGGCTTGCGCGAATCGCTTCTCTCCGTCAATTGACCAAGAGTCAGTTGACCTCGCGTTCCCCGATCTCTACACGTTCCGAGACGATAAGACGAATGCCGAAACCCATCTCACCTTTGCTCATACTCGCTGCGCTGTCCGCGCTCCTCTTGGCCGCCTGCGGCTCCGACTCGAGCGGCAGCGCCACGCTCAAGGACTGCAACTACGCGAGCACCTACGAAGCGATTCAAGCAACCATTTTCGAATCCAAGGGCTGCACCGCGAGCACCTGTCACGGCGATACCATGCTCGGCGGGCTCGACCTTCGCGCTGGGGCCTCGTTCGATGCGCTCGTTCACCAGCCAAGCACCGTCGATGCGTCGATTAAGCGCGTCCTCCCCGGCGACCAGGACCTGAGTCTTCTGTACCGCAAGCTCGCGGCGGCCACCAACGGGACCGAGCTCGCCGATCTGGGTCAGGCGATGCCCGTGGATGCGCCCGCCCTGAGCGACGAGCAACTCGAGGCCATGCGGCTTTGGATCCGCGCCGGTGCTCCTCCTGATTCGATTGTTGGAGGGACCTTAGAGCTCCTCGGCTGCGCGGGCAGCTTCGATCCGGACCCGAACAAGATCGTGCCGCTTCCGGCTCCCACCCCCGACGAAGGCGTGCAGTTCTACGCGGGTGGATGGGCGCTCGATGCTGAGTCCGAAGACGAGGTTTGCTTTGCCACGTACTACGATTTCAGCGACCAGGTGCCGGAGGAATACCACGTTGACTGCGACGAATTTGGCGAAGGCCGAAAGTGTTTTGCGTTCCGGCGCAATGAGCTGGCCCAAGATGGTCAGTCCCATCACAGCATCATCAACGTTTACACCCCTGACTCGGATCCAAACGGCGGCGATTGGGGGCCCTGGAGCTGCCTAGGAGGCGACAGAGCCGGAGATACCTGCGATCCGAGCCTGGCCGATGCCTGTGGTCCACGAAGCCAGTGCACCACGCCCGCGATCACCTCGATTGCCTGTGTCCTGTATCGATTTGCGCCGAATGACTTCGGTCTGGGCGGCGGCGGAATTGGCGGTCCGATGGGAACGAAAGTGCCGCTCTCGGGAGCGCAAGAGTCCACCTTCATCGACTTGCCGCCACCTGGTGTCTACTCCCGATTGCCGCTCAAGGGGTTCGTCTCCTGGAACAGCCATGGCTTCAACCTGACCAAGAAGGCCACGAGTATCGAGCAATGGGTGAATCTCACGTTTGCGCCCGAGCCCGAGCGAACCTGGTTACGCCGTCAGATCTTCGAAGCCGGCAACATCTTCGCGATGGATCCTGTGCCTCCGTTTGAGAAGCGCGAGATCTGCATGACCTGGACGCTACCGCAGTACTCACAACTACTATCGCTCAGCTCGCACATGCATCAGCGCGGTGAGCTGTTCCGGATTTGGTTGCCGCCCAACGAGCCCTGCGGCCAAGGGGTCGCCGGCTGTGACCCGTCCGAGCGCGGGCCCGACTACGAGAGCAGACTCTACGACGACCCGCTCTACACGTACTACGACCCTCCGAACGACTACTCGTCGGCGAGCGAGTCGGAACGCACACTCAAGGCCTGTGCGGTCTACGACAACGGCAACGACAACCCGCTCGAGGTGAAGCGCGAGTCAACCAAGCCGAACACGCCGGCCTGCGGCTTCCCTCGCGCGTATTGCGGTTGCACGACGGACCAGCGCGTGTGCCTCGGAGGCGCCAATGAAGGCACGAGCTGCGAAGGCGACGACTCGGTTTGCGGCGAGGGCGGCCTCTGCGACGCCTGCCCGCTTCTCGGTGGCGTGACCACAGATGACGAGATGTTCATCCCGCTCGGCTCTTACTTTGTTGCCGAACCTATACCCTAAAGGCTTTACAATTGGGCTCCCAAGGCATCATCCTGAGCACAGCTCACATTCTTGGCTTGCGCCAATAGATCAATCAGGAAGAATCCGGCCCTAACTTAGGCTTACAACCCCCTCTGGAGTGACTAATGAAACCCGTTCAATACGCGATCGCAGCGCTCGCTGCGGTGAGTGTCGGCGCATGTGGAACCGACGGCTTTAGTGGCACTAACGAGAAGTGTGACGCCGAGAGCACGTTTGCTCAGGTTCAGCAGCAGATCTTCGAAGTGCAGGGCTGCACTGCTTCGGCTTGTCACGGTGAGGCCGCCAACGGTGGTCTCGACCTCCGGCCAGCAAACGCCTATGCCAACTTGGTCAACGTGCCTGCGAGCTCAGGCGACTACGTGCGCGTCTTTCCCGCCGAGCAGGATCTTAGCTTGCTCTACCAAAAGGTGGCGGCGAAGACTGACGGCTTCGATCTTGGTCCGCTCGGGATCTCGGGCGGAGCGATGCCGACCGGCGACGGTGTCCTGAGCGAGGATGACCTCGGTCTGCTGCGCGCTTGGATCCGCGGTGGCGCCCCCGAATCCGGAATCGTCGAAGGCTCCGAAGAGTTCGCGTCCTGTCAACTCGAAGGCGAGATCGCCCCAAACAAGATTCAGCCCCTTCCAGCGCCTGCAGCCGACAAGGGCATCCAGTTCTATTCGGGTGGCTGGGACGTGCCGGCAGAGGCCGAGGGCGAGGTCTGCTTTGTCACCTACTACGACTACTCGGACCGAATCCCCGAGGAGCTCAAGGTTCCGTGTGGCGACAAACAAGGCGGCCCGGAGCGGGATTGCTTTGCCTACAACAATGTATTGCTGGCCCAGGACCCACAGTCACACCACAGCATCGTCGAGTTCTACGTGCCACCTGAGGGCAAGGAAGACCAGTACGATCCGATGGGGGACTCCTGGCGGAACTGGATCTGCCTCGGTGGGCCAAATGCTGACGAGAGTTGCACTCCAGGAAGTGACGAGTGCGGCGACCGCGGCCAGTGCGCCACGGCCCCTCAAACCGCCGTCGCTTGCATCTTCTATGCGAACGGTCCGTCTGACTTGGGCATCGACATCGGCGGGCTGTTCGGTAGAGCAGAATCCAGGTTCAACGTGGCCACCGCTCAAGAGGCGACCTTCCGTGAAGATTACCCGCCGGACGTGTTCTCCCTCATGCCGGTCGAGGGGTTTATGGTTTGGGACAGCCACGCGTTCAACCTCACCAAGAGCGACACCTCGGTCGAGCAGTGGATGAACGTTGAGTTCGCGGACGCAGAAGAGATGGTCTACCCGCGCCAACAGATCTTCGACGCAGGCGACCTGTTCGGGATGGACCGAATCGACGCGTACTCTTCGAAGGAAGTCTGCACGACGTTCACGATTCCGCAGCACGGGCAGTTGCTCACGCTGAGCTCGCACACCCACCGCTTTGGCAAGGAGTTCCGCGTTTGGTACCCGCCGAACCAAGTCTGCGATACGCGTGATTTGGACTGCGGCCCTGCCGATCGCGAGCCGGAGTACACTAGCTACGACTACGAGGACCCGCTCTACCAGCGCTTCAGTGGCGACGAGATCCTCAGTTTCGACAGCCCCAACGAGGAAGACCGCACCTTCAGGTATTGCGCCCGTTATGACAATGGTGAGAGCAACCCGACGGAAGTTCGCCGCGAGTCTCTCAAGCCCGAAGCCGAAACCTGCGCCTTCGTGGACACCATCGCCAGCTTCGCCGTTGGAAATGGCATCAATATCTTCACCTGCGGCTGCGTGCCCGAGGAGCGCTCCTGCTTTGGCGGTCCCAACGAAGGCATGCCGTGCGATGGCGACGACTCGGTCTGCGGCGACGGCGGCATCTGCGACGCTTGCCCGGCCGGCGGTGGCGTGACCACCGAAGAAGAGATGTTTCTTCTCCTCGGGTCGTACTACGTCAAAACGCCATGACTGTATTAATACTGTAAACAAACTGGCCCATTCTTCGGCGGTGAGCTACATCGCCGTCGATGGCTCGGTACGACGCCTACAATTCCGAATGTCTCTTGTTCTCCTTCAAAGACGGGCTTCTGGCTCGGCTGGCACACGACTTGAAGCTGCAAGTCGAGCGCTTTTCGATCGAGGTCGACGATGCGACCCGTCAGATCAAAGCCACGTTCGATCCGAGCAGCATCCAGGTCGCGTGCGCGCGAGTCGACGGTCGCGACGACCCATCGACGTTGAGCAAGGGCGACAAGAAGAAGATCTACGACAACGCCACGAAGGACGTGCTCCGCACCCGCAAACATCCCGAGGTTCGATTCGAATCGACCAACGTGGTGGAACGGGGCGAGGGGTTCGCGGTCGAAGGCACGCTTCAGATGCATGGCAAGTCCCGCAACATTCAGACCAGCGTCCGTCCAGACGGCGATCGATGGCTGGCCGAGGTGACGGTCCATCAGCCGGATTTCGGCATTAAGCCGTTCACGGCCGCCCTCGGGGCCCTGAAGGTGAAGCCCGACATCATCGTGCGGGTGCGCGTCCCGCGAGAAGGCTAGTGAGGCGCGTCCCACGAACGTATCCGCGGGGTAGACATGCGTAGCCGAGTCTTCCTAGCGTCGTGTCTTGGCTTGTTGTTGGGCTGCGGCGGCGGCAGTGGGGCTGCCGCGAACGATGCTGGGGTGACCGATCCAGGTCCTCTGGTCGACAATACGCAGTGGGTCCCGACAGAGGCAGGAGAGGAGTTTTTCGGCGCGCCTCCTGAGGACTCGGAGTGCCTGCTCACGCCCATTGAATGCCCCGAGTACCCTTGGCCCGAAGGCAGATGCGTCGACTTACAGGGCTCGCCCTGCATCGCCTCGTACGTCCCTGAGTGCTTTGCCACCGACACGGTGCTCGCCGTGTACACGAGAAGGCCCGACGATCGGTTTCCGCTTTGTAACTGGCTGACCCTGGAGCAGCCCTCATTGCGCGGAATTCGAGCAGGCGATCAGGTCGAGATTCGCACCTATCACTTCACGCTGACGGCCCCCCCAGGGGAAAAGGCGCGGCTCAGCTTCGTCGTCGGAGACAGGCTCGCATTCGACGAGGAAATCACGATCGACCCGAGGTTGGGCGCACAGTTCCTGAGTACGATCTGGACTGCGTCCAAGGACTACCCCCAGGGCACGCCACTGCTCTGGCACGTCGACAACCACGGCACGAACGAATACCTCCTGATCAAGGTGAACATTCTCGCTACACGTTGAAGCGGAAGTGCATGATGTCGCCATCCTGCACGACGTAGTCCTTGCCTTCGATCGCGAGCTTGCCGGCGGCCTTCACGGCCTGTTCGGAGCCGAGCTCGAAAAGGTCATCAAACTTCATGACTTCGGCGCGAATGAAGCCGCGCTCGAAGTCGCTGTGGATTCTGCCAGCGGCCTGCGGGGCTTTGGTGCCCCGGTCGATCGTCCAGGCGTGAACCTCGGGCTCGCCTGCGGTGAAATACGTGATTAGATCCAGCGTTGCATAGCCGGTTCGGATCACCTTGTGCAGGCCGGGCTCATCGAGGCCGAGCGAATCGATGAACTCGGCGCGCTCGTCTTTCGGGAGCTGCATGATCTCAGATTCGATCTCGGCGCTGATCACAACCACTGGGATGCCTCGCTCGTCGCCAAGCTTTCGGACCTGCGCGACCAGCGGGTCGTGATCGACGTCGGCGAGCTGCTCGTCCTTCACGTTGACGACGAAAAACGAGGGCTTGTTCGTGAGCAGGAACATGTCGCGGACCACCAAGGCCTCGTCCTCGTCATTTGGCTTGGTCGCGGCCGCCGGCTCGCCTTCGTTGAGGGACGCTTCGAGGCGTTTGCAGATCGCCACCGCCTTCTTTTCGAACCGGTCTTGCCCTTTGGCCGCGCGCTCAGCCTTGTCGAGTCGCTTTTGAACCGTTTCGAGATCCTTGAGGATGAGCTCGGTTTCGATCGTCTCGATGTCGGCCAACGGATCGATGCGGTTGTCGACATGCACGATGTTCTCGTCCTCGAAACAACGAACCACGTGCGCCACCGCGTCGGCGTCCCGGATGTTGCTCAAGAACGCATTGCCCTTGCCTTCGCCTTTGGAAGCGCCCTTGACCAGGCCCGCGATGTCCACGAACTCCACGCTCGCCGGTACCACCTTCTTCGGGCCGTGGAGCTCGACCAGCTTGTCGAAACGCGGGTCCGGCACCGGGACGACTCCGACGTTCGGGTCGATGGTGCAAAACGCGTAGTTTGCCGCCTCCGCCTCCGTCTCGGAAAGGGCGTTGAAGAGCGTCGACTTGCCGACGTTGGGCAGGCCGACGATGCCGACTGACAAAGCCATGGGCCGTGCTTAGCGCGTGGCTGTCGGTGCGGCCACTAGGGCAGCCAAATGCGACCGATCAAGAACAGGCCGGCCGCTAGGATGGCGGTGAAGGGCACCGTAATGAACCAGCTCGCAATGATACCGGTCACCACTCTTGTATTGATGGCCCCGATGCCACGCGCGAATCCGACGCCGATCACGGCGCCCACCAGCGTATGGGTCGTGCTCACCGGAAGCCCCAACTTGCTTGCCATCACAATCGTGGTCGCTGCCCCGAACTCGGCTGCGAAGCCCCGCGAGGGGGTGAGCTCGGTGATCTTCTTGCCAATGGTCGCCATGATCTTGTAGCCGTAAGTCGCAAGACCGACGACAATGCCTACCGCGCCGATCAAGAGCACCCGGTAAGGCACCGCGACCTTGGCCCCGAGGTCCCCCGAGGTGGCGCCAAAGACAGCGGCCATGGGGCCAACCGCGTTGGCTACGTCGTTGCTGCCATGTGCGAAGGCGACGAAGCAGGCCGTCAGCACCTGCAGGACCAGAAAGACTCGTTCGGCGCGGTACGTGTGCTCGTCTTTGTCCTCCGATGCGATGCGCGTGGCTCGTCGCAAGAGCGGAACCGATACGAAGCTCGCCAACAGCCCCGCCACCACGGCGATCCCGAGCGAAGGTCCTAGCGCCAGATCGAGCTTGAGCGGCTTGAGCCCTTTGAACAGCACGCTGAGCGCGAGGATCGCAAAAATCGGAAAGACCATGATCGGTCCCCAGCCGCGAAGGGCCAGGAGAGGCCGGTCGACATTCAAGATGCGTCGCTTGATGAACACGAAGCCGAAGTACCCGAGTAGCCCGCCTATCAGCGGGGAAACCACCCAACTTGCGGCGATCTTGCCCATCACGCCCCAGTTCACCGCGTCGAAGCCTCCGGCGATCAGGCCGAACCCGACGACCGCGCCGACGATGCTGTGCGTCGTGGACACCGGCCAACCCGCGTATGTCGCGACGTTGAGCCACAGCGCCGCGGCGAGTAGACAGCAGGTCATTCCGACGGCGATCACCATCTGATCTCCGCCAAAGGCGGAGACGTCCACAATGCCTTTGCGGATGGTATTGGTGACCGTGCCGCCCACCAACATGGCCCCGCCAAACTCGAAGATCGCTGCAACGATGATCGCCCGCCTGAGCGTGAGCGCGCCCGAGCCGACCGAGGTGCCCATGGCGTTCGCCACGTCATTGGCTCCGATGTTCCAGGCCATGTAGAGGCCGGCGATGGACGCAACGGCCAAGACGATCGTCGTTAGCTCCATGGAAACTGGCCTAGCCGGCTACGAAAAGCCTGAACTGATCCCCTACGTTCTCCGCATGATTGGCCATGTCGCCGATCTTGTTGAGGACCTTAGACCACATGAATAACGCTGCCGGAGGCATGGAATCCTCTTCCTTAAAGAGAACCCTGGCGCATTGGTCTTGAATCTTGTCGGCCTCATGCTCTGCGCGGCCCAGAATGGCGGCTTGCTCGAGAACCTGCTCCGCGGGCGGTCCCGAGAACCCGGATTCGACGAGGTCGTCGATCAGGTCGATGAGCTTCGCCGCCTCCCGTATCGTTTCGAGGACGCGATCGACAAAAAGCTCGAGAACCGGCTTCATGGCCTCGGACACGGTCAGCGGGCGAATCGTTAACAGCACGCCGACGTCCTCGGCGCAGTCTGCAACGGCGTCGATTTGGCTGATCAGCTTCAGCACGTCTCGTCGATCCACGGGCATCAGCAAGCGAACAGGCATCTTCGACCGGGCCGCGTTCTTTGCGTCGTCTGCCTTCCCTTCCATCGCGCTGATCTCTTTGGCGACGCGTTCGACTCCCGCCTGGTCGCCCGCCGCGAGGAGCTGGATCAGCTCCCGGACTCGATCGCTGGTCCGGATGACCTCAGTCATCAGGTCGCCCACTTTGGGTAGGGGATTGCGGGCAAGCAGGTTGGCAAGTGGTATTCTCATGGCACCTCGGGGCCAACCTTCTCATCCCTCTGAGCGGCGCTCAAACGGTAAGTCCGAAGGGCGGAATCCCCTGCATTTTAGGGCTCATCTGAGTTGAGGCAGCGGTAGCACCGTGTAGACTCGTAGTTGCTCGCTTGGAATGGCTGCGTCACAAAGACGTTCCAGGGAGTGAGCAGGCTTCAGGCAACTGAGTATGGGTTCGCGAATCCTAGTCGTAGAGGACGAGACAGATCTGGCCGAGTTGGTGGCATTCAACCTCCGCGCGGCCGGCCATCACGTCAACGTCGCCCATGATGGCAGTACCGCCTTGGCGGAAATCCAAAGGCGCCAGCCGGACTTGCTCGTGCTCGACGTGATGTTGCCCGACATCTCCGGTCTCGAGGTGTGCCGCCGGCTACGACGAAGCGCACACACGGTGCGTCTCCCGGTGATCATGCTGACGGCCCGAAGCGACGAGGTCGATCGTGTCGTCGGCTTTGAGGTAGGTGCAGACGACTACGTGCCCAAGCCGTTCAGCCCGAGAGAGCTGGTCCTCAGAGTGGAGGCGATCTTGCGGCGAACGGTTCCCAGCGCCGAGGTTGTGGGTCCTCAGGTCATCGCGTTGGGCAATGTGGTCATCGACATTCCGGCCCACAAGGTCGAGGTGCAAGGTGAAGAAGTTCTCCTGACCGCGCTCGAGTTTCGCCTGCTTCTCGACTTGGCGAGCCGTGCCGGCCGCGTGCAGTCTCGGGATGCGCTTCTCGAACGGGTTTGGGGGTACTCGCCGAACGTCGAAACGCGCACCGTCGACACGCACGTCAAGAGGCTTCGCGAAAAGCTGGGCGCTGGTGCGGCCTACATCGAAACGGTTCGCGGTGTAGGCTACCGGGCGCTCAAGTCCTAGGTTGGTCACCAGGCCTAAGCCCGCGTATTCTTCCGCCGTGATTCGACGTTACACCCTACTTGGCGGGGCGATCGCACTGATGATGGCGGCGTTGTACGCGCTTTGGCGCGGCGCCGCGCCTGAAATGCCCGCCTGGGTCGTGGTGAGTGTAGGCGTTGCGCTTGCGTGTCTCTTCGCTTGGGTTGCTGCGCGCCGCGATGCCCGCGACCTGCGTCGCGTTCAGCAGCTCGTCGACGCTCTCGGAGAGCGGGACTACGGCAGGCGTGCTCGGATGCTCCGTCCAGGTGCCATCGGAGACCTAGGGCGCTCCCTCGACGTCCTTGGCGAGCGACTGTCGACCGGCGAGCAAAAGAAGCGAACCCGGAAGGACCGTTTGGGAACCATCCTCGACGCCATGGCCGAGGCCGTCATGGTGACCGATGCAGGCGGCCACATCACGCTCAGCAACGAGGTGCTAGCCGACTTGGTGGGCTTCGATCCCGAAGGGAAGACAGCGGTCGAGGCGATCCGCCACCCGGATTTTCACCGGGCGATCGAAGACGCGCAGCAAGGGTTTTCCGGGTTGCTGGAGATCGAGATCGACGGATTGGATGGCAGCAATCGGCACATGCTTCGGGCATCCGTCTCACCACTTCGCCATCAACAAGGTGTCGTCGCGGTCTTTCACGACGTGACTGCGGAGCGGGTTGCGGACCAGGTTCGAAGAGACTTCGTGGCGAATGCAGGCCACGAGCTTCGTACTCCGCTCACGGCGATTCGTGGCTTTGCGGAGACCCTTCGAGAAGGGGCGCTCGACGATCCGGAGTCGGCCAAGGGCTTCCTCGATGTCATTGTCCGGCACGCTCGGCGCTTGCAGGCCCTGGTGGACGACTTGGCGGATCTCAGTCGGTTCGAGGGCGAGGAGTTGGAGCTCGACTTGGAACCCATCGACGCCGGTGCTGCGCTCGACGAGGTGATTCGGGGGCTCGAAGCGCAATCGAACGCAAAGGGCTTGAAGGTCGTTTGCTCGGGGCTCGGTGATGCACCGCCGGTCTTGGCCGAGCAGCGCGCGCTCGAGCAAGTGTTGGTGAACCTCGTCGACAATGCGATCAAGTACACCCCCGAAGGAGGTGAGGTACGGGTGGACATCGCGTCCGAGGGCGAGGACGTCTTCATCGAGGTCGCGAACACGGGCCCGGGGATTCCCAGTAAACACGTCCCTCGCGTTTTCGAGCGCTTTTATCGGGTCGATGCGGGGCGGTCCCGTGAGCTTGGCGGCACGGGACTCGGGCTATCGATCGTGAAGCATTTGGTCGCCAAAATCGGAGGCGAGATCAACGTTGATAGCAGCGACGGCTGGACCCGATTTCAGCTCTGCGTCCCCCGCGCGGATAGCCCCAAGAGCGACACACGCGTGTCACCGAGCTGACACATTCAGCACGTAACACGCGGGCCAATGGCACAGTCTCGCTTGATTCATTACGCTTTCGTTGCCCTGAGCGTTTCCGGTCCGGCTCTCGCCCAAGACACGCCGGCTGCCCCGGCTGCCCCGGCTGCCCCGGCTACCGAGGAAAAGGCCAAGACTCCCACTGAAGAGATGGTCGAGGACCTTCCTGCGGAACAGCATGAAGCCGTCGAGCAAGCGATCGAGCAAGCGGAGACCCCGGAAGGCACGACCGTGATCGTCGTGCCGCCTCCCGAGGCCAAAATGCGAGAGTACGACCCGTCCGAAGAGACCGACCAGGAAGCCGAAGCCGAGGAACAGGTTCGACGTGACGTTCCAGGCGATCAGCTCCACCCCAAGAGCGAAGACGAAATGATGGGGGATCACATCGTCGATCGTGGAGACATCAAGTTCCGGCCAGGTAAGGGCGTCGAGATCAACAGCGCCGACGACGACTTTCAACTGCGAATTCGGGTTCGTGTCCAGTTCCTGTGGACCGTGCTACGCGGTGAGGTGGGGCCGCCAGAGGCAGACGAGCCGGGCGAGGTCACGAACAACTTCCGGATTCGGCGCGCGCGTTTCGTTTTCCAGGGGCACGCGTTTGGCAAGCACAATCAGTACAAGCTCGAGATCGACCCGCTTCGCAAGGACAACGTCGTCCTCGATTACTACCTCGATTTCACCAGGAATCGCGACATTCAAGTCCGCGTTGGCCAGTACAAGATCTCGTCGAACCGGCAGCGCGTGATTTCGTCGGGCAACCTCCAGATGGTCGACCGCTCGATCGTCAACGCGGAGTTCTCGCTCGATCGAGACATGAGCATCGACATCCGATCCCGAGACTTCCTTGGCAAGAACAAGATGCGCTATGTGCTCGGCATTTCGTCCGGCAACGGCCTCAACAATCCGCAGTTCGCCGACTTCTCGATGGTGTACTTGGCACGCATCGAGTACCTACCGCTCGGGATCTTCCGCGACATGAGCGAGGTGGACTTCGCGCGGACCAAGCCGCGGCTTGCGATCGGCGCCACGTACTCGTTCTTCCAGAGCGCCACCCGCGTCCGCGGCATGATCGGCGAAGACTTTGCCGATGGGGGCACGGCCAACTACCACTTCGCTTACGTCGACGCGATCTTCAAAGCGCGCG
>Ga0209456_10001289_pt1 | contig 12302 bp, 11 predicted proteins | sample COG_11_FD_184755 | JGI IMG/M metagenome (GOLD analysis project Ga0209456, IMG submission 184755) | Pelagic marine sediment microbial communities from the LTER site Helgoland, North Sea, for post-phytoplankton bloom and carbon turnover... | ecosystem: Environmental > Aquatic > Marine > Neritic...
GGCTACGTTCCAGGCTCGAAGGTCACAAAGGTGGACATCGCGCTCGATGAAATCTGCGCGATGTCCTGGAGGCTTTCCGGCCGCTAGAGCCTACGGCCCAAGCACCAAGTGATGGCGCACACCTCGTCGAGCCTCTCGTCGGGGTGGCTTGCCCTGTGGGCTTCGATCTAGCCCCAGTCACTTGCGACGTTCAGGGCCGCCCGGACTTCTTTGTCGGAGCCGCAGGCGGTCGAGAAGCGAGCTCGTGCGTTCCCAGCGTCATTCCCGCGCGCCTCGGCGATATTGAGGACCACACTCTGCGCGGCCCTGCGACAACCCTCCACCAGACAGCAGGCGGCAGCGCGAGCCGGAACGGCGAAGCCCGGCGCAACGCGCCGGCAAGGCAGAGCAAAGCAAATGCCGCGCCAGGGAGGACTACGGGTGGGGGTGGGCGGGCGGTGTAACCAAACCTGACCAGGCCCCACGCCCACCAACCACCCCCCACCACATCCGCGGCAGCCTCAGTGCACGCGTCAGTGCAAGTGCCAGCGCCAGAATTGAAAAACGCCGGCGGGTCTCCCCACCGGCGTCTCCGTCGTGCGAGCTGCTTAGCTCACTCCTTGATCTGTCGCCGAATCTTCCCCAGCGCCTGCTCCTGCAGCTGCCGAATTCGTTCGCGGGACAGGTTATACTTGTCGCCGATTTCCTTGAGCGTGAGCTCGTCCTCGTCGTCGAGGCCGAAGCGCCAGCGGAGGATGCGTGCCTCCATGGGCGTCAGCGTGTCGAGGAGCCTGCGCACCTCGTCGCTCCACTTGCGGGAGACGAGCTGCTCGTACGGCGTCGGCACGTTCTCTTCCTCGAGGAAGTCGATGAACTTGCGGCCGTCCTCGTCGTTGACCGGGCGGTCGAGGGAGAACGGCGTTTCGGCCCAGTAGCCCTTGATCTTCTCGAGCTTCTCGGCAGCGATGCCGGTCTCTTTCTCGAGCTCTTCGGGCGTTGGCTCCTTGCCGGTGCGAGTCGCAATGGCTTGCGTGGCACGCGCAACGCGGTTGTACGTGTCGAGCATGTGCACGGGGATACGAACCGCACGGCCCTTATCGGCCAGCGCGCGGCTAATGGCGTGGCGAATCCACCACGAAGCGTAGGTGCTGAAGCGGTAACCGCGGTTGTGGTCGAAGCGCTCGACGGCCTTCATGAGGCCGATGTTGCCCTCTTGAATGAGGTCGATGAGCGGAAGCCGGCCGCGGTTGTAGCGGCGCGCAATCGAGACCACGAGACGAAGGTTCGCCGCTACGAAGCGGTTCTTCGCGCGCTGCTGCGCCTTTTGCGCGCCTCGCACGTGCTGCAGGTAGCGCTTGAACGCCGGGGTCATTCGGACGTGATCGCCGACGATGTCGCGCTCGTCCGCGAAGTCACCGGCGAGGCGGTGCACCGCGCGGTCGGACTCCTGGACGAAGAGACGGTCGCTGTCGAGCTCACGCATCTTGGTCGAAAGCTGGAGACACAGAGCGTTCCAGCGGACTTCCTGGCGCTTACCGAGCTTGTCGGCCTTGGAGCTCTTGCAGAGCTTGCGCAGGGAGGCGAGCTCGGGGAGCGGCTGCTCCTCGACGCGACGCTCGATGACCGAGGCCACGCTCTCGAAGCAGGACGGATGGCTGAGTAGCGCTTCCCAGTAGGCGATTTCGAGTCGCTCGACCTGCTTGGCCGCTTCGATTTCCTCTTGCGGCGTGAGCACGCGGTGACCGATCATCTCGCGGAAGTACCGCGTGAGGGTTGAATCCCCGGCACCCTGGCGCTCGAACTCCTTGAGGGCCTTCTCGCTTTCGACACGGGCCTTCTCGAGCTGCTCCTTGCTGGGCTCGGCGGACGGCGCCGCCTGAGCCTGCGCGGGCTTTTGGACCTCGGCCTCAGCCTTGGGCGTCGGCTTGGATGCCTTGGCCCTCACCTGGCTCTTTCTCGTGGTTTGTCTTGTCGCTGCCTGTCGTGCCATTTTTCCTCTTGTCTCCCGGTGGCGCCCGCAATGTGTGGCACCCCGCCTGAATGGCTGAACAATTGAAACCGCCCGACTCTTCCATCAGGGGTGAACCAACCGCTCGAGTCGAATCGGAATGCACGCACCATGCCGGAATGCCTGGTGGCCGCGACCTCGCCGTTCGAGCGCTTGGATTTTGTCGTGGGAGTAACCCGTACTATATGGGTCCGAGAGCGGAGATGAGAAGGGGTATTCGACGTGTTTATGCGGAGAAATTCCAGTGAGAATCGTGCTCGTACCGAACTACTAAAATCGGTCCGCGCGCGGATGCCCCTCGCCTTGGCCACCGTCTTCGCCATGGCCGTGTCGGCCGTGGCCACCGCCGGCTACGCCTGGCTCGTGGGCCCGCTCGTGCGCAGTTGGCAAGGCAATTCGGGGGCCGGAAGCCCCTTGGGCACCCTGCCGATCCCGAGCCTGACCGTGACTCAGATCGTTTCGCTGCTCGTTGGGCTCGGCGTGCTGAGAGCGCTCTCGGAGACGCTCCGGACCCACCTCGCGTCCAGGCTTCAGCTGGGCGTAATTCGCGAATTTCGAGGCAAATTGCTGCGTCATGTCTTGGCAATCGAGCCGTCGAAGCTGCTCGCCTGGCCTCGTGGGGAGCTCTCCTCGCGGATTCAGGTCGAGGTGCACGGAGTCCGGATCTTGCTCCATCTGGGTGTCGGCCAGGGCATTCGAAGCATACTGGTGGCTACGGCACTAGCCAGTGTGGCGCTGAGGGTGGATACTGCGCTAGCCATCCCAGGGCTTTTGGTTCTCCCTCTGGCCGTCCTGCTGATCCTCGTGGCGGCACGCCCGGCGAGGAAGCTGCAGCGCGAGCTTTTTGCCGCCGAGTCCGCGGTGGTGGCCAGCACGGCGGAGGCCATCGACGGAGCGGCGGTTCTTCGCGCTTACGGCGCGGCGGCGTCCACTTGGGAGAACGTCGATGAGGCCGCGACGCACTCTGAGCAACGCGGGATCGCGGCGGAGACTTGGAGCGCGGCCGCAGGGCCGATGGTGGAGCTCGCGGCAGCCCTCGGCATCGCGTTGGTGTTTGCTTTTGCCTGGTCCGGCCGAAGCACCGTCGACCTCGCCAGTGCGGGGACGGTGCTGGTCGCCTTGCTCTTGATGTACCGGCCCTTGCACGGAATTGCGCAGGCGGTTTTCGGCTGGTGGTCGGGGCTGGCTTCGCTCGATCGGCTGGATGAGCTCTTCCGCCTCCCCGCCGAGCCGGCCGAGCCGGCAGCTCTTCGCACGGGGCGCCTTGTCTCACTCGGCATCGACGGGCTCAGCTTCGACTACGACGGACGGCCCTTGCTCCTCGGCGCGAGCGCCTCGTTTCGCGGCGGCGAGCTCGTCGCAATCACCGGCGACAGTGGCGTGGGCAAGTCGACCTTGCTCGGGGTTCTTGCAGGGGTGCTCCCGCCGTCGCCCGGCAGCATCGCCATCGACGGCGTGCCCGCGTCCCGCGATTCGCTCATCGCCGCGACCGCGTGGATGCCGCAGAACCCGGCGCTGTTTCGCGACACGATCCTCCGCAATGTGGCGCTCGGCGTGAGCCATCCCGACCGCGACCGGGTGCTCGAGGCCTGCCGAAGCGTGGATGCCCATGACTTCATTTCTGCAAGGCCACAGGGCTACGATGGGGTGCTTCACGAAGGCGGCACCGATCTGTCGACCGGTCAGCGGCAGCGAATCTGCCTCGCGCGCGCGCTTTACACGGGCGCCCCGGTGCTGCTCTTGGACGAGCCGAGCTCCGCGCTCGACGACGAGCACGTGCGCAACGTGATTCGCGTTTGCAGAGAGCATGCCGATCATGGGGGACTGGTCATCGTCGCGACGCATCGCGAGGATTTCCTTCGTCACGCAGACCGCGTGCTAGAGCTGCGGGACGGGACGGTAATCGAGTGGGAACGACGAACGGCAGACTCGCTCTTGCACTAGGGACCCTCCTATCGCTTTCCGGCATTGCGGGGACGGCGCGCGCGACGGCCGATCCGGCAGCGATTGCGGATGCCGTGCGCCAACTCGACGCCGACCACGACCGCGCAACGGCCGCGGTGTACTTGCTGCAAGCGAGTGGCGAGCGAGCCGCGAAGCAAATCCGCGCTGTCTGGCCGACGATTTCGCTGCTGGGCCAAAAGCGCGCGATCGGCGCGCTGACTCGCCTTGCGGTGAATCACGACGCGGCCATCGACACGCTGATCGAGGCCGCTCGCGCGGACGACGAGGACCTGCGCAACAGGGCCTTCGAGGCGTTGCGGCAGCTCGGCTCTCGCGGACGCCGCGCCCTGGCCGTGCTCGTTGCCGATCCTGCCGTTGGTGACCGCGCCGCGTCCCTTCTCGCGCGTGCAGCTCCGGACTTCGCGATTGCGCCCTTGCTCGACGCCATGGCGGAACCGGCCGGCTCCAATCGCCCCGAGCTTCGTGCGGCGCTTGGCACTGCGGTGCAGCGCGCGGTGGGAAATGCCAACGCCAAGCTTCGCGCATGGCTTGCCAAAGAACCGGCAGCCGCCGCGGTCGCGAGCGCTTCCATGGGATTGGTCGGCTTGGAGGCGCAACGCGCGACGATGACTTCGTTCATCGCCTATGCTGCGTCTCGGTCGATGGATTTCCCGTCGACCTGGCGGCTGCTTCGGAGCGCCGCCGCGGCCGGTGCGAGCGGCGAGATCGACCGCTGGGTGCGGAGCCAAGTCGAGGGGCCCGAGGAATGGATGCTGCGTCAGGCTGCCGTCGAGGCGAGTGCGGCGCGTGGACATCGCGAAGACGCGCGGGCTTCATTGAAGGACGCGTACCCACGGGTGCGCGCGAGCGCGGCAACGGCCTTGTCGGGGGACGCCGGCTCCATGTTGGAGCGCGCCACCCTCGCCCGCCGCGACCCTTGGCCGATGGTTCGGGCCGCCGCGGTGCGCAGCCTCCGGAGCGAAGGAGAGGCGCTTGCGGTGGTCGTTGCCTCGGTCGACGACTCGATGTCGCAGGTTCGCGCCGCTGCGATCGAGGTGCTCACCGCGTCCCCGCACGACGAAGGCTGGGAGCGGATTCACCGAATGCTCCGCGACCGTGACGAATGGCCGCTGGTGACGGCTGCTGCCATCGACTACGCGGTCGCCCACTGCCGGACCGACGCCGCCGAGGCCCTGTTCCGCGTGGTGATGCGCGCGGCGCCCGGGAACGCCCTCACCGAGGACTTGAACAACGCCGCGCTCGCGGTCGAGGCGCTCCGGGCCCTGGGAAGCCCGGAGGCGGTGGCAACCGTCGAGCAGCTCCGAAGCACCCAAGGCATTCCGCCCACGCTGAAAATGGCGCTCGAACAGCCCCTAGCCGAGGACGGTCGCTGCGCCGGAACACCCCGCTAGATTGTCGCTCCCGAATCGCCCGTGTTACTTTGTTTGGAACAGGGGGAAACATGGGAGCTCGTCTAATAGGCATTATGCTAGCTGGGGTGCTACTGAGCGCCGGTTGTGAACAGATCACGTCCGCTTCGGAGCCCGAAGCCGAAGCTGAACAACTGCCCGAAATCGTCCCGAACCTTCCCGAGGTTCCGACGCTGCCGCCACCGCCGTTTCCAACGACCTACGAAGATGAGTCGTACAGCGTGTACGGCCTGCGTCAACGTCCGAGCAAGTTGCTCGACTTGGACCTCGGCGTCACCGGGTACATCATCGAAATCTACGAGCCTCCCGCCTGCAAGAAGCGCAAGAAGGAAGAGTGCCCCAAGGTCGCCGCGCCGCACATGTTCATCGCCGACACCGCGGACCAGACCGACCGCGCCGAGCAATTGCTCGTCGCGGGATACGCCGACAACCAGGAGCAGCTCCAGCGCGCTCGGCGAGGCCGCAGGACGACCACCATCGCCGGCGAGGTCGTCGTGCCGAAAGACCTCGCGGTCGGGAACAAGGTTCGTGTGAAGGGTCACTTCACGCTGATTTCGTCCGGTGGGTTCAACACCAGCAACGGGCTCTTGGAATACGCATCGCACGAGACACTCGCCAAGGGCTCGGCGAAGTAGTCAGTCAGGGCACAGCAACGCTGGCATCGGGCTCGGCGATGAGCACGTCCGAAAGATCCGGCGCGCCGGCATCGTCTTTGAGCTCGAACTCCGCTGCGCTGCGCCCAAACAGCGCGACGACGTCTTTGCCGACGACCGAGATCTCTCGACGGTCGTCGATGCGCACGTAGCCGCCTCCGTCGACCGGCGCGCCCGAACCGAGTGAAATGCGCACCGTGGTGCGCCCCATCTCGAAGCTGACCTCGCCCTTGGGCGTTTCCATCCCGAAATTCTGCAGATCTTCGGGGCTCGGGCTTTGCAGCGTGCGAACTGGGATCGCGAACTCCCAGTTGCGAAGGTAGTCTTCGATGACTTCGGGGTCGGCGGGCGCTTTTTTCGGCTCTTCGAGCGTCCACGTTTCGTCGAAGCCCTCGCCCGTTCGGACCAGCGCGACGCGTTCATCGCCTGAAGCAATTCGAACGCGCGTTATCCGTTCCCGTACCACCGCTTCCAACAGCAAGCCGGAACGGGAGTCGATTTCTTTGCGCCCCGGCCCGCCGCGCTCGAAGAGCATCACGTAGGCGAGCAGTATGGCCGCGACGACGAGCAAGACGATTGGTGTGCGTGCGCTCATGAGCGCCTCGACCACCAGACGCCAAAGCCAGCGATGAGCGCGGCCAGCGGCAGTAGAACCACGACGCGGAACAAGAGGTTCTGCAGATCGGCGTCGCTCATGAGGACCGCACGGGCATTGGTCTTGCGCGGCGCGATGTTGATTAATGCCTCGCGCTGGGTGAGCCAGCCGACGGTCGACGACAGCAGGTCGATGTTCGAGAGCTGCGGGTTCTCGAGCAGCTCGGAGCTCATCCAGTCGCTGTCGCCCATGACCAGCAATCGGCCGGGGGTCGGGCCGTCGGCCTTGACCGGCTGAAGGTCGTCGCCGAGCGGCGGCACGTACTCCCAGGCGACCGCCAGGGGAACGGCGCTGGGTGGCGTCGGCTTGCCTTTGGCGTTCGGGTCGAGCGCGCGGGCCAGATCGGTTTCCGCCACGGCGGCTGGGCTCGTGCGGAAGAGAACCTCGGTGTCGCTCCCCTCGGCGGCGTCGATCGAGCGGGCAACCGCCAAGAGGATCCCCCCGCCGCGCTTCCGAATCGTGTCGACGAGTCGATGGGTGCCGACGTTGGTCACGAGGAACAGGTCGCCGGGGTTGCCGGGCAGCTGCTGCGCAGTGTCGTTCTCGATGACGAGATCCACACCGACGACGATCCCGCGCGCTTCGAGCGCGCTCTCGAAGCCCGTCCCTGTCAGCTTTTCCTTCTTGAGGACGGGGTCGAAAGTCAGGAGCAGGTTCCCGCCCGAGGCGAGGTAGCGTTCGACGATGCCGACCTCTTCTTTGGAGAATGGGCGCTGCGGGCTGATGATGAAAAGCGCGTCGCAGGCCTCCGGAACATCGTCAGTGCGAATCTCGAACGGCTCGACTTCGATTTTTTCCCATTCGAGCTCGCGTGCCACGGGGTCGAAGCTGCGTTCGCCGTAGGCTCCGACCTCCCACTCGCCGTGACCGGCCGCCACGCAGACTTTGTTCGGCTCTCCGGTGGTCACCTCGAGGATCGCTCCGGTGAGCGCGCGCTCGGATTGCAGGTCGAGCTTGTGTCCGTCCGCGTCCTCGAAGGTCTCGAAGTCTTCCACGATGAGCTGGTGCCGCTCGACTTTCCATTTGCGCTCGCCGCTCGTGACGACGACCGGCACTTGCGAAAGCGTAACGTCCCCGGCAAGCCAGCTGTCGATTCCGAACTTGTCCGCGAGCACCTGGTAGCGCGCACGGTCGCGGTCGGGGTCGACCCATTCCACTCGGATCCGGTCGGTGACGGCTTTGTATTCCTCGAGCAAGGTCTCGACGTCGGCGAAGTCCTGCTCGTCGCGTCCGAGGAAGACGTAGATGTCGACGTCCTGGTCGAGCTCCTTCAAGGCCTGCTGGCTGCGATCCGATAGCGTGAACAAGCCGTGGCTGGTCCAATCCCATCGCATGTAGTGGCGGGACGAGATGTAGTTCACCAGGACCACCACCACGAGGCCGAGCACCGCCGTCAGCAAGAGGTTCAGGCGTGCGCGAGGCTGGGCGCTCATCCGTGCCTCCTCGCCTTCATCGCCCCGACGCTCAGACCGACGGCCAGGACCGCGAGCGAGAGATCGAAGACCAGGTACCGGGTGTCGACCACGCCCTTGGCGAAGCTCTGCATGTGGCCGAGCATGCTCACGTAACCGCAGACCTCGCGTGCCGTCCCGTCGAGGACGAACTCGCCGATGCCGACCGTGAACAGGACGCCGAGCGTCACGAACGCGAGCACGGCAGCCACGATTTGGGTGGGCGCCAGCACGCTCATCAGTAGGCCGACCGCCATGAAGTAAGCGCCTAGACAGAAGATGCCGAAGTAGCTGGCGGTGACCGCTCCCCAATCGACGCTGCCGTGCTGGCTCATGATCCAGGCGTAGATGAGCGTCGGAATCCAGAGCACGCACCAAATGACGAGCGAGGCGGCGTACTTGCCAAGAATCACCGAGCTCTCCGAAACCGGCGCGGTCATCAAGGTTTCGATGGTTCCGGCCTGCTTTTCACCGGCGACCAGGCGCATCGTCAAGACCGGCACGAACACCAGAAGCGGGATGAAGAAGAGCGCGCTTCCGCCGAAAAAGCCGGACAGTGGACTCGAAGCGCCCGAGGAGACGGCGTTGCGGGCGTAGAACTCGGTGAGCATCCAAAACCAGACGCCGTTCCAAATCAGCCACGATGTGAGCACGACATACGCCAGCGGCGAGACGAAGAACGAAGCCAGCTCCCGCTTGAAGACGACCCACGCGCTTCTCACGAGGCCTCCTGCGCAGCACCGGCTGTCGTCAGCTCGGCGAACACCTCTTCGAGGCTGGTCTCGGAATCCCCGGGCACGAGGTCGGCGACCTTTTCGCCTTCCCGAATGATGATGACCCGGTCGCAGACCGCTTCGACCTCGGACAGAATGTGAGTCGAGAGCAGCACCGTCTTTTTGCCACCAAAGCCCCGAACGAGCTCGCGAAACTGCCGAACCTGATTCGGGTCCAAGCCCGACGTCGGTTCGTCGAGAATGAGGATGGGCGGGTCGGCGATGAGCGCTTCGGCCAGACCGACGCGTTGGCGGTAGCCTTTGGAGAGCTGGCCGACGATGCGGGTCCGGGCGTCCGCGACGCCGGCAAGCTCGAGGCAGCGGTCGACCGCGGCTGCGACGTTGGGGACGGCCTTGAGTTGGCCCCGGTGGCGCAGGTACTCTTGGACGCGCATCTCGCGGTACAAAGGCACCCCTTCGGGCATGTATCCCATTCGCTCTCGCGCTTGAATCGAGCTTCGCACGGCGTCGATGCCGTCGATCCGTATCTCGCCCGCGCTCGGCGCCAGGTAACCGGTCAGCATACGGAGGGTCGTGCTCTTGCCCGCTCCGTTTGGACCGAGGAATCCAACGATCTCCCCGGGTTCCACCCGAAAGGACACATCGTTTACCGCGATTCGGCTGCCGTACAGCCTGCTGAGCCCTTCGACTTCAATCACATCATGCTCGTTGGGCGCACGGGGTACTCGATGCGATCGAGCCTTGCAACTGCAGACCTGTCCAGGTTCTGCGGCTTTTTCGCATCGACCGGCGGCGCTTCCCTACGATCCAATCGAGATGTCCTCCATCCCCTGGAAGGTTCGCTTGAGCGCGTGTGTCCTTGCGCTCGTTGCCGGAGGCTCGCTCGCAGGCGCGACCGAGATGCGCCGCGCGCCGATCGCAATCGACCCGATCACGATCCGCCCTTCTCCCGTGCTCGAACCGATCCACCAGGAGCCGGGGCCCGAAGTGCCGGGTGTCGTCCCCATCATCGATGACGACGTGACCGGCCTGCGCTTCCCGAGCGGGCTCACGATTCACGGCGGCAGCAAGCACCGCGCGATACTTTTCACGTTCGATGACGGCCCTTCGAGCCGAACCACGCCGCGGCTCCTCGACCTGCTCGACGATCTGGGGATCAAAGCGCTCTTCTTCGTGACGAGCGAAAGCTTTGGCAATGGAAACCCCTATGAGCGGCGGCACGCCAAAATCGTTCGCGAGATCGTGCGGCGGGGGCACCTCGTCGGGAGCCACACCGAGACCCACCGTCAGCTACCCCTGCTCGGCAACGAAGAAATCCAAGCGGAGCTCGCCATCACCGAGCGAAAGCTTCGGAGGGCGATCGGCCGAACGCCTCGATTGATTCGTCCGCCTGGCGGCGCCTTGTCGAAGCGCGTCGAGGGCCTCCTCGGCGAGCTCGGTTATACGAGCGTCATGTGGGCCGTTTACGCGGGCGATTTGGAGGCAAAGACGCCAGATGACGTGGTCCGAACCTTCTTTCGGGTTCTCGACCGCCGTGAGCGCGAGACCGGGGACCGCGGTGGCATCGTGCTGATGCACGACACCAAGCGCCACAGCCTCGACGCCCTCCCTCGCCTGGTGCGCGCGTTCCAAAAACGCAACTGCGCGCTGCTCGAACGAGGCGAAGAGCTCTATGACATCGTCGACGACCTCGGCTACTTCATCCCCGGGCACGAGCCGGACCAAACGCTCGAGGAGCGCCAGCAAGAGATCGAGCGTGATGTCCAGCGGGTTTGCAATACGATAGCGCTTCGCTAGCTACTCGCGCGTCGCGAGGATTCGCCAAACCGGCAGGCCGTCTTCGAGGGCGCGCTTCTCCCGATTCGAGCGGGCGCCGAACGGGTTCACCGCGACGTAGCCGCCGCCCGAAGCAAGGGTGAAGCCAGGCGTGTCCTGAAGCTGAGCTCGGTACTGCTCGGCTCGGTGCTCGACGTCGGTCTGAATGAAGAGCTCGCCCCCGGGCTTCATCAGCCGGGCCAGCTCGCCGAGGAGGGCCTCCCCGATGACCCGCCGCTTGTCGTGCCGCTTTTTCCACCACGGGTCCGGGAAGTGCAGCGCCACCCGCTGAACCGATCTGCTTGGTTCAGCTCTTTTCAAGATTTCACGGGCATCCCCGCACAAAATCTTCACTTTTTCGATCCCACGCCTTTCGAGCCGCTCGGCCGCTTTGTAGGCGAGCTTGGTCTTGACCTCGATGCCGATGATGCGGCTTTCCGGCGCCGCCGCGGTCCGCTCGATCAGCGACAAACCGCGGCCAAAACCGATGTCCAGCTCTATGGGCCCTGATCCGGCGATCAGGTCTTCCAGCGAGAAGCGGCCCTCCGGCGCTCTTGGAGCCCGCTCGCGATAGAGCCGGCGTAGGTCTGAGTCCGACACCCGCGCTCCCTACCGGCGGCCATGAATGGCGTCAAACCGGATACGCTCCTTCTTGACCGCCAAGGTGCCGATCGCGTATGCCAGCGACATACATCTTGGTGAATGGGGCTTGATGTCGATGAGGATTCTGATCGTCGAAGACAGCGTGACCATGCGCAAGGTCATGGAAATGACTTTCGCTGGCGAGGACGCGGAGTTGCTGGTCGTGGAAAACGGCGAGCTTGCACTTGAACGAGGGGCTGCCTTTTCTCCGGACGTGGCGTTCATCGATTCGTCCCTTCCGGGGATCGACGGGTACGAAGTGACCCGCGCGCTCAAGGCCGACCCGGGGCTTTCGGGTGCCGCCGTGATTCTCATGGCGAGCCAGCATCGCCCGCTCGATGCGGCGCGTGCCTCAGAAGTTGGCGCTGACGACCACATTCTAAAACCGTTCGACACGCAGGAAGCCATCGACAAGGCAAGCGCGCTGGCGGGCCAAACCGAAGCCGCCAGCTTCTCCGACATGCCCTCGATTCCGGTGGCCCGTCCCGCGAGCACGCCGCCAAGGCCGGTCGCCCAGCGCACCCATCGGCCCACGCCACCGCCACTGCCTGTCGGTTCGGCGGGGCAGCCGGCGCGAAGGTTGTCGGGGACCCCCATCAGTGGCGCGCAGGTTTCGGTTGCGCCGGGAACGGCCGCCTCTCTTCATCCCTCGTCGCCGCCCGCGAAGATCGTCTCCGCGCCCGCCGCGGAAGTTTCGTCCGCCCCACCGGCCGAGTTTTCATCCGCCCCACCCACCTCTCCGCTACAGGCTGCAGGCGGGAGCGAAGCACTGTCGCACTCGGTGGTCGCGCGACTCGAAACGCTCGGCCTCACGCCCGACCAGGTCGAAGGCGTGCTCAAGCTCTCGGCCGAAGTCGTGGAGCGCGTGGTTTGGGAGGTCGTGCCCGAGCTGGCCGAAGCGATGATCCGTGAGGAATTGCACCGTCTCATCGGCGACTGAGGCTTGACTGCCCCGCCATTTCACCGCACACGGTCGGTCGGATGAGCGATT
>Ga0209456_10001291_pt1 | contig 12293 bp, 14 predicted proteins | sample COG_11_FD_184755 | JGI IMG/M metagenome (GOLD analysis project Ga0209456, IMG submission 184755) | Pelagic marine sediment microbial communities from the LTER site Helgoland, North Sea, for post-phytoplankton bloom and carbon turnover... | ecosystem: Environmental > Aquatic > Marine > Neritic...
ATTGCACTAGATATTGCACAAAAATATGATTCAAAGTTAACTGTTCTCACATGTCTTGCCAAACCAGAATATCGTGGTGTATGGTACTATGATTCACGTTACACCAAGGCAGTACTGAAAAAAGAAGAAAAGGCAGCACGGGAAAACATCTCAAAAATGATAGAACCTACAAAAAAGAAGACAGACATTCCGATAAACTTTAAGATAATTCCTACCGTACGCATAGCAGACCAAATAGCATCTTTTGCAAAGTCCCACAAAATTGATCTAGTTGTAATGGGCTCACATGGAAGAACTGGATTTGATAAGATGGTTCTGGGCAGTGTTGCCCACGGGGTCAGCCAAAAAGTTCACTGCCCCGTGATGATTGTAAAATAATCCATTCAATGCAAGAATGTAACATCAAATGTCATCTACTGTTACAGTTCTCACTCACCTAATTCATAATATATCTTAATTATTAAAAATAAAAATTACAACAATCATAATGTAAAGAATTTACATGAGTATAGTATAATACAGATATGGATCCTAAGGCACAAGAAAAGATAGATGAGATAATGTATGAAACAAATGGAAAAGTAACTGCCATAGTAAATGAAATTAGAGATATTCGATTTTCAAAAATGGACGAAAATGAAAAGCAAACAAAGTGTGACAGTCTAAGGGAACAGTTTGAGCGAGTCATGCTAGAAGAAGAAAAGAAAGTGGAAGAGGTGATGGAGAAATACCAATGAAAATCGATGACATTGACACAGATTACGAGACAGTCAAGATTGACCGGGTCGGGATAATTGATCCGCTTACGGGTGCAATTCTCTTCAAGGACGAGACAGTTGAATTTCTGATGTCTGGATTTTCATCTGAAGTCGCGGGTTTTATTTCTGGTTTTTTGGAGGGAAAACAAGAGGATCCGCCAACAATTTACCGACTAGTGGAGCAAATCTGTGAGGAAAACGAAATTCTCTTAGTCAAAGTTAAAGTCTATGAAACTGGAGGCATTTTCAGAGCAAATCTGTATTTTACGGGAAAAAAGGACATGGTGTTTAGAAATTTCAGGGCATCAGATGCAATAGCGTTGGCAACATATTACAATATTCCAGTTCTGGTAAGAAAGTCAATGCTAAAGAAGATTCAAGAAAGTAAAACTGAAAAGATTTAATTTTTCAAGAAAGATTAAACTCTTTAAAACCAAGTCAAACTATGGCTCCTAAGAAATTCTTAATTTACAAAGCAGATGGACGCAAAGTCCAATTTAATGAAAATAAAATTCTCAGCACATGTATCAGAGCAGGTGCTAGTGAAAAAACTGCCAAAAGAATTTTAAAAAAAGTAAAATCAAAAGTCTATCGAAACACGACCTCATATGATGTCTACAAAAAAGTTCTAAATGTCATTTCTCAAGAAAAAGACCTCAAAGCACTACACCAACGATACCAACTAAAAAATGCCATAATGAGAATGGGGCCTGCTGGATTTGCATTTGAAAACTATGTTGCATCATTATTGGAGTATTATGATTTTCAAGCAACAGGTATTAGATCAAAAATAAAGGGAAAATGTGCAACTCATGAAATTGACATAATTGGAATGAAAGGAACCAGTAAATTCTTGATTGAATGCAAATATCATTCAAAACATGGGGTTTACACAGGGCTGAAAGAATCCCTTTACACACATGCCCGATTCCTTGACATGCAACCGAGATTTTCAGGGGAAATAATTTTTTGCAACACCAAAGTTTCAAACCATGCAAAAAAATATGCAAAATGTACTAGGCAACAAATCTTTTCCTGGAGATATCCTGCAAAAAACAGTCTTGAAAAAATAATTGAAAAGTATAACCTATACCCAATAACAATTCTCAATCTATCTCAAAATGAGTTGAGAATATTTTCAGAAAGCAACATGATGATTGCAAAAGATCTTTTGAGATATGATGATACAAAGATTGCCAGAATGACTGGAATTTCCAAAAAGAGAATAAAAAATATGCAAAGATTGGTGGAACAGATATTTTATTCAAAATAATCTGAATCTTTTACATCTATCTACATCCTTTGTTAGATCAGTTAATTGTAGGTTTTCAATGAATTAGAAAAACAACTATTCTACATGACATACGTATAATGATGGCAAACTAATTCTCATATCTTGAAATCTGTTTTCCTATTACATCCCCATTCCAGGCATGCCTCCCATTCCTCCTTGAGGTGGGGCTGATGATCTTGATGATGCAACAACGTTATCGATTCGCAGTATCATGTTTGCAGTCTCTGTAGCTGACTTTATTATCTGCTCTTTTACCTTGACTGGCTCTATTATGCCTAGTTTCTCAAAATCTGCAATCGTTCCGTTAATGACATCCACACCGGTGAATCTTTCTCTTGCACTCTGCTTTGATCGTAATTGTGTAATAGTATCAATAGGATTCATTCCTGCATTTCTTGAAAGTGCAAGTGGAATGGACTCCATGGCATCAGCAAACTTTTCAACTGCAAGCTGATCTCTTCCAGAAAGCGACTTTGACCAGTCTCTGAGTTTTAATGCAATAAATGCCTCAGGGGCTCCACCGCCATAGACAATCTTTGGTTTCTCAATTACGTCCTTTACAACCATCAGTGCATCATGCATTGACCTGTCTGCCTCATCAATTACTCTCTGAGTGCCACCTCTTAACAGTATGCTGATGGCCTTTGGGTTCTTGCATCCTTCAATGAATACCCAGTTGTCCTCCTCGACTCTTTTTTCCTCTACATTTTCTGCCAAGCCCAACTCTGTATCATTTAGGTCATCTACTCTTCCAACTATTCTGCCTCCGGTGGCCTTTGCAAGTTTTGTCATGTCGCTTTCCTTGATTCTTCTAACTGCAAGTATTCCCTCCTTGCTCAGATAATGCTGAATAATGTCATCAATTCCCTTTTGGCACAAAACAACATTCGCACCAGTTGATTTTATTTTATCTACCATATCTTTGAGTATCTGACTTTCCTCTTCCATGAATGACTTTATCTGGTTAGGGCTAGAGATGTTTAGCTTTGCTTCAAATTCCGTTTTTTTAATCTCAAGCGCATCACTTATCAAAGCAATTTTTGAATTTTCAATTCTTCTTGGCATGCCACTATGAACAATTTCCTTGTCAAGTATTATGCCACTTATCAGCTCACTGTCAGAGATGGAGCCACCAGTCTTTTTTTCTATCTTTATGTTGTCAAGATTTACCTTGAATGTTCCATTCTTTTCTTCAATAACGGCCAATACTGCATTGACTGCCAATTTGGCAAGATCAGTTGCCTCAATTGATACAAGCTTTGTCTGCATTGACGTGTTTGCAATCTTTTCAAGTATTTCCTTGTCTTTTGGTTCAACGTTTATTGTAATTTCAGTCAAAAATTCTATTGCCTTTTTTGAGGCCTTTTTATAACCCTCGGCAATTATTACGGGATGAATGTCATCATCAATTAGGGATTCTGCCTTTTCAAGTAAAGCGCCTGCCAAAACAACTGAAGATGTTGTGCCATCTCCCACCTCACTGTCAGTAGCCTTTGCCACTTCTACCATCATCTTAGCAGCGGGATGCTGCACATCAATCTCTTTGAGAATGGTTGCGCCGTCATTTGTGATGGTGATGTCTCCAAGAGAATCAACAAGCATTTTGTCCATCCCTCTTGGACCTAGACTTGTTTGAATAATTTCTGCAATCAGTTTTGCTGCCCTGATGTTGTTTCTTTGGGCATCACGACCACGTGATTGGCTTGTTCCCTCTTTAAGCAAAATTATAGGTACTCCTTCTGGTGTAGTTCCAACTTGAGCCATTAGATTATTTGGTTTTATTTTGGCATATTTAGTCCCCTGATACGATTTTCATTTTTAAAATCAAAAGGAGTGTAATTTCTTTTGGTTTTGCAAATGTTTGTAAAAAGAACTTATCTTAGTTTTTTAATCTCTAAGCGAGTTTCTTCTAGTTCCTTTTCAAACTTTTCTTTATCGATTTGAGAAATTGAATTATTACATAATTTTTTTAGGATCAGGAATTCTTTATTTTTTAACGATGCAAGATAGCTATGTTCATCCATGCATCTTTGAGGATCTCTATGAACTTAAGATTTTTTACAGGATTTGTTTTAAAAATCAATAATCGCAGAGTATGATAAATAGAAAAAATTGCTTTCAATATTTGTGAAGAGGAAAATTATAGTTTGTTTGGATGGTTCCAAGCATTCAGAAAAAGCTCTTAGTCAAGCTATTCAAATTGCAAAAAAATTTGATTCTAAAATCATTTTAGTCCATGCGGTTGAACCAACTGCTGTTTTTAGTGCAATGCAAAATCCAGCTGTTCCATACTGGGGAAGCATAAGTGCCCATTTGTTACAAAGTTCATTAAACAAAGAACAAAAAGAAGGCAACAAAATATTGACAAAAAATTCTTTACCTGTTAAGACCAGAGCTAAAATGGCACAGGCCATTGTTAGCAGTGACTTTAGAAAAGAAGTCGAATTGATTAGCGTTGGAAGTAGCGGTGCAGAGCTGGGAATTACGATTGGAATTGACGAAAAATTTGGAGACAAGCATGATGATGCTAAGGAATTTTATTACGAAAAATACAAGAAAATGATTCAATTTGATGTTCCAATTTGGATTGAATTTACTACTCCAATTACTTTTGCAAGAGGATAATTAGAAAATGAATACTATGCTTTTGATAATTATCGGTGTTGTTTTCTTTTCAATATCAATTCCAGATTCTTTTGCTAGTTGTGCAGCAGAATATGACAGTCAAGCAGCTCTTAATGATACAGAATTGGCTTTTATTGGAACTGTAATTTCCATAAAGGAGCAACCAGGACCACAACGGGTCCAATTTGAGGTTCATAAAGTTCTCAAGGGAAACATTTTAGAAAAATTATACATTTTGGAATCAGGTCCAATCAGATCTGCAGATAGTGAAAGTTATACAATTTCATCAATAGATATAGATTACAAAATAGGAACAACATACACTGTTTTTGTCATTGATGGTCAAACCAATATTTGCTCAACAAAGCCTGTTGATATGATGCAGGGAGTGGCAATAACTAATGAAAGTTACAATGTCTATCCAATGATTGCATTATCTGTCGTAGCTGGTATAGTTGGATTATACGTGTGGAGAAAAAGAAAATGAAAACTGAATATGGTGTAGTCACATCTGATGGTCTTTTAGTGTCTGTGTCTTTGGGATTAATTGCAAGTCAGCCAGATGAGGTCCCTCATTGGAATTATCTACACGAGATGAAACAGCAGGAATTTGAAGACGGTTGCGATATTGATTGTAAGGAAAGGCAAGAAAATGAACGAGGATACTTGTGCGTCCCACTTGATTCTGAGCAGTACATCTGCAGACCTCCAAGAGATATTTTTTATCCTGATGAGGATATACAAGTCAGATCTGCATTCCCTCCAACATATGGTGAATTTGCATATGTGCCAGAGAACAAGGAAATAATAGGAAAAAACAGACTCTTTGATATTGTCAAAGTGACTCTGCTCAATGAAAAATCAAATGGGATTCTAGTGGAATTTGGATTTCATACAGTAGAAAATACTGATAATTATTTTGAATATTCTGCAATGCTGTTTCCCGGAGATACTTTTGTTTCTCATTGTTTTGGAGGAAATTCCAAAACTGCTCACATTGTAGAGTATCATGACGCAATCCAAATGGAAGAAAAAACATACCTTGAGTTTTGGGGAACTCATGTGACGATGCCAGACAAGTTACTGCCATGTGATATACCTGAGTTGATACAGTATTCACTTCCAGTTAATCTTGGTTGGGGAATTAGTTTTGGAGAATAAAAGGTGAAAACCAGTCTATTGATTGCAATTGGCATCGTTTCAGGAATCTCAATCCTAGTCGGATTCACTACCGTGTTGATTCCAACTATGGATGCAAACCACCAAAAAGAATGTCATTATGATGGAGGAAAAGTTACTGGCTTTTTGCAGTGCACCAGAATCCACATGGATTATGCCTTAGAGGCCACAACAGTCTACATAAATCTTGGAGCACTTGATCCTCAAAATAAGAATCCCATATCTCCAAAGGAGATGACAGGGGTACTTGGAGAAAACAATACAGTAACCTGGATTAACACAGACGGTCCATCCCATTTTATCAATTTTGAGGGCTGGGCCATTGGTCCGATACATCAGGGCGAGAGGCAGTCAGTTACGTTTAATCATACTGGAGTGTACAAGTATTTTTCTGCAGACTCGCCATCAATCTCTGGAACAGTGATTGTAAAGTCTGGTTTAGGCAGAAATGATCTAGAAAATTTTGCATCCATTCTAGCTGAAATAAATGAAGAGGCAGTCATTCATCAAAAAAATAACAATCATGAAAAATCTGAAAGGCAACTGAACCTGATGAAAGAAAAACAAATAGAGATTGCATCAAAAATCCTCGGAGTAGATATTTCTGAAGCATATGTTGCTGAAGGTTGGAACTACCCATTCAGAGATTCATCAGACATAGAACCCTTACCAGGACAGGAAACATTTCCTATATGCAATATTCCAGAGAATATTCCATTTCATTTAGAGACAATAAAAGATTCAGAAATGTTTCAGATGTTTGCAGAAAAATATTCCAAATATCCACTCACCATAGATATCTCTGATGAGCGAAGGCACAACTCTATGGTTCACTATGACATTATTGCAGCATCAGAAGATGAAAAGTATCACGCATCAACGTACTTTCACATAAACTCATGTACAGGCCAGTCAGGCCATTATCTCAATCTTCACTGCCGTGGCCCTACACAAGAAGATTCCAAACACGCATATCTCATGGAAAACATTGCAGACAGTTTGGATAATGATACTTTCTGTACAATTTCCTTCAAGCCATGGCAGGAGAAACTCTTTGAGTATTCTGAGAGAATTTCCAAAGAATCCGAAAAGATTCAGCAGCAGCTACAAATGAAAATGGAGTCTGGAGATACTGATGAATTGACGGAGATTTTTTCAAAGATTAAACGACTGGAACTGCTCAACCGCATTAGCTTTGATGCCACCCGCAATACTGATGAAAATAGTAAATGGACAACTGACGATATTTTGGAATATAACGAAAGATACGGAGATCTTCCTGATGAGTTATTGGAGTTAATTGAGCAAAGAAAATGAAAATTAGGCTTTTGATAATACTGATAATTACAACTCTTGGAACATCTCAAATCCAAGAATCATTTTCTGATGATTCTTCCACAATTCCATCATGTGATATGGGTGTTTTTGTAAGTGATGACATACAGTGTCACACTAGAGATTCTCCTCCATGTCCTTCACCCTCAATTGAAAAAAATGGATTGTGTATAATTGAAAAAAACGACATTTGTGAAAAAGGAAACATGCTAAAAGACGGCATGTGTATACCAAATTCAGGCAATTTCAGAATAGATGATCCAACTTTTACAAAACAGCATTTGCTGACAGGAAAACCAATACTAGATCCCAATCCCGATGATTTTCGAGAATCAGGTAACTCTATTGGAATGCTTTATGCGTATTCTGGTCTGAGTCTTGTTGGAGTTATCCTTGGATTTTTTATGATTAAAAAATGGAAAAATAGAAAATGAAAGCTAGGCTTTTAAAATTAATTCCAATTCTGGTGGGCGTAATTATTGTAATTCTTCTATTGACGGTTTTTTCGTCAAATACATAACTGCATCTTTTTATCTCCAATTTAGTAGATGAGTCACACATGAGTTGAACTCAAGAGTAGAACGATTTATCAAGTTCTTTTGTCGGGTTTACTCAAATTATGAATTTTTTAAGAATTGCCGGTATCGTTTTGACTGCGATTATTGTCACAACCTTTTTTGTTTCTGCTGAAATATTCGAGGTGTACCTCGAAGAAGATGCAGAAAAGCCTGATCTTGATCATCCGTTTTTACCTTATGCGGGATTATTTTTGTTTGGTTTGCCTCCGTCTGTTGCAGGAATTGTCGTATCTTTCTTCAAAACCACTAAATCAAAAATCATAGGTCTTAGTGCAATAACTGGCGTATCTTATACAATAATTTTTATCATTGCAGTTTTGATGTTAAATTATCCAACTCTGTTTGACATTCCAGAAACATATTGGGAAATTGTTGAATAAAGAAAATGAAAGAAAGGCTTTTGATAATTGTTGGAATAATTACAACTATCGGAATATTATCCATTTCTGAATCTTTTGCTGAAAAAATAGATTCACAAAACGTAGGACAAATGGAATGGTTTGAAATAAATAATCATTCTAAAATCCCAGCATACAAAATACAAGTTATCGATAAGGATATGAATGAAAATACAGATGAGATTGACAAGTTTAAGATTCACGTTTGGTCCAATTCTGATCCTATAGGGATTATGATTTCAGTGTATGAAACAGAGAAAAACTCCGGAATATTTGACAGACCGGTTTATTTCTTTGAGGATGTTTCTGCAGGACAAAGATTACACGTACTTGAGGGGGATGCAGTAACTGCAACATATGAAGACAGTACGTTGCCATCATCTTATACTTCAAAGAAACTTGAAGTTTCAGACACCATTACGATTTACTATCCCATAACCAATCCACTGGAAAATAAAAATCCCTTCATACGAATTGATGATGAAACATTTTCACGTCAATCTTTGCAGACAGGCGAAACAATATCTGAGTCAGGTACGCTTACGGCCATAATCATTGGCAGTCTTGGTCCAATTCTGATTATGTTTTTTATCGCACTTTATGCAGTTAAAAAAATTAGAGCAAAGAAGAGTATTGAATAGAAAAAAGAAAATAATTATTATCTTTCCAAGCATATTCGCCGTATGGTTGTTGGGGAATTGTTGCTCTACGCGCAGTTTATGCTCACACATCAGCTGCCAGATGCAGGAAACCAGTTTGAGTTATCGGATTCTGTCAAAAAAATAATTCAAGAAAATGTGGATAATGGAAAGCATCAGGCACTTTTTGTCGGGATTGTTGATGGAAACAATACTGATTACTATCACTATGGCAATACTGCAAAAGATGGACATGCAATTGATGAGAATACAATATTTGAGATTGGCTCTGTAACCAAAGTCTTCACCACTTTGCTCTTAGCGGAGATGGTTGAAAAGGGAGAAATTAGCCTAGATGATCCTATTGATAAATTCCTGCCAGAATACGTTGTAACTCCCTCAAAGAACGGAAAAAAGATTACCATCTTGGATTTGGCTACACATACATCCGGATTGCCAAGGTTTCCAGATGATTTTCCTATTTTTGACTCAGATGCAATGCCGCAGTATGATCGAGAGAAAATTTATCACTATCTGTCACGTGTTAAGATTCATCGAGAGATTGGCTCGCAATATGAATATTCCAATATCGGGATTTCCTTGCTTGGTCACATAATCTCATTGCAGACAGGGCAGCCATATGAAAAATTAGTAAAAACAAGAATATCCGACAAGATTGGAATGGAAAATACGTGCATCAAGCAATGTGATAAACTACGTGATCAGTTTGCCAGCCCCCATTCGTTTGGAAATCAAGTTGATGAGTTGAATTTGTCAGAAGATATGGGGGGCGCAGGAGAAATCAGATCATCTGGAAAAGATATGCTCACATTTCTATCGCATGCCATGGGCATGAAAGAATCATCTCTAAAAAATTCATTTGAATTAGCTCAAACTGCAAATCACAAAATAGACGATCTTTTGTCTGTTGGACTTGCATGGCATATCACGAAAGATGAGGATGAAAGAAAAATCATCTGGTATAACGGGGGAACCAACGGTTTTGCAAGCATCATTGGGTTTGATCCAGAATCAAATCAAGGGGTGGTCGTGCTGACCAATTCCATGATTGCCGTGGATGACATTGCAGTTTGGTTGTTTCAGCATGGCCATATGTCTACTTAGGTTCATAATTATTCAAAATTAATTTTCATGCGGGTCTTAATCTTACTTCATAGATTCTGCTATCTTGACTAGTTCCTCTTGTGAGATCATTCCTCTAATTGCAAAGCTGTTGTTTCCATCACAGACGGTAATCTTGTTGATTCCGGGAGTATCATAGTCGTTTTCAGTGAATATTGCAGGATATCCATTTATCTCCAGACCGACTCCGTTTTCAATGTAATCGCATTCTGTTTTTTTGTTATTCTTATCGTATTCATCCCACTCAAAATCATGTGCTCGTTTTGAATTTCCTATTACAAACCCTCCCTGCTGATAGTTCTCCTCATCATATCAACCCGTTTTGTAAGAATCCAAATTATTTTTTGAGTATAGTGAAATCAACCCAACGAATCCTGTCTCAACATTACATCTGTTGACATATCCCTCTGGAACGTATGTGGGCAGCTTTATCTCCAGATTTACCTGAGAAAACAGCGATAATGTATAATCCACATCCATACATTTGGGATGAGATTTGAGGGTGATGGTTCCAGAAAGGTTGTACGGTTCTATTTTGTATTGGAGTTTCATGGGTTCATGATTGAAATAAGAAAATGAATGTGACCATTTTTTGTTTGGTGGAATCGCATCATTGCCATCAAATATCTCGTTTTTTCCATCTCGTTCTTTTTGATCAAATGAGAGCGTGACTATTTTTTCAAGCTGGTTGTAAAATATCACCGTGGAATTGAACCCCTCATGAAAGATTGAAATCTCCTGGTTCTGTACTAGTGGTTTTCCATCAACTCGTGTAAAATTTACAAACGTAAAATTGTCATATCTGGGATATGTGCTGCTAAAATACAACTGCATCTGGTAATGTTCTTCGTCATACTCAAAGTTACACTTGAATGCGTGATGGTCATCATCAAGATTTTGGATGTTGTGTGCAAAGGATTCCTTTGAATGTTCAAAATCATGCTTTTGGATTAGGTCTAACCCCAGTTTTTTTGCAGGATAAATGGACACACCCATGTGACTGAATTTCCCATCAATCTCCTCTGGGAATTTATTTTTTGACACATCTGCATTCTGTAATGCTGTTTCCAATTCACGGTAAAATTGCCCATCCTGAGTTTCCAAAGCAAAACAAAGGTTTTTTGGCTTTTCGTCATGTTTGATAAAGTCAATGCCAAACTCCCGTGTGATAAGATCACTTGTCAATCCGTCATAGTCTTGCATTCCATATGGAAAGTCTTGAGGAGACTGAAATATGCTAAAAAGAATCAATGCTGCCAAAAATCCGGCGATTATAATAATCCAAAACTGAAAATTCATTTTTGTTATACCTCATTAGTTCCACGTGGGTCTTAAACTTGACAACTTAACTATATCCCCATGCATGATATACTCCCAGCACAATTTGAACCAAATCATTTTTAGATTTCAAGTATTACGAAAAGCATCAGAAATTTGAAACCAACGTAAGGAATTTCTATTTTTAGACTTTATCAATAAATTCATTAACACCCGGTGGTTCTGGTGCCAGTCCTTTTCTTTTTCTAATATCAGCCACCCCTGCAGCTAAGAGGGATTTTGGGACTTCAGTCCATTCCTTAAAGGATGTGTTCCATGTTGCACGTCCTGCAGTTTGCCCTCTCATGGCTTCAGATAAAGTAAATGTTTCAGAAGCTGGAATCTCACCGATGACAATACTTGATGCACCTTTTTGTGACATGTCAAGTACTTTACCACGTTTACCAGAAAGAATTGTTGCAACATTTCCAACCAAATCAGTTGGAACACGAACTTCAATTGCTAAAGTTGGCTCCAAAACAGCGGTACCTGCAGTTAGTAATGCACCCATACATGCACGACGTGAAGCAGGGCCTAATTGAGACAAACCTCTGTGTGCAGTATCTTCGTGAGGTACAAAGTGAGTAAAAATGAACTTACAGTCTCTCATCTGTTCCTTACAAAGAGGGCCTTCCTTCATTACTTCCTCAAATCCGGAATTAATAGAATCAGTTGACTCTTGAACAAACTGAACACCCTTTGTTCCGTTAATCAAAACATTTCCACGTGAATCAAACTTCATGACTCTCTTAATTGTATCAGTGTCCCATCCAGCGCCTTTAAGTAAATCTGAAACCACTTTCTTATCTTTCAAATCACTGATTTCACCAGTCCTTAGCATATGTGCAATTTCTGGCTCTAGTGGCTCTACTTTCATGAAAATCTTATTGTGTCTGTTTGGTGATTTTGCCATGATTGGTTCACATCCACCCTTTACAGTTTCTCTATAGTTAATCAAAGGTTCTGAGGTTATAATATCACATTTGGCATCTTGAATTCTGTGTACTGCAACATCCAAGTGTAGCACA
>Ga0209456_10001292_pt1 | contig 12289 bp, 11 predicted proteins | sample COG_11_FD_184755 | JGI IMG/M metagenome (GOLD analysis project Ga0209456, IMG submission 184755) | Pelagic marine sediment microbial communities from the LTER site Helgoland, North Sea, for post-phytoplankton bloom and carbon turnover... | ecosystem: Environmental > Aquatic > Marine > Neritic...
GCCGCTGGTGACATCCGGTGCGCGCCAGGCATACAGCGTCAGCGAGCCGCCGATAACGATTAACAGGAATATCAGGATAAACAGGCCGCGCGCCGGGTCGGCAGCGAATGAATGCACCGAGGTCAGCACGCCGGAACGGACCAGGAAGGTGCCGAGCAGGCTGAGTGAAAAGGCCATCAGCGACAGCAGCACGGTCCAGCGTTTGAACGCACCGCGTTTTTCGGTCACGGCCAGCGAGTGTATCAGTGCAGTGGCCACCAGCCAGGGCATGAACGAGGCGTTCTCGACCGGATCCCAGAACCACCAGCCGCCCCAGCCGAGTTCATAGTAGGCCCACCAGCTGCCCAGCGTGATGCCGATGGTCAGAAACACCCAGGCCACCGTGGTCCAGGGACGCGACCAGCGTGCCCAGGTGGCATCCAGCTTGCCGCCGATCAGTGCGGCAATGGCAAAGCTGAAGGCAACCGACAGGCCGACGTAGCCCATGTAAAGCATTGGCGGGTGGATAGCCAGCCCGAAGTCCTGCAACAACGGATTGAGATCGCCGCCCTCGAGCGGCACCGGGAAGACGCGTTCAAACGGGTTGGAGGTGAACAGCAGGAACGACATGAAACCGATGCTGATCATGCCCATCACCGACAGCACGCGTGCCAGCATCACGGCCGGCAGGTTGCGGGTCAGCGTGGCCACGGCAATGGTCCAGCCGGACAGTATCAATGCCCACAGCAGCAGCGAGCCCTCGTGCGCACCCCACACGGCCGATACCTTGTAGACCGTCGGCAGCAGGCTGTTGCCGTGGTTTGCCACATAGGCAACCGAGAAGTCGTTGCTCAGGAAGGCATTGACCAGGCAGGCAAACGCAATCGCGGTAAAGAAGAACTGTCCCCACGCGGCCGGTTTCGCCATGGCGACCCAGCGCGGTATGTTGGCGAGGCTGCCGGTCATGGGCATGATGGCCAGCACCAGTGACAGGCACAGCGCCAGGATCAGGGCGAAGTGACCGAGTTCAGGAATCATTGTTACGGTTGCTCCGTATGCTCCCTCTCCCCCAGGGAGAGGGTTGGGGAGAGGGGGTAAATAAACATTGCATGCTTCCGGACTTTATATCCCCTCATCCTGGCCTTCTCCCGGAGGGAGAAGGGATAATCTGTTTTACTGCCAGCAATGAAATTTATCTTCACAGCGTGTTTAGTCAGTCGCAACACCAGTCCCGCTGCTGCCTTCCTCGTGCACGGTCTTGAGGGCGTCGGCAACTTCCGGCGGCATGTAGTTCTCGTCATGCTTGGCAAGGACCTCGTCGGCGACGAACAGCCTGTCGCCCTGCAGGCGGCCGTGCGCCACGATGCCCTGGCCCTCGCGGAACAGGTCGGGCAGGATGCCGGTGTACTGCACCGTGATGGTGTCCTTGTTGTCGGTGATGTCGAAGGTGACGGTAAGACCGTCTGACTTGCGCTGCACGCTGCCGGTCGTGACCAGGCCGCCGACACGGATGAGGTGATCGGCCGGCGCCTCGCCCGCGGCGACGGCGGCAGGCGTATAGAAGAACATGAGGTTCTCGTTAAAGGCCTTCAAGGCAAAGCCGGCGGCGATGCCAACGCCAATGACCATGCTCGCGATGAGCAGCATGCGTTGTCTGCGCTTGGGTGTCATGATTCACTCCGCGCACGCCTTGCCTTGCGTGCGATATTTGCCAGAATTTTCGTCCGCTGCCTGGCCGGCAGGATGATATTGACCACCAGGACCAGCAGGGCGATGCCATAGGAGGTCCATACGTAGAACGCGTAGCCACCCATGTGCAGGAATTCATTCAGATTCATTTTTCCTCCGCGAGTTCCCGGACCCAGCCGGTATTGCGTTCGCGTTCCAGCACCTCGCAGCGGGCGCGCATCAGCACCACGAATACGTAGTAAAGCTTGAAGGCCACGGCCATCAGCAGCAGCGGGATCAGCATGCTCAGGTGAATGGACGGTTTGTCGAACTTGGTCACGGTCGGGCCCTGGTGCAGGGTATTCCACCATTCCACCGAGTAGTGAATGATCGGAATATTGATGACGCCCACCAGTGCCAGGATGGCCACGGCGCGCGCGGCCATGCGCCGGTCTTCGATGGCGCTGTGCAGGGCGATCACGCCCAGATACAGGAACAAGAGGATCAGCTCCGAGGTGAGGCGTGCGTCCCAGACCCACCAGGTGCCCCACATCGGTTTGCCCCAGATCGATCCGGTCACCAGTGCGAGGAAGGTAAACGAGGCGCCCACGGGGGCACTGCTGATGGTGATCACCTCGGCCAGTTTGATGCGCCAGATGAGGCCGATGGCGCCGGCGCCGGCCATGACAACGTAGATAAACAGCGACATCCAGGCGGCCGGCACGTGGATGAACATGATGCGGTAACTGTCACCCTGCTGATAATCCGGTGGCGCCACCAGCAGGCCGTAATACAGACCGGCCAGCACCAGCAGCAGGCAGGCACCGGCCAGCCACGGGATCAGTCGCCCGGCGATGCGGTAGAAGTGTTTCGGTGACGCCATTTTGTGAAAGAAATTACTAAATATCATTGCTGTCTCATGCAGAGCCTTGCAGGTGCAGTCGTTGCCGTAAACGATAGGCGTCATTGCGAGCGCAGCGAAGCAATCTCCCTGGCATGCCACATTCACGAGATTGCTTCGCTTCGCTCGCAATGACGGGTTTTCCCGGCAAGACGTTTGCGGCCAAGGGCACACCTGTAAACGCGTGTGCCCAGTTTAACAGAGTGAGTTTATGGGAACGGTGTTGCATTAATCAACTCAGGCTGACACGCAGTGCCGCGGCCGTGGCGAACGGCGAAAGACTCAGTGCCAGGACCAGCAATGCGGCAATCAGCGACAGATGGGCCGTGACGGGCAGGCCGGCTGCCGCCGAGTCTACCGCGCTCGAAGCAAATATCAGTAAGGGTATATATAAGGGTAACACGAGCAGGGACAGGATCATCCCTCCCTTGCGCAGGCCGACCGTCAGCGCCACACCGACGGCGCCGATCAGGCTCAGTACCGGCGTGCCGAGTAACAGTGTAATAAACAGGGTTTTGATGCCGGTGACCGGCAAGCCCAGCAGAACGCCAAGCAGCGGCGAGACCAGCAGCAGGGGCAGCCCGGTAATCAGCCAGTGCGCAATGATCTTGGCAAGTACCAGCACCGACACCGGGTGGGAGCTCAGCAGGTACTGCTCCAGGCTACCGTCCTCGAAGTCGGATCTGAACACACTGTCGAGCGACAGCAGCGCCGCGAGCAGGGCGGCCACCCAGATGATGCCGGGCGCGACGGCCTGCAGCAGGGTGGGGTTGGCACCGATGCTCAGCGGAAACAGGCTGGTAACCAGGATGAAGAACAGCAATGGATTGGCCATCTCGGCCCGTCGCCTGACAGCCAGTAGCAGGTCGCGCCGGATCAGCACTACGAATGCACGTGTCAGCGAATCGGTATTCATGCCGACAGGTTGATCCGCAGTACCCGGGAGTTGTCCAGATTGACGGTATGGTGGGAGGTCACCGCCAGCATACCGCCGCGTGCCGTGTGTTGTTCCAGCAGCTCCTCGATGACAGCGATGCCGTGCACATCCAGCGAGGTGAACGGTTCATCCAGTATCCACAGCAGTGCATCGGTAACCAGCAGTCGTGCCAGCGCCAGCCGGCGTTGCTGGCCGGCGGAAAGATTGCGGGTCGGAACATCCTCGAAGCCGTACAGGTCGACCTTCTCCAGTGCCGCCTGCAGCGTGATGTCATTGGCCTTGCCGAGTGCGCGGGCCGTGGCGAGGTTCTCGAGCGGGGTCAGGTCGAGCTTGTTGCCGTCGCGGTGGCCAACATAGGACGTATGCTGGTGATAATCCGGCCCCAGCCGGCTGATATCGGTACCGTTCCAGCAGATACTGCCTTCGTCCGGCAGGCGAATGCCGCAGAGGATGCGCAGCAGTGATGTCTTGCCACTGCCATTGCGGCCCTCCAGCAACAGCGCCTGGCCGGAGGCGAGCGTGAAATCCAGCTGGCTGAACAGGATGCGGTCATCACGTGTGCACTCCAGTCCGCAGGCCTCCAGTCGGGTTGTCTCTGTCTGTGTCACAGCGGATTCGGACTGCCAGGTGGTTTGTTTTTTAAGTTCATATGGTTAGGGATGAAACTTATCATACTATCAAGTCGCGCCAGACCCAAATATATTCGCTGCCTGAATGCGGAAAGTTGATGCAGCGGGTCAGGTTGACGGGCCGCAGTGAGCGGATGGTTTGAATCGCCCCGCCCTTGTGCCTGGGCGCAACGCATCGCAGACGCTGAGGGGATAGAGCAAGCCGTACTGGCGGTCGGCGGACAGTGCCGGTTCAGGAAAAAACGGCCTCCGGCGTGCGGTCGAACTGTTCGGCCATGGCATCGATGGTGATGCGCATGATTTCACGGAACACCTTGTCCCGGCTGGTATTCGAGACAATGGGGATATTGGCCTGGTCAGCTTCGGACAGCAGGTAAGACTGCAGGCGCCAGATTTCATCGAAGTGCTTCAGGTAGCGCCCGGCGCGTCGCTGCGGCACATTCGTGCTGCGGCCCTGTATCCTGCGCTGCAACTGCTTGCGTTTCAGTACACCCAGCATGACCGGGATGACCACGGCGTCTGATTCCGATCGCAGTTTTTCCATGAAGGCCGGATGGATGTGCACACCTTCCAGTACCAGGGAGACACTTTCCCGGGTCGCACGCTGGATGACCGCCTCGATTGCCACCGACAGCAAATCGGCCTGGCTGCGGTAACCCTGTATCAACTGTGCATCGGATACCTTGCCATCGGTCTGCAGCTGGCCGGGTAATGCCTTCCAGGCGCTGAAGGATGACTCGTGCAGGACCGGCATCAGCTGGACAGGAATCATGGTGCGCATGACTTCACGCAGCATGTCTGTGGACTGGGAGCGCACGATGTCCAGCCGGCTGGCCAGCAGGGTGGCGATGGTGCTCTTGCCGCAGCCGGCCGTACCACCGACCAGAAAGATCAGTTCGCGGCCGCTGTTGACGAAATCGCGCCATACCAGCCAGCGGTGTGCAACCGCCGGACCCAGGTCGCGGGACTGGCGCAGGTAGCGGTACGTCAGCTGGGACAAATGGCTGGAGGAGATCACTTCGATGTGCCTTTCGAGCAGGTGGTGCTGCAGGATTTGCACCACATGGTCTGCCTCGCTGCTTTCCAGGCCGATGGTTTCCAGGCAATGCTGGTATTCAAGACGTGAAAACGGCTGTAACTGCCCGTCCCGCTGCTCGACCTGGGTCGTCAGCGGAATGTTGCGTTGTTCATAGCGGGTGACAACGGTTTCCCTGCCCAGCGCCTGCAGGCGCTTGAGCACCATCCCGTGCAGGTCGCAGGTGGAAATCAGGGGAGTATCATTGAGATCGTTGCGTATTTCCGACGCAATAGCGAACGCCTCCCCGAACGGAGTGCCTGCATCCTGCAGTGAACGGATCAGGATGCCGCGCAGAAACGGTACCCGGGTCTGGTCCTCAAGATCCTCTACCAGGATTTTTGCCACGTCACTCCCCGCTTGGTATGACTGGTCGCATTCGTGAATACTATGCTATTTTAGGAGCCAAATCCCGAGACGTAAATAAATCGACCGATAGTTAACAATAATTGAATTCTTCAGGCGGGGGTAGACATGTTCAGGACAGCGGAACTTGGTCAAAAAGTTTCCAAGAGCGAGTACAACGAGCGCGAACCGCTGCTGCGGCAGGGACTGCTGGATGTGCAGCGTCAGCTGCGTGAAGACGGCAGTTTTCCGGTCATCGTCGTGTTTGCCGGTGTGGATGGCGGCGGCAAGGGCGACACCGTCAATCTTCTCAATGAATGGATGGACCCGCGCTGGCTGGTCACCAACGCCTATGACAAGCCTTCGGAAGAGGAGCGGGAGCGGCCGGAATACTGGCGATTCTGGCGTGATTTACCCTCCAAGGGACAGATCGGGCTGTTCCTCAGTTCCTGGTATTCGCAGCCAGTCCTGGATCGTGTCTATGAGAAAGACGACGAGTCCGTCTTCGATGACCGGCTGGATCGTATCCTGGCCTATGAGAAGGCACTGGCCGACGATGATGCACTGATTCTGAAATTCTGGATGCACCTGAGCCGTGACGCGCAGAAACGCCGTCTGAAGAAACTGGAAAAGGACCCCCTGACCAGCTGGCGCGTTACCGACCAGGACTGGAAACACTGGCGCATCTACGATCATTTCGAGGCGGCGGCCGAACGGACCATCATGCGCACCAGTACCGGGACCGCGCCCTGGACCATTGTGGAAGGCGTGGACCATCACCACCGCAGCCTGACCGTGGGCACCATTGTGCGCGACGAAATCGTCAAGCGGCTGGACGAGATGCGCAAGAAACGGCTGCTGCTTGATGAGCTTTCCGCGCGCAACCGGGAGGAGCAGCAGGCACAGGCCAAAGAGGCGGGAGATACCGGCGGAGACGGGGTGACGGCTGCACCCCTGAAGACAGCCACCGTGCTGTCCGCGCTCGACATGACACAGCGGCTGACCAAGGCGCAATACAAGAAGCAATTGCGCGAATGGCAGGCCAAACTGAACCAGCTGCATCGCAAGGCGCTGAAGCAGAAGCTTTCCAGTATCCTGTTGTTCGAGGGGGCGGATGCCGCCGGCAAGGGCGGTGCCGTACGCCGTATGACGGCGGCCCTGGATGCGCGTCACTACCGGGTCATACCCATAGCGGCGCCCACCGACGAGGAGAGTGCACACCACTACCTGTGGCGGTTCTGGCGCCATCTGTCGCGGGCCGGCCGTATCACCATTTTCGATCGCAGCTGGTACGGACGGGTGCTGGTCGAGCGGATCGAGGGGTTCGCCACCGAGGACGAATGGAAGCGCGCCTATGCGGAAATCAACGAATTCGAGGAGCAATTGACCGATTATGGCATTGTGCTGCTCAAGTACTGGGTACACATCACCAAGGACGAGCAGCTGGCCCGTTTCAAGGCGCGCGAGGAAACCCCCCACAAACGCTGGAAGCTGACTGACGAGGACTGGCGCAACCGCGAAAAATGGGATGACTACGAGATGGCGGTCAACGACATCGTCGAGCACACCAGCACCAAGCATGCGCCCTGGGTGCTGGTGGAGGGGAACGACAAGCGCTTCTCGCGCATCAAGGTGCTGAAGACCTATTGTGCCCGGTTGGAGAATGCCCTCGAGAAATGACAGGGATGCAACACGAATTGACATTTACTTGATTTGTGTCATGAACAACCGTGTTTTCGGGAACTAGACTACCGCCCTGTGCACATTACAAAGTTTGCAAAGCAAGGATCACAGGAGATATAAACCATGTCATCTACCAACCCGTTTGCCAACCTGTTCGGCAAATCACCCTTCACGGCACTGCAGGGTCATATGCGCGTGGTACTGGAGTGCGTGCATCAGATACCTGTACTTTTCGAGGCGCTGGCCAAGGGCGATCAACAGGGCGTCGTGGCCGTAAAGGACATTATCTTCGAAAAGGAAGCAGAGGCCGACAGCATCAAAAACGAGTTGCGTAATCGCCTGCCGAAAAGCCTGTTGATGCCGGTTGACCGGCGTGATCTGCTCGAAGTCCTGCAGATGCAGGACTCCATCGCCGATACGGCCCAGGACATTGCCGGCCTGTTGGTCGAGCGTCCGATGGAGCTCCCCGAATTCATGCAGGAACCGATGCACAGTCTGGCACATCGTTGCGTGGATGTTTGTGAGATGTCGGCAAAAATAATCGAGGAACTCGATGAACTGCTGGCAATGGGATTTCGCGGGCGAGAGGCGAGCAAGGTCGAGGAGATGGTAAGCGAGCTGAATAAACTCGAGGATGAAACAGACGAGCTCGGTATTGAACTGTCACGCCGCCTGTTTGAGCATGAAGACGAAATCAAGCCGGTGTCCGTCATGATGTGGTATCAATTGATACAGTGGGTCGGGGACCTGGCGGATTATGCGGAAAAGACAGGCGACCGGCTGCGCCTGCTGATTGCACGTTAAGTTCTACCCGAGCCGGTTGCCAGTGGTTGCCGGCGAATAGAAAACACGGGCCTGTCTGGCCGACAGGTCGCAACAAAAAATTTGCTGGGTCGTTTAGTGGGTATTCGTGCGCTGGGGCAAGCAAGGTATCAGTTGCTGTTGAATACCTGTAGCTGGGCACTGATTTCAGGGGAATCAAATGGAAATTATTCAAAATTACGGCTTCGTGCTGATGGCATTGGCCGTTATCTTCGGCCTGTACATGACCTGGGGCATTGGCGCAAATGATGTGGCAAATGCCATGGGTACCTCGGTGGGTTCGGGTGCGATTACGGTCAAGCAGGCGATCATTATTGCTGCAATCTTCGAGTTTGCCGGGGCATTTATTGCCGGCGGCAATGTCACCAAGACCATACGCAAGGGCATCATCGATCCGTCATCGATTGTAAACAATCCGGAAGTCCTTGTTTTCGGGATGCTGGCCGCACTGCTTGCGGCAGCGATCTGGCTGATGATCGCCTCTACCCGCGGCTGGCCGGTCTCGACCACGCACTCTATTGTCGGCGCCGTCATCGGGTTTGCCATGGTCGGTATCGGTATAGATGCAGTGGAATGGGGCAAGGTCAGCCAGATTGCCGCCAGCTGGGTCGTATCACCGGTGCTGGGTGGAACCATTGCCTTCTTGTTGATGATGAGTATTCGCCGGCTGATCCTGAATACGGAGAACCCGTTTAACAGCGCCCGGCGCTGGGGGCCGGCGTATGTTTTCCTGGTCGGTTTTGTTATTTCCCTGGTAACCCTGTTCAAGGGCCTGAAGCACCTGAACATCGAACTGACCGTGGGCATGAGTTTTGTGGCGGCAATTGTTTTCGGAACGGCACTGGCCGGCATCGGCTGGGCCATGATTAACCGGGTCAAGGTCGATGAGGGTGCCGACCGGGATTTTCACTTTGCCAGTGTGGAGAAGGTATTCACACCGATGATGATTTTTACTGCCTGTGCAATGGCCTTCGCACATGGCTCCAATGACGTCGCCAACGGCATCGGACCCCTGGCCGCCGTGGTCAGTATCATTCAGTCGGGTGGCGAAGTGACGCAAAAGGCGGACCTGCCGCTGTGGATACTGGTGCTTGGCGGCACCGGCATCGTCATCGGGCTGGCTACCATGGGCTACCGGGTGATGAAGACCATCGGTAGCGGGATTACCCAGCTTACGCCGAGCAGGGGGTATTGCGCGACGCTGGCCGCCGCCGCAACCGTCGTGCTGGCTTCCCGGACCGGTCTGCCGGTCTCCACGACGCACATCGCTGTGGGTGCCGTTATCGGCGTTGGCCTGGCGCGCGGTGTGGGCGCAATCGATCTGCGGGTCATTGGCGGTATTGTCATATCCTGGGTGGTGACATTGCCAGTGGGCGGTGTACTTGCAGCACTGTTTTTCTTTACCCTGAAAGGCATCTTCACCTGATGCCAGGCCGTCATCCTGTGTGACATGCCGGGGGTCATTATTGCAGGCACCTTCAGGCGGGTCCTGCAGCCTAAAAGCAACTTGATCGCCTGTCTGGATGTCGTACACTGCGGACTTCAGTGGATGAATAATCCATTATCCGAGTTGACCGGCCGGAGAAGCCGCAGCACATGGCGACGATATTCAGAGTACCCTGTACCCGATGCCCCTGAATACCGTCGAGGTAGAAGAGACCGACCTGCTAAAGGGGGTGGCCTATCCCCGCGGCGTCCACTTTCGCGAGATCGTCATCACCGGGCCGCCAAGCAGCGGCAAGTCGACCCTGGTGTCAAAGCTGGGGGGGTGGCCGGAAGAGGGCTATATCGACCTTGCCCAGAATTACTGGTGGCGTAACCGGATTCTGACATTCAGGCCGCGGGAGGTGCACTTCGGTATACCGTTCGGGGGCCATCGCGAGAGTCAAACCGTATTTGATCCGGCATGGCTGGCTGCACCGGCACCGGTTGATTACGGGCGCATCCAGACGCCACCCGGGAAGCACTGGTTCTTCCAGATCGACTGGCGGGCACGCTTTATCTACGATTTTCAGCTACCCCCTCCGGAAAAGCTGTACTCAATTCGCAAGGAGCGGGCCGCCGCCTCCAGCCACCCGGTAGACAGAATACTTTCAAAAGAAGTGGTCGAGCGGCAAAGCGCTGTTTATGAGCAGCTGGCATTGCATTTTCACCGCTGTGGTATGCGGGTTGTGGTGCGGACCGAATTTGCAGGCAGGCCCCGGATTATCGTCGACGCGGGTACGGCCGCAGCCTGAGGCAACACCCGCACACAAGTCAGCCTGCCTCTGTTGACTGCAGGTCGGTTGCAGGCTGCCGGTTCAGCCAGTCCAGCAGCGGCTCGGTGGGATATATCTGTGGAACCAACTGGCCATCGATACGGGTGATTATGGCGATACGGTCCGGCCGCGAGCTGATCAGGATGTGATATTGATTGATCTGGCAGGCATTCAGCCACAGGGTATCATCCTTCGTCAGGGGATAATGGCCGACGATTAACGGTGTTTCACTATCGACCTCCAGGCCCTTGCGAAACTGGCGCACATCGCTGCGTGTGTAACCGGCCGGAAAGGCCGGTGTCTTGATCCTGCTCCAGGTGAGATCATGGACGATGTCCGGAAACTGGTGTGCATCGATCAGCGTTTCCCGGGAAATTTTTCTGCGCGGGGGGCCGGCATGGCAGGCGATGAAATCCCGGGTGAGAATCACCAGCGGGGACAGTTGATAGAACAGCTGGAGCTGTTCCCGGTACGTTTCGCCCCGTGTTGCGCTCACGTGTTTCTCCCAGAGCAGGCCCTGGGGGATACCCTGTTTCATCAATTCATGGTGGAAGCCGTCATGGTTGCCGACGATAAAGAATACCTGGCCGGGGTAGGTGACTTTCAGTCTGAAAATCAGGTCCATTATCAGTAACGAGCTGTCCATTTCCTCGAGCCGTCCGGGCTGTTCCTGATGTACCGCATCGCCCATGACGATGAGTGCGGCTGCGCCTCTCTCCAGGCATTCCATGAAGGCGTTTTCACTCAGGATAGTCAGCAGGTTGTCCAGCTGTGCGTGCAGGTCACCGACAAGGATGGGTGTGATGTGGTCCGGCAATTCCAGCAGGCAACCCGGGTTGCCCAGGGAGTCCTCGTGGCGTCCGGTTTCATGTCTGAGCAGTTCATTGACCTGCATTAATGTTTCAGTTGCCTTGTCGACAGGCAGGGGTTCGAGCGGACCGCCGAAGATTTGTTTGATCCGCTTCAGCGCTGTTTTGCGGCGGCCGGTAATACTGGAGGCCTCCGGTGAATCATCAACCAGGGACAGGTAGGTGCCGAGCTCCGAAATCGTGTCCTTGAAAACCAGTGCATCGCCGGTATGCGCGATAGACAGGTGGCGCCGGAATGCCTCCCGTGGAAAACTGAACACATGTTCCTGGTATTCAATCTTGCTGTCGAGCACCAGCGTGTTGCCGGGAGGCAGCCGCAGATAGTGCGAGATTCCCGAGAAATAGCGTTCCGGGTCGAACAGGATGAAATCGCAGGGCGTATCCGCTGCATGACCGCCGAGGTCGGGGTCCGCACACAGCAGCAGGGTCTGTTTGCCCATCTCGATTTTGTATTCCGGATATCCCGAAACAGGGATCCGCAACGATTTGCCTGACAGGCGGATCTTCCGGGATTTTTCCGGTATCACGGTTTCGATGGCAGGTTTGAAAAAAGACCTGATGTTTTGCAGGAGAGATTGCGTCATTTGCCCGGAAAAGTGGTTCCCTGATATAGATTGTAGCCTTCCCGGTGCCCCGTAGTATACAGGTCCTCGGCCGGGTGGCAGCGGGTGCTGATGTCCCGATACCTTTATTCCTCCGCTGCTGCCAGGCTGACGGCTCTTGTTGGCGGGAAATGACAGGTAAAGGCGCTGCCTTGCCCCGGCGCACTGATGATTTCCAGCATTGCATCATGCCTGTCCAGTACCTGTTTGACGAGTGACAGCCCGAGACCGGTTCCGCCCGTATCACGCGAACGGCTGCTGTCGACCCGGTAGAATCGTTCCGTCAGGCGGGGTATATGGCGAGCCGGGATGCCTTCTCCGGTATCACTGACACTGAAGCGGGCGCCCGACTCGTCAACCTTCCAGCTCACCCCGATTTCTGCACGATCGGGTGTGTGTCGTATTGCGTTGACGACCAGGTTGGTCAAGGCGGAACGCAGTGCGCCGGCATTGCCGCGCAATCCATAGCCGGACTGTATATCCGTCATCAGTACATGCCCGCTTTTATCACCCAGGGTGCG
>Ga0209456_10001293_pt1 | contig 12283 bp, 6 predicted proteins | sample COG_11_FD_184755 | JGI IMG/M metagenome (GOLD analysis project Ga0209456, IMG submission 184755) | Pelagic marine sediment microbial communities from the LTER site Helgoland, North Sea, for post-phytoplankton bloom and carbon turnover... | ecosystem: Environmental > Aquatic > Marine > Neritic...
GTTCAGGATGAATCGGAGGCTCACTGGTTTTCAAATGAGTCAAACAGTTCGGACAAGCTGGCACGTGCGGTCGCCAGCGAAAAATGATTTTCGACATTTTGAACCGAGGCATCTGATATCCGGTTCCACAGGTTTTCGTCCTGGTAAAGCCTGACGACTTCAGCCGCGAACGATTCCGCATCATTCGCCACCAATATCTCTCTTTCGTGCTCGGCGAACATACCTTCTACCGCCGCAGGTGTCGCGACCACCGGTTGCCCGTGCGCCATGCTCATGTTCACCTTGCCTTTAACACCCGCGCCATAACGCAATGGCGCCACCGCCAGGCGGCAATCGTTCAGGAATGGCTCCAACGACTCAACAAACCCATGAAATACGACACCATCGCCACTCAATGAACGGATCCGTTCGGGTGCTTTGCTGCCAATCAGGTGAAAGCGCATCATTGGCAGTTGTTTGTGGATCAAAGGCCAGATGTCGTTGACAAACCAGCAGGCGGCGTCGACATTCGGCGGGTGCTGGTAGCCACCTACAAAATAGATATCCTCTCTTTCTGCAAATGACCTGTCCCTACCTGGGACCTCGTGAATGTTGGATAAGACGTGTACCTTTTCACCGGGTGCATCTTTCGCCAACACGGTCTTTTCCACGGTACTGACAACCAGTGTGGCATCTGCCGCCTTGATCACCGACAGCTCTGCACGGCGTGTTTGCTGGGCTGTCCGCGTCAGCGGTAAACTTTGCTCTAATTCAGCCAGGCGTTGTTCACGCAGGTAGTGGAGATCAACCGTGTCAAAAAGGAATTTTGCCTCGGGGCAATAACGTTTGAGCAGGGAAACATAGTTCACCGCAATGTAATGCCGGCTTATAAACACGTAGTCAAACTCAGCCCCCCGGTCGCGGAAGAAATCATGCAGGGATTCAAGCCAGGGATGGTAAAGGACTTCAACGCCTGATTTTTGCAGGTCGCGGGTATAGTTGCCGGCGTAGTCACGATTATCGGCAAAAAACGTCAGGCTGTAGCCCAAATCCCTGCAGCATTGCATCAGGTTGGTCAGACGCACACTGCCCGAATCTTTGTCGGGTTCGGGTGTTGTTGCGTCAATTATAAGGATACGGCCCTTGCTCCGGTGCTGGCTGGCCCGGAGGATTTTTGCATGGTCATCCGGGTTGGAAATCTTTTCGGGTTGTGATTTGAGCTCGGTTTGCCACCGGTTCACGAATTTCTGCTGGTTGACAAGCTGGTACTTTTTCGCGCCGCTGGAGGTGTCGGTCCCTGACGTTATGCCTTCGTGGTGGATGACCGCCGATAGTGGCTGGACCAGGACCTTGAAACCGGATTCACGCACCCGGAAAGCCAGGTCGGTGTCTTCATAATAGGCGGGTGCATAGCGTTCATCAAATGCACCCAGTTCAAGAAAGTATTTTGTTTTCAGTGCTATACAGGCGCCAGAGCAGTAGTCTGCTTCGCGCAGGAAAAGGAATTCCGGGTTATCCGCCTGTTTTCCCCGGCCATAATTCCAGCCTGAGCCGTCGTTGAAAATAATACCGCCGGATTCCTGCAGGCTGCCGTCCGGATAGACCAGGCGGGCGCCCACGAGACCGGCGGTCGGTTCACGCTCAAATGTATCTATCAGCTCGTCCAACCAGCCATCCTGTACCTGCGTGTCATTATTCAGCAGCACCAGGTATTCGCCCCGGGCGTGTCGTGCACCACGGTTGCAGCTACCGACAAAGCCGAGGTTTTTCTCATTTCGCAGATGGGTCAAGCCATCGATACTTGCCAGGTGCTCCGCGGTCTCATCGCTGGATTGATCATCTACAACGATCACTTCAAAAGGGTACCTGCTGTTTACTTCAAGCAAGCTGTGAAGGCAGGCGGCCGTGTAATCCCACTTGTTATAAACGGGTATGACAATACTGACAAGTGGTATTTCTGTTTCTGGAAAAGCAGTTGGAGCCTGCACGTTACCGATCACGTCAGTATTGATCACCGGCTGAGGTTCCGGGGTCGCGTCAGGGCCGGTATATTGCAGTCGCTGAATTGTTCCCGCTACCCCAAGTGTCGACAGGTTCCTGATGAATTGTGATAGCAACCAGGGCCATCTTGCCGGGTTCCAGGCACGGGCCAGCATGAAGTTTTTAGCTGCCCGGCGCCCCGCACGCAACGGCCTGGTTATCTTCCAGGAAGTACTGCCTAATATCAGCGTATTTTGTGCTTCAATTCGTTGGTAATCCGAAGTGAGTAATGCCAGTTGTGCCTGCTGATCTTCTATGGTGGATTGTTGGTCCGCGACTATTTGATTCAACCTGGAAATTTCCAGGTTAAGCTGGTCTACCCATTTTTTGCGACGTTTCTGCTCGTGCTTCAACTGCTTGCCGGTTTCCATGGCCCATTCGGTTCTTTTTCCGACTTCCTTTTTTAGCTCGGTCTGTTTCCTGAAGGACTTTTGAAGTTGAGTCTCAGTAATGGAGCGCTGAAATTCTGCCGCCGCTTGCTGAATCTGGTCCAGGTCAGCAACTGCGGGTATAAATGCAGGGGGCATTTTCGCCATGGGGCATAATGCATTGAAAGATTTCAGCATATCTTCAAGTGTGCCGGTCTCGATGTCGCCCAGGTGCGAGCGTACCGCCTCGATCTGATCGGGTAAGTCACATAAGTCAGCCACCTGGTCGATCAGGTTCTGCGGTTCAGCATTAACTAACCAACCGGTCTTGCCATGCTCAATCCTGTGGGGAAAACTGCCTACACGGGTTGCAATGACCGGTATATGCATCTGCTGCAACTCGGAGAGTGTAAAGCTGAAGGTTTCTGGCACGATTGACAAAAGTGCGGCAAAATCCGGACCGATTTCAGACACGATGGAGGCCAGTTCCTCCCGCTTGAATTCCAGGATGACATCGACACCGGTAGCGCCGAAAAACGCTTCGCCCGATTTGCCGGTTCCGAGCAGGTAAATCTGGACGTGTTTGGTCAGCTCGGGCAACGCGCGTAATAATAGCTGCTGGCCTTTGCCGGTCTGCATCCGTCCGAGAATAAGTAAGCGTCCACGTCCATCCTTTCGTGGTTTTGGCGTGATGGGGCGCAAGCTTTCAATGCCAGGGAAACCGTGGGGGATAACCTGGCCAGACAGGGTTTTGAATGCCGGTTCAAGGTGGTTTTGCAGTTCGAGGACGGTTTGGCCGGGGGCTGCGATTTTTACATCATGGTCCTTGAGCGCACTCACATAGGCATCGCCAACCTTTGACCAGCCTTGCGCGTCTTTATCCCGGAACTCCAGTGCTTTTCCATGCTCCTGCATGGCAAGCGCCAGGTTCGGCGCAGCATCATTCTGAAGATAGGGCTGCGGGTTGACACTGAGCAATGGCCAGATCGGGAAATGGTCATGCAGGATCTGTAGTGTGGGCCGGCCTGTGCGCAGGGCGTCAAGGCTGTGGCCGACCAGGGATGAAACAAATACCCGGCCGATGTGATATCGCCCACAGATTTCGGTCAGAATTTCCAGGTATTCATTATTACTTTCACTTATTGATTCAATGGGCGGGTTTAACCACCAGCTTGCGATGGGGCAGCTCAATTCATTTCCCGCGTACAGGCTTATTTTTTGGCCGTAACCAAAACCGGACCGCGGGTCTTCCGAGCGTAATTGAAAATTGCGGTGATAGTTATCTGTTTGGATGAATGATTCTAACCACTGGGCAACACCGCCACCCCAGCTGTGGGTTATATGCAAGGTGGCGGGCTCATCATTTCCTGCTTTTAATGGCTGATCTGTTAAGCCTGCATTGAACCAGCGTTGCAGCCTTGCGCTCAGCTCGCCAAAGGGCGGTGGGCAGGCGGATTCATGCGGCTGCAGCTTAACGGGTGCGAAAACCTTGCTTTGAGGGTCTTGAAGAAACAGGTGGTCCGCAACCACAAGCTTGCCACCCGCAGCGCGAACTTGATGTATCAGGTCACGCTCGGTAGTTTGGGAGGAAAGTCGGCCGGCAAGTTCGGGAGATAGCAGCACGAAATGATCTGTCCAGCAGTTCAGTTCATGTAATTGACCCGGTGCAAGTAGACTGACGAATTCACCAGGATCGCATTCAAGACTCACAGAAGGGGCCTGCAATCCGGCGAATGGATTCACACGGTCATCGGCGTTTGATAGTACGCTCAGTGCGACGGGTTGATCGATTCCCTCCAGCAGACCGGTCAGCTGATCAAGCAATAGTCCTGACGGTTGCAATCCGGCGCGAAGGAACATGATGGGCCTGCCGGGAAAACGTCTTTCCAACTCGGTGATCAACAAACCGGGTTGATCATAACCATTTTCGGTTTGTGTCAGTCCTTCGTATTGCAGGCGGCTGCATACAGGTAAACCCGGCTCAAGAAGCTTCTTTACGGTATGTGCAGCGAGGCTCCCATGGCCCTTGGCATGCACATAAATGACGGGCTTTGCGGACTCTGGTTTAGACATTTAATCTGGTCATTTGTGGGGCATGATCTTGTTGACAGGAGTGTATGTACATGGCCTTTGTTTTAAAAATTATGTGAAAAATGTCGGTTTAATGCCCAACCGGCGGATTATACCAAGACAAGACGCGGGCATTATGGATAATGGTTAGCTTATTGTCATCTTTAAGAAACAAATGGCCGCTAAAAAAAGAAAATCCAGTGCAAAAACCCGCAGGCGGGCACCAAAAAAAGTCTCGAAGCGAAAACCGGGATTATTGCGGCGTTTGTTCAGGCTGCTGATGCTCCTTGTGGGTGTCGGTATAGGCCTGGGTGTTCCCTGGGTTATCTGGCTGGACATACAGGTTCGGGATGAATTTGAAGGCCGGGTTTGGGATGTCCCCAGCCGTGTCTACGCCCGACCTTTAAGTCTTTACAGCGGAAAACCTCTTTCAAAGAACTCATTGCTGCTGGAGTTGAAAGCCTCGGGTTACCGCAAAGTGCCACAGGCATCCTCACCTGGTACCTATGCTGTCAGCGGTAATAGTTTTGATATCAATCGCCGTGCCTTCATGTTCGAGGATGGTTCAGAGCCCGCAAATCGTTTTCGCCTGCAATTATCAGGAAATATGATCAAAACCCTCAGCGCCGTGTCTGGTTCTGAAAACACGGGCCTGGTGCGCCTGGATCCTGCGGAAATCGCCTCGATCTACCCATTGCACGATGAAGATCGCACACTGGTTTCACTAAAAGATGTGCCCGAGTTGCTGGTCACCGGCTTACAGGCCGTGGAAGACCGTCAATTCAAGCACCACCATGGTGTAGCGTTTCGTAGTATCGCACGCGCCTTCGTGGCCAATATCAAGGCCCGCAAGGCAGTGCAGGGCGGTAGCACACTAACCCAGCAACTGGTCAAGAATTATTTCCTCAGTAGCGAAAGAACACTGGCGCGTAAAGTCAATGAAGCCATCATGGCTGTTTTGCTTGAGTTGCATTACGACAAGGTGCAAATCCTCGAGGCATATGTCAATGAGGTGTTCCTGGGGCAGCAGGGCAAGCACGCCATCCATGGTTTTGGCCGTGCAAGCGAGTTCTATTTCGACAGGCCGTTACAGGACCTGGAACCACAGGAGATAGCACTTTTAATCGGCATGGTGCGGGGAGCATCGCTGTACAACCCGAGACGGAACCCGCAACGTGCCCGGCAACGAAGGGACCAGGTGCTGGATATTTTTGGCATCACGGACCTGCTGACGGAAGACGAAGTCAAGAAAGCCAGAAGCCGGCCATTGGGTGTCACTGCAACACCCCGTTCGGGCGGAAGCCGCTATCCGGCTTTTGTTGATTTGGTCCGGCGTCAGTTACGACGTGATTACCAGGCATCCGACCTGAGCTCTGAAGGGCTTAAAATATTCACGACGCTGGCGCCCTCTGAGCAGGAATACGCGCAACGGGCAGTTTCCTCTGGCCTGGAAGATTTGAAACAGCGGGGTCTGCCGGCTGATTTGCAGGGTGCACTTGTACTGGCAGATGTCGCCAGCGGTGAAGTTCGTGCACTGGTCGGTGATCGCGTCGCGGGTCGTACTGGTTTCAATCGGGCACTGGATGCGCGCCGGCAGGTTGGTTCGGTCATCAAACCACTGGTCTATTTGTTGGCCCTTGAGCATGTTGACGACTACACACTGGTCACGAGAGTTAATGATGAGCCCATTTCTTTAAGGCAAGCGGATGGAAATCTCTGGTCTCCAGAGAATTATGACCACAAATCTCATGGTGAAATTCCACTTATGGATGCCCTGGTTCATTCGTATAATCAGGCCACGGTCCAGGTGGGGCTGAATGTCGGCGTTGCGAACCTGATACGGAAAGTCGGTCAACTGGGTGTTTCTGCTGAAATTCCGGCGGTTCCCGCCAGTTTGCTGGGTGCCGTCGAGTTGACACCCATCGAGGTAACCCAGATATACCAGTCACTGGCTGCGGGCGGGTACAGTGTACCTTTGCGCTCTGTAACGGCAGTGCTGACACCCCAGGGCGAATTATTGAGCCGTTATCCGCTCAGGTTTATGCCTCTTGAGAACCGTGAGGCTGTTGCCTTGTTGAATTTCGCGCTGACAAGGGTTGTTGAAGAAGGCACTGCGAAAGCATTGCATGGTTTGCTTGGAAATGACACATTGATTGCAGGAAAGACCGGTACAACCAATGAAAAGCGCGATAGCTGGTTTGTCGGATATACTCGCGACCGTGTTGCAGTTTCATGGGTAGGGCTTGATGACAATCGCCCTGCGAGTGTAACCGGAAGCAATGCAGCCATGCGGGTATGGGCAGGATTGTTCCGAAACCTGCCTTTTGAGGCGGTGGATCTACGTATGCCGGATGGTGCAAATTTTGTCTGGGTTGATTTACAGCAACAGGCGTTGACGCACCCGTCCTGCGAGGATGCAGTGCAAATTCCGTTTGTCGAGGGTTCCGAGCCACGGCATAGCACGAACTGCCTGCAAGATCAGGACAGTAAAAACAGGAAATCTTTATGGAGAAAGTTGTTTGGACGCAAAGACTAAGCTGTTAGGGCTTTTGATCCCGTTGTTATTGCTTGCGTGTAGCGCGCAACAACCGGCACCGATCAAAGATAAGGAAATAGACTCACGTGTCAGGGTGCCGGCCAGTGAAGAGAGCGCCGGTGTGCAGGTCTATTCTTTACAGAACCCGGCGGTGAAAGAATTGACGGCACAGGCAGAGGTTGCCGAACGTGCCGGTGAGTTGGACCAGGCCAGCGGTTACCTGGAGCGTGCCTTGCGCATAGAGCCAAAGGACCCGCAATTGTTGCAGCACATGGCAGAAATCAAGTTACAGAAAGAAGACTATCAACAGGCCTTGAATTTTGCCGTCAAGTCTTACGAGATCGGCCCCAGGGTCGGTGAAATCTGTAGCAGAAACTGGCGTACTATCAGCGTAGCCAGGGAAAATCTCAACGACACCAGTGGTGCCAAAGATGCTGAGAAACGTGCCTCCCGTTGCATGAACACCCGGCCCAAGAAACTCTGAGTATCACACGTGTCAGGATCAACTGAGGCCAGTGCAAAACTACTAGACGCGGGCGGGCCATTCGAATCGGTTTTACCCGGGTTTGCACCGCGTCAGGAGCAGTTACAACTGGCGGAGGCGATTGAAAAAACCATAACGACAGGCGGCACACTGGTTGCCGAGGCGGGAACCGGAATCGGCAAAACACTTTCCTACCTGGTGCCGGTACTCAAGGGCAGTGAACGCACTATCATTTCAACCGGTACCAAGACACTCCAGGACCAGTTGTATTTCCGCGACCTGCCAATGGTTAAAAAGGCCCTTGGCAGCACGCTCAAAACCGCACTTCTCAAGGGCCGGGCAAATTACCTTTGTTTATACAGGATGGAACAGGCCCGCAAAGACGGCCGGCTGCCGTCGCGTGAATCGATAAGCGAGCTTGAAGCCATTCGTCAGTGGGTGCCGTCGAGCGTGGATGGTGATCTTTCGATTTCTTCTGTCATGGCTGAAGACAGTGAGCTTTGGCCAATGGTGACATCGACCACTGATAACTGTCTCGGTTCGGATTGTCCCGATTTCGATGCCTGTTTTGTTGCGCGGGCAAGACGTGAAGCGCAGGAAGCGGATGTGGTGATCGTAAACCATCACCTGTTGTTTGCGGATATGGCCATAAAGCACAGTGGCTTTGGGGAGGTTTTGCCGGGTGCCTCGGTGTTTATTGTCGATGAGGCGCACCAGGCGCCCGAGACGGCGTCGCAGTTTTTTAGCTCTTCGCTGTCTACCCGGCAAATTTCCGATCTGTGCAGAGACCTCCTGGCCGAAGCTGCAGAAACCAGTGGTGGTATGGCGGTGGTCCGTGACGAGGTTGCCCATTGCCGCCAGGTGATCAGGGAATTTCAACTCGCCTGCCATGACAACCTGGAGGACCGTGGAACATGGGATGAAATGCTTAACCAATCGCAAGTAAGGAATGCGTTGCAGTCCCTGGATGCCGCGGTTGGCGGCCTGAAACCGGTTGCCGAGCCATTGAACGGCGCCAGTCGCGGCATGGATGCCTGCCTGCAGCGCCTGGCGGAAATACAGGCGCACTTCGATCACCTCGACAAGCCTGTTCCCGAAACCGAAGTACGCTGGTTCGAACGTCGCGGGCAGGGAGTTTCGATTCATACCACGCCATTGGATATCTCAAACTTGTTTTCCGGTTTTTGCGAGCAGTTGGATGCCGCTTGGGTGTTTACATCGGCGACCCTGTCCGTCAATGGCGGGTTTGATCATTTTGTTCGGCAACTGGGTTTGCACGATGCCGACACATTGAATCTGGATTCCCCCTTCGACTATGAAAATCACGCACTGATGTGGTTGCCAGCAGGGTTGCCAGAGCCACGCGAAGCTTCATTCGTCACGGATTTACTGAAACAGGTTCGCCCGGTACTAACAGCGAGCAAGGGCCGTGCTTTCATGCTGTTCACATCACATAGGGCGTTAAGACAGGCTGCGGAGTTGCTCGCGGGAACCATTGATCACCCCTTGTTTGTGCAAGGTGAAATGCCCCGCAGCATGCTTTTGGAGGCATTCCGTAAGTCGGGCGATGGCATTTTGTTGGGTTCAGCTAGCTTTTGGGGTGGCGTGGATGTGATGGGCGAGGCATTATCGCTGGTCATTATCGATAAGTTGCCATTTGCGCCGCCTAATGATCCGGTCATGGTTGCACGTAGTAATCAATTGCGACAGCATGGGGGCAACCCTTTTATGGAGTTGTTTTTGCCACAGGCAGTCATTGCGTTAAAACAGGGTGCCGGCCGCCTGATACGTGATGTCAATGACCGGGGTGTGTTGGTGATTTGTGATCGCAGGCTGGTTTCCAAGGGTTATGGGAGCGTATTCCTGGAGAGCCTGCCACCCATGCGGCAAACACCGGATCGTAAACAAGTCGTGGAGTTTTTTGAAAATGAATCTACTGGCCATTGAGACATCCACGGAGACCTGTTCCGTTGCGCTGGCAGTAAATGGTGAAGTTCTGGAGTATTACCGGCACGCTCCGAGAGAGCATGCCGAATTGTTATTACCCTGGGTTGACCAGATACTGGCGGAAGCCGGTGTGGTTTTTTCTTCTATTGACGCCATTGCGTTCAGTCGTGGCCCTGGAAGTTTCACCAGTTTGCGTATCGGTATCGGTGTTGTACAGGGTCTGGCGTGGGCCGCTGACAGGCCGGTCATTCCCGTTTCAAGTCTCGCTGCAACAGCACAGACCGCGGTTAGCGAAGGTATCGATTCGGCCCTGGTTGCACTTGACGCACGTATGAACGAGGTTTTTTCCGGCACATTTGAGGTCAGTTCCATGGGGGTTATGGTTCCGGTTACCGCGGAAATGGTTTGTGGTCCCGAAAAAGTCTCAATACCCGCAAATGTTGAAACCTTTGGTATAGGTAATGGGTTTGACCGTTATGAGTACCTGGGTGAGTTATCAGGGAACTTGAAGGGTGTTCGCACTGATATATGGCCAAAGGCCTCGTCCATGCTTCAACTCGCTAAGCACTGGCTTAAAAGCAATGAACCGCTTCCTGCGGAACAGGCGCAACCTGTTTACCTGCGTGATAACGTGGCTAAAAAAGAGAAAGACAGGTAATCAAACAAGGCCGCCAGCCAGCAAACGTATGGCCAGTGTGATGAGTACGACGCCAAATATACGCTCAAGCCACACCCGGTTTTGCTGCAAACTCCCCAACCAGCGTGGATTTGAAAAAGACCATGCGACGATTACGTACCACCCCATATCTATGAATAAAGCCGTGGCGGTGTAAGCAGCTTTTTCCAATAAAGTGGTTTCGCTGCCAATCACCTGGCTGAATAGTGCGATAAAGAAAACTGCCACTTTTGGATTAAGAAAAACCACCAGAAATCCATCACGCGCGGCACTGCCGGTGGTGGGTGCATCCGTCAATTGCTCATCGCCACTGGCTTTGGCACGCAACCCCTTGATACCCAGCCATATGAGGTAGCCGGCGCCGAGCCATTGAAGTACTGTGAACAGTAAAGACGAGGCGGTAATGATGACCGCGATGCCGGATATGCAAAGCAGGGCGTAAAGACCGATACCCAATCCATGGGCTACCGCTGCGATGAGCCCGGTTTTGCGACCGCCACTGAGAGTCTGCTGCAGCACAACCGCCAGGGAGGGCCCGGGCGACATAGCGCCCAACAGGCAGATCGATACCACGGTTAACCAAATCGTTATTGTCATGTTGCTCAAGTCTGACGTATTACTGTTTTGGATGCACCCATCGAGAGTCAAAGCCTTGATCTCAGTCAACTCAGGATTGTTATGAATTTGACATACTATCGCCCTGCAGAGCTTGGTTGATAAATCCGTTCAAATGGTTATTATGCTGTCGCTCAGCAAGAGTTATTTATGCTATCTGTTGAGGGTTTATGGTTTTCAGTAACAGTGATGAGATCAATTTTTGAGTGGTTGATTTTGCCGGAGTTGGAAATTACAGCAAGAAATATTAAAATTTTTTAATAGCAAAATAGCGCATATGTCGCTTGGGTTGGGTATAATCCGCCATTGGATGCGTCAGTTGGAATGATCTCACTGGCCACGTGCTCGCTTATAGAAAGGTACCTGAAGGTAAAGACAGGTCAAAATAAAATAGAGTGAATTACATTAAATTAACGAATTTATAAGTTAAATCTGCGAAAATAAACAAAATAAGCGGGGGTTGGGGATAGTTTGGCTTATATGCGTTTATTTAATCAGAAGCCAATAACTTAAAATATAGAGGCCTACGTGGTGGTATTGAAATACACTTTCTTGAATGCAAATTATAAGGCGGTATGTTGACCATGATGGACATGAAGCCAACTCCTGCCAATACTGATTTGCCGGTAAAGATTGCCCCGTACACCAACCTGGTAGACGCGTTGGAGTATGCAGCGCAAGGTAAAACGGGATTTAATTTTTACGATGGCCGTGGTCGCCTTTCTGCAGTGTTGTCTTATGCAGATTTGCGTGATGAGGCAAAAATCATTGCCCGGCGCTTGCTGAGCCTGGGTTGTGAGCACGGTGCCCGTGTCGGCATCATCGCCGAAACCGAACCGATGTTTCACCGTTTCTTTTTTGCTTGCCAATATGCCGGTCTGATCCCGGTTGCACTGCCTGCGGGAATACAGTTAGGTGCGCATGGCGCCTATGTAAGCCAGGTCAGGCGTATGTTGAAGAGCTGCGGTGCATCGATCGTCGTGGCGCCTGATACACATGCCAGCTTCATGGAAGAAGCGGTGGAAGGCCTTGATTTGCTCATGGCGGGCAAACAGGCAGACTTCGATGCACTACCTGAAGCCGATGTTGAGTTTGAGCCATTGGGTGCGGACGACCCCGCTTATCTTCAATACACTTCCGGCAGTACAAGTTTCCCGCGTGGTGTCGAGGTAACACAGAAAACAGTTTTGAATAACCTGATGGAAATCGCCCGTTATGGGCTAAAACTAACCACCGAAGACCGTATGGTTTCCTGGTTACCTTTCTATCACGACATGGGTTTGGTTGGTTTTGTTCTGGTTCCATTGATTGGTCAGATATCGGTTGACTACCTGGGATCACGCACATTTGCCATGCGTCCACGACTATGGCTCAAAATACTGTCAGATAATGGTGGCACGATTGCTTCCGCACCCACTTTCGGTTATGCACTTTGTGCCAAACGTTTAAGGCCTTCCGATGTCGAGAGTTATGATCTCAGCAAGTGGCGGGCGGCCTGCGTGGGTGCCGAACGCATCAGCCCTGAGCCTTTACTGGAATTCGCAGAAATTCTCGAGCCCTGCGGTTTT
>Ga0209456_10001294_pt1 | contig 12281 bp, 11 predicted proteins | sample COG_11_FD_184755 | JGI IMG/M metagenome (GOLD analysis project Ga0209456, IMG submission 184755) | Pelagic marine sediment microbial communities from the LTER site Helgoland, North Sea, for post-phytoplankton bloom and carbon turnover... | ecosystem: Environmental > Aquatic > Marine > Neritic...
GTCGACGTGGACGCTGCGGAAAATGACGCCAAGCTGGCTGACGGTGCGATACGTGTCAAGATCGAGCGCTTCGCATTTACGGCCAACAATGTGACCTACGCCGTGGCCGGCGACCGGATTGGCTATTGGCAGTTTTTTCCGCCCAGCGGAGAAGACGCCGACGGCTGGGGCGTGATACCGGTCTGGGGTTTCGCCGATGTGGTCGAATCCAGGTGCGATGACGTGCCGGTTGGGGATCGCCTGTTCGGGTATTTTCCCCCGGCTACGTATCTCGACATGATGCCGACCCGCGTTAGTGAACAGCGCTTTGTCGAAGGCGCCGAACACCGCGCGACGCTGCCACCCGCCTACAACAGCTATACCCGCGTCAACGCCGAACCCGGCTACGATCGCGCGACGGACAATGAGCGAATGCTGCTCTGGCCACTGCACATTACGTCGTTTTGTCTGTGGGACGCGCTGCAGGACAAAGACTGGTACGGAGCACAGCAGGTTGTCATCGTGAGTGCCTCGAGCAAAACCAGTATCGGTCTCGCCTACGCGCTGGATGACGACGCTACGGCGCCACCCGCGATTGCGATCACGTCAAAGCGTAACCTCGATTTCGTACGCAAGCTGGGCCTTTACAAACAGAGCGTCACGTATGAAGCACTGGATGATATCGATGCGACCCTACCGACGGTTATTGTGGATATGTCGGGCAACCGCGAGGTACTCGGGCGCCTGCACATGCACCTGGGCGACAACATGATGCGCTGCATCAATGTCGGACTGACGCACTGGGATGAGGCCGAGGCGGGAGACGGTCTGATCGTGGAACGCAGCGAGTTCTTCTTTGCACCCGCGCACATCCAGAAAAGACTGAAAGACTGGGGCCCGGACGGTTTCACTCAAAGGTCGTCCAGTTTCATGCAGCAGACGGCGACAAAGAGCCGCGCCTGGTTGAAACTCCGCGCGATCGATGGGCTGCAGGGTTTAGCCGAAGTCTACGAAGATGTTTGCGAGGGACGCATCGCCGCAAACCAGGGACTCATCATCGAGCTTTAGGAAAGAGAACTCGACTGCGCCGCATACTGATACGCGAGGTTCATACTTGTTGCTTGATCGCTGCGAGCCGCAGATCCACTAATTTTCGGAATGCCGGGCGCCAGTCCGGCTCGCTCTTTTCCAGCCATTCCTGCACGCCGCGATTGAGGAGCATTTCATCAAGCACGCGCGCGGTGCCTTCAAATTCCAGTGGATCGTGTTCGAAAGAAAGCTCGCGAATGTAGGCGCCCTGGATCTCAGAGAAAATATTTCGTAGCAGCATTCCAAACCTGAATTTCTCCGATGCGCCTAAATTCTGGTAGCTGTCGAATCCACTCGATAGCAATTGTTGAAGTTCGGGGTGCAGAATCAGTAACTCGCGAATACGATTGCCCGATTCGATATTGCGTTCGAAGGCTGCCAGCTGGGCGGCCTCGATGCTCCGAGAGAACTGCTGCGTATTCTGGCGTATTTGAGCGGCCACATATACGAGTGACACGATTATCGCGATCGCACCAACTGCTTCGGCTATAGCCCCGAGTGCTTCCCAGTCCATACCCGCCTCCTTAAACGGAATCAATCACGCTCATGACTCTATCATCCTATCGGCGCCTATCGAGTGTAAGACGGGCGTTCGAGAGCAAGATTATCGTTTGAGAAAGGGCTAATCGAAGGGCAGCTTGATGTTGGCCCATAAGTGTTCTGATTGCTATTTCTTCGGGCGTGCTTTTTTCTTTGTGGCCTGCGGAGAGCGGGATTGTGTCGTAGCAAGAGCCTCGGCGATATGCTCAAGGCGTTTATCTATTGACTCGGCCAGCTTGACGAGCCGCTCGAGGCTTTCCTTAGTCGCATTGTCGGAGGACGTAAACGCTTTGTCATTCGCAGCCTTACCAGACACGTCCGATACGTCGGGCAATAATGGAAGCGATGCAGTCTCGTCGAGCTCACTCCGAGATTCGCTGCGATGTGTCTTATCAATTGACTTGGCTGAAGCCTTTGACACGAGTCGGTCTACTCCGGGTTCCTCAGGTGCTTCCCAGTACATCACCTGCGATTGCCGATTACTGTGACTTGTTACACATATTGGGCCTGGTTTGGATTGGCGACGGTCGCGATACGTAAAGCCTCACCAGGATGTGGAATCAGACATCCCCGAACACCAACCGTATGTAGCTCCTGTAGTACAAAAGCTGTTGAGGAGCAACGAGAACCATCCGAACCGGCGCCAGTAAGCGACATCGCGAGGGCTTGAGAAAATGGCGGGCGAATGACCGCTATCCGGAGTTCTTGTCCTCTGTCGGACCGTCGGAAAACAACCACTTCTCGACAGGCGCCTTCAGAAACTTCGTAAACCCGAAGTACGCAATACCCAGCCCGATGGCGCCCCAAGGGGGTGCTAACTGGACGACGAAGATCGGCCACACCAAGGCTTTGAGCGTATTTGTAAACGAGTCGACGATGAACTGGATGACGAATTCAAAGGCCTGGCCGTTGAACAGGCTGCCGATACCCATGATGTCGTCGCCCAGCGAGCCGACCTCGAAAACAATGAAGCTCAGGGCGAATCCCAACGCGTACAGACCGCCGCCGCGCACCTTCCACACCTTGCGGAACCAGTTACGAAACCAGCCATGTGACTTCCCGGGCAAAACACGCGCGCCGTCACCGATGAGCCGGCTTATCGAGCGACTGCTCGCTTGCGTGCTTGTGGGTTCTTCGTCCAACAGATCAGGACTTGTCGAGTTTCGAGAACTTCGTGCCTTCCAGCGTAAGGTTGTACATCAGGCCCTTGGACCCGAAGATAAAGCCCACGACCGGATCTTTGATATTGTTGGTGTCGATGGTTTTACCGGCACCGATATCGATCAGCGCAACCGAGCCGTCTACGCCGACCTTCCAGCCTTCCGAATTACGAAATTTGTCCAGCGCTTCGCGGGTCAGGAACGCGACAACGATAGACTTCGCCTGTGCGCCGAGCTGCAGCCCGAACGAACCACTCGTCGTTCGGTAGTAAGCGACAGTAGAGCCTCCAACACGCAGCACGCCCTCGCCTGTCTCTGCACCAATGCCGATGCCGACCTTGATGACTCGTGGAAACACGAGATAGCCAGCGGCCTGGTCGAGGAAAACCTGGGCGCCGTCGACATCTTCCTTGAACACCTGCAACGCTTTGTCGGACTCGCGATTCAATTTGTCGGCGGACGCCGCCAGAACCGAAGAGGTGAACAACAGGGCGATTACGATCGCCAAAGGACGCAGAATATTACCGTGCTTCGTCATTACTCAGATTCCTGTTATCAAGGAGTATTCAGCCCAACGGGCCCATCATTTGGGGGGCAATAATAGCCCAATATTTCACACAGCGTAGTTACTTGACCCTGAACTGCTACTGAATCGTCAGGGCTGCTGGCGATTTAGCGCGCGGCACTCAGAAAAACCTCCAGCACGCGGCGCAGCCTGTCCCGCAGACGCCCCGCTTTCTCGACGTCAAACACCATGGTGGCCTCGTCCATATAGGCCCGCTGCGCAATCTCGAGCTGGATCGCATGCACATCGTTGCCCAGGCTCCCGTAGTGGCGAGTGATGTAGCCGCCTTTGAAACGTCCATTAACCACGACGCTGTATGGACCTGCCCTGGTTGCGTCCGCCACGGCCGTCTCGATCGACGCCGCACAGCTCTTGCCGCCGTCGGTGCCGACGTTGAGTTCGGGCAATTCACCATCGAACAGACGTGGCACGATGCTCGGTATCGAGTGTGCGTCCCAGAGTAGTGCATAACCGTGCTTTGCGCGCAGCGTCGCGAGCGTCGATTCGAGGCACGCATGATACGGCTCCCAGTACTTTTTGATTCGCTGAGCTTTCTCCTCATCGCTAACACCGCCGTCGACGTAGATGTTCTCACCCGCAAAGGTCTGCTCGGGGCAAAGTCCTGTTGCAACTTGTCCCGGATACAATACGTCATCCGCTGCCGAACGATTGAGATCAACAACATAGCGCGAGTAGTTTGCGACTTGCATGGACGCGCCGAGATCGCGAGCAAAGTCATACAATTCCGCAACGTGCCAGTCGGTGTCCGGCAATGCGAGACCGATTGAGGTCATGCGATCACGAATTTCCTTCGGCAAATGACAGCCGTCGTGCGGCACGTTGATCAGCAGTGGCAGTTCGCCCTCATGCGTGTTGCAGACGTCAATCATGTGCGCAGGCTGGGCAGGATCGATTCAGCATACTGGCAATAGTTGCCATCATCGATCGTGGCCGCAACGCGTCGAAAGTCTGACGACAGTGAACGATCTTCGACATAGCGCGGCGAAATCTCGCGCAGCGCGGTAATGACGTCCTCGATTGCCGGCGAACTTTTCTGAGGATGATGAAAGTCGATTCCCTGGGCGGCCGCCAGTAATTCGATCGCAATGATGTCTGCCACGTTGTCGAGCATCGTGTGCAAGCGTCGCGCGGCAAACGTCGACATGCTGACATGATCTTCCTGATTGGCCGAGGTCGGAATACTGTCAACGCTGGCAGGATGCGCGTGCGACTTGTTCTCGGAGGCCAGTGCCGCGGCAGTTACCTGCGCCATCATGAAGCCGCTGTTGAGGCCGCTCTCCTCTACGAGAAACGCGGGCAGCCCGCTGAGGTGCGAATCGATCAGCAGCGCGATACGGCGTTCCGACAAAGCGCCTATTTCCGCTATCGCCAGCGCCAGGTAATCGGCCGCCAGCGCCACCGGCTCGGCGTGAAAATTGCCGCCGGACAACACGCTGTGCGATTCGACGAATACCAGCGGATTATCGGTAACCGCATTCGCCTCGGTCTGCAGCACCGAACAGACGTGACTCAACACGTCGAGGCACGCGCCGACAACCTGTGGCTGGCAACGAATCGAGTACGGATCCTGCACGCGGTCACACTTGCGATGAGATGCGCGAATGTCGCTGCCGTGCATTAGTTCACGCAACACACCCGCGACTGCTATCTGGCCACGGTGGCCGCGCACGATCTGGATGCGCTTGTCGAACGGCGTATCGCTGCCCTTTATGGCATCGGACGACATAGCCCCGGCCATTAGCGAAGCCGCCAGGATGTTTTCAGTGCGAAAAACCGCGGCCAGCGCCAGCGCCGTGGAGACCTGCGTGCCGTTGAGCAGCGCGAGGCCTTCCTTCGGCGCAAGCCTGATCGGCTCGAGACCGGCTTCCCTGAGCGCAATCGCGGCCGGCACGAGATTTCCGTTTACACGAACCTCACCGATGCCGATCAATGCGCCAGCCATGTGAGCCAGCGGCGCCAGGTCTCCGGAGGCACCCACCGACCCGCGCGAGGGAATACGTGGATAGATTTCCTTGTTGATGAGCTCGCACAGCGCTTCAACAAGCTCGAGGCGCACGCCTGAGAAGCCCTCCGCCAGCGCGACAACTTTCATCAGCATGATCAGACGGACAATTTCGTCCTCGAGGTCTTCACCGACGCCGACAGCGTGCGAGCGCACGAGATTTTCCTGCAGATGCACCAGTTCGTCGTCGCTAACGCGCACCTCGGCCATCTGGCCAAACCCGGTATTCACACCATAGACCGTGTCGCCGTGGGCGACGGTGTCTTCGATGAATTCGTTCGCTTCCGCGATGCGAACCCGCGCGTCGTCGCCGAGCGAGACCGTCACGCCGCCGTGCCAGGCAGCGCGCAGTTCGGCCAGCGTCACGAGCTGATTGTCGATCATCAGTTTCATGAAGTGCTCCCGGTGTCCACCATCGGAAGATTGAGCCCCATTTCTCGCGCGCAGTTAATCGCGATCTCGTAGCCTGCATCGGCATGCCGCATGACGCCGCTTGCCGGATCATTCCACAGCACGCGAGCGATTCGTCGGTCGGCGTCGACGCTGCCGTCGCAGACAATCACCAGGCCAGCATGCTGCGAGTAGCCCATGCCGACACCGCCACCATGGTGCAGAGACACCCAGGTGGCGCCACTCGCGGTGTTCAATAGCGCGTTGAGCATTGCCCAGTCCGAAACGGCGTCACTACCGTCCAGCATCGACTCGGTCTCGCGATTCGGGCTCGCCACGGAACCGCTATCGAGGTGGTCCCGGCCGATTACGACCGGTGCCTTTAGCTCGCCGTTACGAACCATCTCGTTGAACGCAAGTCCAAGCCGGTCGCGCTGGCCCAGCCCGACCCAGCAAATCCTCGCGGGCAGCCCCTGAAAGTGAATACGCTCGCGCGCGGCATCGAGCCAGTTGTGCAGGTGAGGATCGTCCGGGATCAACTCCTTGACCTTCGCATCGGTCCTGTAAATGTCTTCCGGGTCGCCGGACAACGCGGCCCACCGAAACGGACCGACGCCGCGGCAAAACAACGGGCGCACGTAAGCCGGTACGAAGCCCGGAAAATCGAAAGCATTTTCGACGCCCTCATCGAGGGCCACCTGTCGAATATTATTGCCATAGTCGAATGTCGGTATGCCCTGCTTCTGAAATTCGAGCATCGCGCGCACATGTACAGCCATCGATTTGGTCGCAGCTGCCACCACGGCGTCCGGATCTTTCTCACGCAGCTCGTACCACTGCTCTACCGTCCACCCAATCGGCAGATAGCCGTTCGCCGGATCGTGCGCCGAAGTCTGGTCCGTTACCGCGTCAGGGCGAATACCGTGTCGGACCATCTCCGGCAGAATCTCGGCCGCGTTCCCCAGCAGACCTACCGAGACCGGTGATTTTTCGCGCACGGACCTGTCGATAATCTCCATGGCTTCTTCGAGGGTCTCCGCCCGCGTGTCGAGGTAGCCCGTTTCCAGCCTCATATCGATTCGGTCGGACTGGCACTCAATCGCAAGCATCGATGCGCCCGCCATCGTTGCCGCTAACGGCTGCGCACCACCCATACCGCCAAGCCCTGCCGTCAGAATCCATCGCCCGGCAAGATTTCCGTCATAGTGCTGCCGCCCCATCTCGGCGAACGTCTCGTAGGTCCCCTGCACGATTCCCTGACTGCCGATATAGATCCAGGAGCCCGCCGTCATCTGACCGAACATCATCAGGCCCTTTTTGTCCAGCTCACGAAAGTGTTCCCAGTTCGCCCACGCGGGCACCAGGTTGGAATTTGCGATGAGTACCCGCGGTGCATCCGCGTGGGTCTTGAACACGCCGACGGGCTTGCCTGATTGCACGAGCAGGGTCTCATCGTGTTCAAGCTCCTTCAGTGTCGCGACGATGGCATCGAAACACTCCCAATTTCGCGCTGCTTTGCCGATACCACCGTACACAACCAGATCCTGTGGCCGCTCGGCCACCTGCGGATCGAGGTTGTTCATAATCATTCGCAGTGGCGCCTCGGTCAGCCAGCTTTTGGCCTGCAGGTCTGTGCCTGTGGGTGCCTTGATAGTCCTGTTCATTGCCGTAATTCCTCCAGCTGCACGACGTCGGCCGATGTCGACCGGGTTGTTCCGGGTGGGGTGTAGTGTCCGGTCAGCTCATAGCGGCTGCCCGGATGATGTAGACGCGCAAAGGTAACGGGGCGCCCGTCCGACCAGGTGCGCCGAATGACAACGAGACTCGCCTCGTTGTCTTCGATATTCAGGTACATCTGCACGGCACGGTTCGGTACGCTGGCCCGAACCGCTTGTTCGGCTTCCTGCAGAGGCGCAATCGATGTCAGGTAGGCACTCGGCGTTACCACTTCGAAGTCCTGCTGCAGACAGTCCGGTGCAAAACTCGCAACAACGTGGCGATCTTCGAGCTGAATGGGCTTACCGTCTTCGAAATGCACGAGTAGCAGGTGAAAGACCTCGGTGCCTTGCTCCACGTGCAAGGCCCTGGCCACCTCGCCGCGAGCGCGTTGCAGCGACTGGCGAATGACCTGGCTGGAGTGCGCATGCCCACGGAGCGCAATCTCGTCCGCGATGTTGTGAACCTCCAGCAGATGTGACTGCGAACGGTAGTCAGACACGAACGTGCCGCGACCGGCAACACGCTCGACGTAGCCTTCGTCGTTCAGTTCTCGCAGCGCACGATTCGCTGTCATGCGTGACACGCTCATCGATTCGACGAGCTCGTTTTCGGACGGCACGCGATCGGCGGGTTTCAGCTCGCCCGATGAAATTTGCCCGATGATCAGGTCTTTGAGCTGCTGGTAACGCGGTTTGGTTTGGTTCATCGCGCTTCTCCGAGCGCTTTCAGCGCCGTTGCATACTCGGACCGGGCACGATCCCGATCGACATGCATGGCATCCACGACGCGCCATTCGCCGCCAATCATGACGCGTTCGACGGGCAACGGGTAGCCCGAAAAGACGAGCGCATCGAGCCTCGACGCGTCGTCATGGCCGGCAAGCATCGGGTCATCATCACTCAGGACCACCAGGTCCGCGGGCGCCCCGACTTCCAGACCTACCGCCGTACGGCCACAGGCCTTCGCGCCACCTTCCAGGGCGCGGGAGAACAACTCACGGCCGACGTGGCTGTCCCGCAGTGAGACAACGTTGCGTGACTGTGTGGCGAGTCGCTGACCGTATTCGAGCCAGCGCAGCTCCTCGAAGGGATTGATCGAAACGTGGCTATCCGAGCCGATTGCGATCTGACCTCCTTCCTTCAAGTAGTCGTGCAGAGGAAACAAGCCGTCGCCGAGGTTGGCCTCTGTACTCGGACAGAGCGCTACCACCGCGCCGGACCCTGCCAGCGCAGCCGACTCGTCGAAGTCCATGTGGGTAGCGTGCACGAGACACCAGCTTTGACCAACATCGAAATTTTCCATGAGCCAGCGGACCGGGCGACGACCGTAAGCCGCCATGCACTGATCGACCTCACGCTGTTGCTCGGCGATGTGCAAATGTATCGGCGCGCCGTTATCGGCGGCAACGCGCGCGATTTCTGCCAGCGATTCGCGACCGACCGCCCGCAGACTGTGTGCCCCGATGCCGATGCTGACCGAGTCGCTGCCGCAACCCGTGGCCCTCGTATGGTGTGCCAGGAACTCGTCGATGGTCATCGCGAAATTGCGCTGATGAACGGCCGGCTCGGGATCGTCAAAACCCGCTCGTTCGTACAGCACGGGCACGTAGGTCAGCCGGATACCGCTGTCACTCGCAGCCTGGATGATCGCTCGAAGCATCGCGTCCTGATCGTCAGGATTCCGTGGGTCTCGATGCAGGTAATGAAACTCGGCCACCGACGTGTAGCCACTTGCCAGCATCTCACAGTAAACCTGCCGTGCGATCGCAGTGAGCGCCACCGCGTCCACGCGGCCGGCAAGTTCGTACATGCGCTCGCGCCAGGTCCAGAAACTGTCGTGTCCGGCCGGGGACCGCTGCTCGGTATGCCCGGCCAGCGCCCTCTGAAAGGCATGACTGTGCGCGTTGGACAGACCCGGGATAACGCAGCCGACCTGTGTGTCATCGGATGACTGGCTGGCGGCCGCCTCTATGCCCTGAATACGGCCACGATCGATATGAAAGCGAACATCGTCCGCCCAACCTTCGTGCAATAGCGCTTTGTTGGCGAAAACGTGAGTCATTGTTTCCTCGCGAAGTTGTATATACAGGCTAGTACATGGTAATTTCGATTGCAATTTCCCGGAGACACAAAATGGCCGATTGGGACCTGCTGCTGACTGATGCGCGTATCGCCACTCTGTGCGCAGACGCACCCGAATACGGCGAAATCGCTGATGGGGCTATCGCGATTGCGAATGGCGCGATCGCCTGGATCGGGCCACAAGCGGACCTGCCCTCCTCGGGCAGCGCCGAATCCACACGCACGATTTCGGGCCAGTGGGTCACACCCGCGCTGATCGATTGCCATACACACCTCGTTTTCGGCGGCGACCGGGCACAGGAATTCGAGCAACGCCTCGAGGGCGCAAGCTACGAGGACATCGCGAGGGCCGGTGGCGGCATATTATCGACGGTACGCGCCACCCGAGATGCGTCGGCAGACGCGTTGCTCGAGGCCGCGCTGCCCCGTGCGCGCGCACTGCTCGCGGAAGGTGTCGCGACTGTAGAAATCAAATCCGGTTACGGACTCGACATCGACAACGAACTGAAGATGCTCGACGTCGCAAAACGACTGGGCGAATCGTCCGGCATACACGTGCGCACCACGCTGCTGGCCGCTCATGCGGTACCTCCGGAATTCGCTGATAACGCCGACGATTACATCGATCTCATCTGCAATGAATTGCTGCCCGAAGTTGCAAGTCGCGGACTTGCGGATGCCGTCGATGCGTACTGCGAATCGATCGCGTTCAGTGCGCCGCAGGTCGCGAAGCTGTTTCGCAAAGCTATCGACCTGGGCTTAGCTGTCAAATTGCATGCCGATCAGCTCAGTAACTGTGGCGGCGCCGAACTCGCGGCACACTTCAATGCGCTCTCCGCCGACCATCTCGAGTACACCTCCACAGCCGGTGTCAAAGCAATGGCAGAGTCCGATGCCGTTGCGGTATTGCTGCCCGCCGCGTTTCTGACGCTTGGCGAAACACAACTCCCCCCCATTGAAGCCCTGAGGGAGAAAAAAGTGCCGATCGCCGTCGCGAGCGACTGCAACCCGGGAACTGCTCCGATCTGCTCGTTGCGTAACGCCATGATGCTGGCAAGCCGGCTGTTCAAGCTGACGCCGCTCGAGTGCCTTGCGGGTACTACACGCGAGGCAGCCCGTGCGCTGGGCCTGTCGCAGGACTGTGGAACCCTGGCGGTCGGCAAACGAGCGGACCTTGCGATCTGGGATATCGGTCATCCACGCGAACTCGCGTACTGGATGGGAACACCCCAGCTGGTGGACGTACTACTGGCGGATCAAATCAAGGGCGGTCAGACTACACGCCCTTGAACGCCCACCTCATCCAATCCCGCAACTTCATTTTGACGCTCGGCCTGCTGACGGCCATGGCGGCGTTGACCGTGGATCTCAGTTTGCCCGCCATTCCGTCCATGGTTGACGCGCTTGATTCAAGCCTGACCCGCGGCCAGCAGATCGTCGGCATTTTCATGGCCGGCATGGCTATTGGTCAGATTCCTGCCGGCCTGTTTTCCGATCGCCTGGGCCGGCTGCCCACGCTGTATGCCGGGATGGCCTTGTTCGCGGTAGCCGCAACCGTGGCAGCATCATCCACTGACATGGAATGGCTGCTCGCTGCTCGTTTCGTACAGGGTATCGGAGCCGCATCGGCAGTCGTGCTTTCCAGGGCCATCGTGCGGGATATCGCGTCCGGCAAGGATGCGGCGCGTTTGATGTCACTGATGACGATGATATTCACGGCCGCGCCCGTTATCGCACCCACGATTGGCGCACTGCTCGTCGCACACTGGGGCTGGCGGGCGCCATTCATTGCCATCGCTGCCTGCGCCTACCTGATGATCATGGCCGTTCGCAAAAACCTCGTCGAGACTCACGAGCCCGAGGTCAGAGAGCACCCCATCCGTCAGCTGGCGTCCAGTTTCCGCGAGTTCTTCTCGCATCGTCAAAGTATTTTCGGGTTGCTGCTACTGCTGTTGCCGCCAGCGGGCTTCCTGTCGGTGATCGCGGTCTCGGCCGCACTGACCGTCGAAATCTACGGCTATTCGGTCGAGGCGTACGGCCTGATCTTTGCCTGCGCCGGGCTGTCCATACTTGTCGGTTCCGCCGTGAATCGTCTGCTGGTCATGCACTTCGACCAGTTGCAGCTTATCGGTCTTGCTATCGGACTGATCTTCGTGTCCAGCGCTCAACTGGCCATCATTGCCTGGCTCGATAACGCGCCTTTCTGGTGGGTCTGGGCCTGCGTTTGCCTGTTCATGTTTACGATCGCGATCCTGATGTCCAACACCATGGTCGTGGCACTCGACCCGCTGCCGAGAATTGCAGGCGTGGCATCATCCATCGTCGGCACTCTGCAGAATGTGGCCGGTGCCTGTGGTGCCTTGTTCGCGGCGCTGATTTATGACGGTTCGGTACGCAACTCGGTAATCATCATGGCGACCGTCGGGCTGCTTACGACCGTGATCTTCCTTATGCGCCCACTCATCGCGCCCGGGCCGTTCATACATCACCCCGAAGAACTAGCGCGCGAGTAACGGAAAGTCGCGAACCACCGGCAGGGCTTTCTGCTCCGGAATCAGTCAGGCTTTATTTCTTTATTCGATGATCGGATGGCCATCTCCGCCAGGACTCGCTCGGTAATATCCTCGTGTGCAACGACGACGAACCTGGGATAGTCGACGAGTGGCGTGGCTCGCAGGGCGAACCAGCGTTGCCTGTCCGGACTGTGGCACGGATACTCGTGATAGAAGTACGAT
>Ga0209456_10001295_pt1 | contig 12276 bp, 8 predicted proteins | sample COG_11_FD_184755 | JGI IMG/M metagenome (GOLD analysis project Ga0209456, IMG submission 184755) | Pelagic marine sediment microbial communities from the LTER site Helgoland, North Sea, for post-phytoplankton bloom and carbon turnover... | ecosystem: Environmental > Aquatic > Marine > Neritic...
GGCGCAGGCGTTCCTCGAGAAGCTCGGCTACTCGGACCTGCTCGGAGTCCTCGCGGTCGACCCCAACGGCGTCGGCGTTCACATGAGCGCCCCACTGCCCCGCGCGACGACGCTCAGTAAACGCTCGCAAGAACGCTGGCAGATGCTGGGCGCGCACATCGCGTCTGCCTACCGTCTTCGTCTCGCGCTGAACGAATCGGGCAAGCGCTCCCAGGTTGATTCAACAGGGCTTCCTCACGACGCCGAAGCCATGTTCGACGCCAATGGCTTTCATGTGGTCGACGCCGTCGGCCCGGCGAGAGAGCCGACGGTCACCAGCCTCCTCCGCGAAGCATCACGCGCCGTCGATCGAGCGCGCGGCGAGCTCCGCGAAGCCGATCCACATGAAGCCCTCGAAACCTGGAAGGCACTGGTCAACGGTCGCTGGAGCATGGTCGACTGGTTCGACACGGACGGACGCCGATTCTTCCTCGCGATACCGAACCCTCCAGAACTTCGCGACCCGCGGGGCTTGACCGAGCGGGAGCGCCAGGTCGTCACGTACGTACTGCTTGGGGAGACGAACAAGCTCATCGCCTATCGCATCGGTCTATCGCAGGGGCGCGTCTCGGCCTTGCTGAAGTCGGCGATGCATAAGCTTGGAGTCAACAGCAGGACTCAGCTCGCCCGGAGGCTCGGGCCGCTCGGAGTTCCGAAGCCCGCAGATGACGCGGAGTCCGTCTCTTAGTCCTCGAGCGCTTGACGCCCGCGGCGCTCGGCGCCGTCCATGCCGCGGGAAAGCAGGTCCGGAAACAAGCCGATGAAGCGGATCAGCTTGCCGCGCGCGTTTGGCACCAGAATTTCACTGCGTGGCTCTCGAATTGCATTCACGATCGCGCCCGCGACTTTCTCTGGGGGCATTGGCTTCTCGGTGAACACGACGACGCCGGCGCGGCGCTTTCGCATGCCCTCTAGCATCGGCGTTTCGACGGCATTCGGGCACACCACCGTCCAATGAATCGGAGCATGCCGATGATCGAGTGCGCAACTGTGGGTATAGGCGCGCACGGCATGCTTGGTCGCACAATACGTCGCGAGCTCGGGGGCCGGCGCGAACGCTGCCATGCTGGCCACGTTGATCACGTGACCGCGTTGGCGAGCGAGGAATCGCGGCAGGACGGCGCGCACGCCATTCATCACACCGATGAGGTTTACTTCGACCGTCAGGCGGTCATCCTCGGCGGACACCTGGTCGCACGGGCCTGGCAGACAGACCCCGGCATTGTTTATCAGAACGTCGATCGGACCTCCCTGCTTTTCGGCGTCGTCGACCACTTTCCTCCAACGTGCGAGGTCGCGTACATCGAGGACGGCCGTCTCGATACAGGGGAGCCCTTCACGCAACCGGGAAAGCGCCTCGCGATCGATGTCCACCGCAATCACAGAGTGGCCGGCCTCGACGCAAAGCCGCGCGATGGCGGCGCCGATGCCGTTGCCCGCGCCGGTGACGAGCGTTCGCTTTGGCGATTCGGTCGGTGCTGCCGGGCTCATGCCCACGGGCCCCATTTGTACATCTTCAGCAATAGTCTGTCGGCCGTTTTATCGGGTAGGGCACCGAACATTCGGGCCGCGGTGCGCGCGGACTTGGGGACGAAGTAACGCGTTTTGGGGGACTGGGCCGTGGCTGCTTGGACCACGGCTTTACCGACTTCCTCGGGAGAAACGGCGCTCTTGAGCTGATCGGTGGCAAACGCATCCAAATCCTCCATCAGCTGCCGGTAGGGGTTGCCCGGATCATCGCGAAGGTGTTGACCAGCCGCCCGAGACTTGTCGAAGGTCGGGGTATCGACGAAACCCGGCACGATCACGCTCAGCTTGATGTTCCAGGGCGAGAGCTCGAGCCGCATGCAGGCCGTGAGGGCCTCCATGCCGCCTTTGGTAGCTGCGTAAGCGGCCACCATCGGTGCGCCTACGTATCGAGAAAGCGAGCTGATGTTGATGATGCGTCCGCCGCCCTGTTCGCGCATCGTCGGTGTGAGCTCCGCGATCAGTTGCATTCCCGAGAGCAGGTTCACGTCGAACACATGTCGCATCGCGTCGCGATCCATCTGCTCGAGCGCATAGGGCGGACCGTATCCGGCGTTGTTGACCAGGACGTCGACCCGACCAAACGAATCGAGCGCCGTTTGCACCAACGCCGAGGTCTGCTCTGCGTCACTGAGGTCGGTGGGTACGCTCAAGGCCGTGCCGCCTTGTGCGCGAATCTCTGCGACGAGCCGATCGAGCAGCTCTGCGCGACGGGCCGCGACGACGACGGAGTAGCCCGCTTTGGCGAGACAATGCGCGGTAGCCTCTCCAATGCCGGACGATGCGCCCGTGACGATTGCCACCGGCACTGGGTTCTCTTTCTCGCTCATGCGTTCTCCAAGTTTTGCCCCCTATGGAGGGGCGTGCTACCCGACGCAACCGAATGCCTGCAGCGCCTCCCCACCGAACCCGCATGATGCGCGTCCTGAACCGCATGGGACCCGTCTTGGCGCCCCGATGGCCTTCGCTCGACCCCGACCGGATTGTTCGCGCCGCGGCTCGCGCGGCAGAATCGGACGAATTCGGCGATCCACATTTCCTCGAGGCACTCCCCGTGTTTTTCGACGCCATCGCGCGTGAAGCGGACTTGAGCTGGCTCGGCCGAGTGATGTGTCGTCAGTCGCTGCTGGGCTTTCTCCAGAATCGATTTAGCGTCTACCGGCATCGCGCCGCACATCCCGAAATCGCCGGGGTTCCAATTGAGCGCCCTGTCTTCATCGTCGGGTTTCCGCGCACGGGGACGACGATTCTCCACAACCTCCTGGCGCAGGACCCTGCCAACCGCGCGCCTCTCGCTTGGGAGGTGCAGTTCCCGGACCCGCCTCCCGAAAGCGCCACGTTCGACACCGACCCGCGCATCGACAAGGCGCGGACGCATTTCGGGCACATGGATACCATGGCTCCCTCTCTTGCCTCGATTCATGAGATCGGCGCAGAGCTCGCTCAGGAGTGCGTTCCTATCCTCGCGCAAAGCATGCTCGGCCCTCAGCTCAACATGATCTTCAACGTGCCCAGCTACCAAGCGTGGGTGGACAGGCAGAGCCAAGCACCCGCTTACCGTTACCACCGGCATTTCCTCGAGCACCTGCAAAGCAGGCACATGAAGGACCGATGGGTGCTCAAAAGCCCGGTGCACCTGCGTTCGTTGGACGCGCTGCTCACCGAGTACCCCGACGCGCGGATCATTTTCACGCACCGTGACCCGGCGACAACCGTTCCTTCGCTTGCAAGTCTCTTCTACGTCATTCGTGGAATGGCAAGTGATTCGGTCGATCCGATCGTACTCGGGCAACAGCAGATGCACTGGTGGGCAGATTCGCTCGACCTGGCGACCGCAGTGCGCAACAAGCACAGCGACAAGTCCGAACAGTTCATGGACATCCGGTTCGAGGAGGTGGTCGCCGACCCGGTGGCCGCCCTCGGCCGCGCCTACGAGCGATTCAGCATTCCTTGGTCGAGTGCCGTCGAGCGGCGGATGCGCTCGTTTCTTGCAAACAATCCGCGTGGAAAGCACGGTTCGCACCAGTACGAAATCGAAGACTTCGGCATGACTCTCGGCCAGATTCGCGAGCGTTTCGAGGGCTACTGCAACGCCTACGACATCCCGCTCGTCGTCTAGCGAAGGGTTTGCTCGAGCGCCTGTAAGTCGCCGGGTCCGGTCGTCGAGTTGCCGCAGGGGAAGGTTGCCTTCGAGCTGCCTCACAGCGCTCGGGTGCAACGAACGGGAGATCCCTATTCCTGCTCGAAGGGATTCAGGAGCTCGTTGTCGTCGAGGCCCCAGGCCGTGGCGTCCGAAGTCTCATAAAAGGTCGTGATCTCGATCTCACCGATCGGTGGAGAGACGTGTTCCCAGGGGTCGAGGAGCGGGTCGCTCCCGAGGAGCGAGACCCAAGCCATCATCGCGAGCACTTTCACAGCGGCCTTCCTCCTATCCCTTTTAGGGTAGCGATTCGACCGCTGAACGCCTGTACGGAACCTCGCAATTCGTGCAGAAACGGCTGGCCGAAGGCTGCGGAGCGGGCGACGGGATTCGAACCCGCGACGTCGACCTTGGGAAGGTCGCACTCTACCACTGAGTTACACCCGCAAAGAGGGGGGAGAAGTAGCCCTGCTTGCTCGAGCCGTCAAGCAAGGGCTCCGAAGGGACGGAGCCCTCACGGGCCGGTGGGCTATGGGGTGTGAACGAGTGGCAGTCCGTTGGGGCCGACGGGGATGTAGACCGTGGTGTGGTTTGGCGCGCTGGCCATGCTGCGTTGGGCTTGGATCGCTTCGTGCTGCAGGTAGTTCGGAGTCAGTGTCGCGTTGATGATCTTCTGCGCTGCGGCGATGCCCTTGGCTTCTTCGACTCGGATTTCCGCGTCGCGCTGCGCGATCTCCCGCTGCGTTTGCTTTTCTTCGAGCAGCTGCTTTGCGGCGAGCTTCTTTTCGACCGCTTGTGAGACCACCGCCGGGTAGTCGATGTTGCCAACCGCGAGTCGAACTACTTCGAACGGTGCGCTCTCCAGGTATGCGCTCAGGGCGGCTTCAATCGAAGAGGCGATATCGTCACGCTCCGACTTGAGCTCGCGGCTCGAATACTCCTGGACGGATTGGCGTACGATGGTTCGAAATGGCTCTTTGACGAATCGCTCATACCACTGTGGCCCGCCAAATGCTTCCACGACCGACCGAATCTGGCCCTGTTGGACCTTCATCACCGCGTGGACATCGAACGCTACGTTGAGGTCGTCCTTGACGAGGATGCTGAACTGCTCGGTGTAGGTGGTGGGCCGCGTGTCGATGTTAATGCTTCGGTTTCGGAATGCGCTGATTCCGTAGTTTCCCGGGCCCTGCACGACGCCGCGGAAACCGCCTTCGCCGATGATGCGCGGCTCTTCGAAGACGTAGCCTTCGTGGCCTGCGGGGGCGTGCGGGTTCGTACAGGCGACGAGCCCGAGCGTGGCGGCCGTCAGGACGGTGAGGCCGAACGTGAGAGTGATGATGATGCGGCGCATGACTGGCTCCTTGCTTGCTCTGTTCTTGGATAATTATATCTTAGAGCATAACTATATATATCAAAGCATAATATTGTGCTTTCGTATATTTTGGTGTACAAGGCTACAAATCCGGAGGGACCCATGACCGACGAGTTTCGACGCATCAGCTTGATGATCCGGGAGGATCAGCACGTTCGGCTTCTGGAGCTCGGGGTGAACATGAGTGGGCTCGTTCGCAGCCTGATCGACGATCACCTGAGCGAATCCAAGATCACTCTCGCCGTATCCGAAGAGACTTCACAGCTGTACCAGCAGATCGTCTCACATTCGGGCAGTACGGACGCCGACATCGAGCCCTACCTGCGCGCGGCGCTCAAACGAATGCTCAAAGATCGGATCGCCCAAATGGAAAAGCTCCACCGATCAATCAAGTAGAGACGCTCTATGAGATTCTGGCTTTGCTTCATTTTGGGATTCGCTGCGTTTGCGGCGGTGGCGCTGGCCCAAGATGTGGTGGCGCCAAAGGTGAAGTCGCTCCCTGGCATCGAGGTGCCGGCCGGCGTCGAGACGCCGGAGTCGGGTCTGGTTCGGGTCGTGGTGCGTATCGATCCGGACGGGAAGGGAATCGTGGAGAAGTGCGACGCAGGGCGCGCGCTTTGCGACCTCGCGATTGAGGCGATTGGGCAGGCGGAGTTCGAGCCCGCAACCCGCGACGAAACCCCGGTGCCATCTGAGATAAGCGTTGAGCTTCGCGTGAGGAAACCGGTCGCCGAGGAGGTTCCGGAAGGGGCTTCTACAGAAACACTGCTCGAACCCGACGAGGTTCAAGTCGAAAAGGAGCTGGCCTTTTCTGAAACCGCCGAGGTGGACGCGCGGGTGCAGATGCCGATCAGGCTCGAGCTCGATGGAATCCGAAGCATCCCGGGTACTTTCGGTGAGCCATTTCGAATTCTCGAAATGATGCCGGGCACCGTTCCGGTCGCCAACGGTCAACCCTACGTTTACGTTCGTGGCGCCCCGCCGTCGGGAACGGTCTATCTCTACGACGACATTCCGGTTCCCTTGCTTTTTCACTCCGCCCTTGGCCCCGCGACGCTGCACTCAGGCCTCATCGGCGGAATCGACCTTTACTCCGGCGCGGCGCCCGCTCGCTACGGACGGAACACCGGTGGGGTGGTGGCTGGGACGGCCCGCGGAATCCCAAACGATAGAGTCCACGGCGAAGCCGAACTCCGCACGATCGACGTTTCTGCCCTGCTCAACGTTCCGATGCCGAAAGAGGGGTCGATGACGTTTGCGGGCCGATACGGATTTCCAAACCTCTTGCTCGGTGCGATCGATGTCGATGCCGACGTGAACTACTGGGACTACCAGTACCGCACCGGCGTTGCGATGAGCTCTCAATCTCGCTTCGAGATGGTCGCATTTGGCGGCAAGGACAATTCGGTCTTCGACGCCAGCAATCCCGGAGAACGGTTCGGCTTCGACCTCCAGTTTCACCGGGCCGAAGCCCGCTTCATCGGTAAGCTCGAGAATTGGGACCTCGTCGGAACGATGCTCTACGGATACGACTTCTCCGCGGTCGAAGATGCGTCGCTCAGCGCCGTCTCCAACGCCGGAGCGAACATTCATCGGTTTGGGCCGAGGTTCTGGGCGACCTATGGTGCCCCGAAAGTGCAGTTCCGGGTCGGTGGGGACCTCGAGGGCCTCTTCGGTCCGGCTGATTGCACCGAAACCGGGCAAGTCGGCGACCTGCCCACCATTCCAAACGTATCGACGCCGTGTGACCGTGAATTTGCGCAGCAAGACCGAAGAGTCATCGCTGGCGCGTTCATCGATGCGAATCTGTCGCTCGTCCCGTGGTTGGATCTTTCGCTCGGCGTCCGTGCGGATATGTGGAGCACCGGTGGTTTCCGTAACGCTGCAGTCAACCCACGCGCTCGAGTGACCTTTCACGCGTATGAAATCGCGGACGTCTTCGTTGGATGGGGGCTTGGCGCCAGGCCCGCCACCTTTGCGATTCCACTCCCTGGGCTCGGTGACGTGCCGCTGGAGGCCGGCCTGCAGTACGCCAACCAAACCGAGGGCGGAGTTCGCTTTTACCTTCCACGCGACCTCACGTTCGAAACCCGCGGCTACCTCAACATCTATCGGGACCTTCGCTTCGTGGACATCTTCACCAATCCGCTGATCACCGCAGGCACGCCTCAAAATCCCGTCCCGGCGGGTACGATCGACGATTCCGCTGACGGAAAGAGCTACGGCCTGGAAGTCCTGTTTCAACGTCCCTTCGAGGTCGGATTTTCCACCTTGGTGAGCTACACGCTTGGCTTCAGCGACCTCACCGCCACGGGAGCATTGCTCAACGGAAGCACGCAGTCATTCGACTACACCCCATCTTACGACGTTCGCCACGTCATGAACGGTGTGCTCGCCTGGAGAGCCAAGTTTGGTCTCATGATCAGCGCGCGCGTGTTTGCGAGGTCGGGCCGAGCGGAAGGTTGGCTCTGGCTCGATCCAACGGGCACCGTACAGCAGTATGTGCAGCGCATTCCCTGGTTCGTGCGGCTCGACGCGAAGATTGCCTACGAATGGGCTAGGCCAGGCCGACGGATGCGCGTAGCGCTCGAGTGGATCAACATCACCCAGGCGCGGGACGCCCAAGAGATCGACTCGACCGACATGACGGCGCCTCCGCAGTGCCAATGGCGTGTCGGAGTTCCGGACGAGCCGTGCCCGATCCGGTTCACGACCGCTATCTGGTTTCCGAATCTCTCGTTTCGCGCCGTCTTCTGAGTGAGCTCAACGCTCTGCTGCACCGATACCGGACCAATGCCCGGTGTTGAGAGCGCCGGCGGCCGGTTTGACCTCGACCAAGAACCCGGTGAGGTTGGCCATGCCGGAGACCCGCTCTAGCTTGTCGGGGCCGTCTGCAGCGAGGAGGTTGACGTTGACGCCGGTCGTCTTGCTCGCCACGCCCATCTTGCTGTCCTGATGGCCCCAGCCGTGCGGCAACGCGACCGAACCGGGCATCAGCTCCGAGAGAAGCTTCACCGGGACGCGAACTGCGCCGGTCTCGGTAGACACGTCGGCTAGGTCGCCCTCGGCGAGCCCCGCGCGAGCCGCGTCCTCGGGGTGCATGTACAAATGATTCGTCCCGCGTTCCCTCGAAACGAACTCGTCGATGTTGTGGGTCCAGGAATTGTGCGTGGTGATGGCGCGCTTCGTGATGAGCTTGAGCTTGTCTTTGGTGTCGAGCTCGAGCTGAAAATCGGCTTCGAGCTTCCGCGCCTGCGTCACGAATATTTCGGGCGCGAGGCGTACCTTTTTATCGTCGTGAATGACACGCTTTCCGAGGAAACTACCCGGGTCGTGCTGGGGACGTAGGCGCCCGTGCTTTTCCTTCAAGAGCTTCTTGAAGCTGCCTTGTTTCGTCGCTCGGAGCAGGCCCGAGAGCAGGACCTCTTGTGGGATCGAAGGCTGCTTTCCCCTTTTGCCGAGCGAGCTCAACGCTTTGGCGGCTTCGAAGCTTCGCTGCGCGGCAGCAGAGCCCCACAAATTGACCCCACTTGCTTTCGCGATGTCCACGTAGATGCTGGCCTCGTCGCGCTGCTCCCCTTGAGGGGGAACGACGGCACGTGTCGCCTGGAGATAAGGCTTCATTTGGAGCCCGAGCATCAGGGGGAAGACGAAGGGAAGGTCCGGCCTCTGAAATGGTGAGGTGCAGGGAAGGACGTGGGTCGCGACCGACGCCGTTTCGCTCGGCTGAATGTCGAGGACGACGAGCAGCTCCAGCTCTTTGAAGGCATCGCGAAGGCGCTCGGAGTTGGCCATGGTGATCAAAGGATTGCCGCCGGTGACGAAAAGGGCTTTGATCTGCCGATCACCGGGGGTGAGGATTTCGTCGGCGAGGATTCCGCCCGGCATCGAATCGTTGACCGACTGGAACTTACCAATACGGCTCTGTTTGTCACTCAAGAGCACGCCGGTCTTCTTGCCAAAGGCGGCGAAATCGATGACTCCGGTGCTCACGAGGGTTCCACCCATGCGGTCCAGGTTGCCGGAGATTGCATTGATGCATTCCTGCAACCAGAACGCGAGCGAACCGTTGGTGCCCATGTTGACGCCCGTCGAGCAATATAGCGCTGCACCGTCGGCTTCACGGTAGGCGCGAACCAATTCGCGCAGCGTATCGGCCGGAATGCGTGTGACTTCGGCGGTGCGCTCGGGAGGCCAGGGTTCCGCGATGCGGCAGAGATCGTCGAAGCCGGTCATGTATTGGTCGATTCGCGCTCGATCGATTTCGGCGGTTGCCAGGAACTCGTTCAGAAACGACAAGTAGAAGAAGACGTCAGTATTCGGACGGATGAATACGTGCTCGCCGGCGACCTTCGCCGTCTCGGTGCGGCGCGGATCGACTACGAAAATCTTGGCGCCACGGGACTCGATCTCTTTGAGACGCCGAATCGGGTTGGACACCTGCAGGAAGCTCCACTTCGAGATGGCCGGATTGGCGCCGACGATGATCAGGCAGTCGAGGTTCTCGAGGTCTGGGAATGGTTGGGTGAATGGGAATCCGTAGACTTCGCGTGCGACCGAAAACTTGTTCGCGCAATCCTGTGTGGCCGACGAAAACATGCTGGCCGAGCCCACGCCCTGCATGAAGCCCTGCGCGAAGACCGGGTGCAGCACACCGAAGCCGGCCGCCGTGCCGACGTACATCGCAATGCTGTCACTGCCGTGATTGTCGATCAGCTCGCGCACCTTGGAGCCAATACTGCCGAGCACCTCGTCCCAGCTCACGCGTTGAAGCTCACCGTCAATTCGCTGCATCGGGTAGAGCAGACGGTCGGGCGTGTCGTACATCCGATGCTGCTTGAGCCCCTTGAGGCATCCGTATCCTCGCGTCGCGACGTGGTCGTCGTCGGGCTTGATGTCGACGACCCGGTCGCCCTCTACCGTGACTTCGAGCCCGCAAAGGGCCTCGCAAATCCGGCAAAACGTCTGAACTGTCTCCGCCATGATCAGCCGAGTCTATAGGGCTCAGTCTTGGTGGATCAACTCGTCGAAGGCCCGATTTACGTCGTCCATCGATTCTAGGAGCAAATCATCGCCGGAGCTCTCGCGTGGGCCGCCAAGGCGCTGCAAACGCTGACCGACCTCTCGGTATCGCGGCTCCCGCTGGAAAGTGTACTGGTAATGCAAACGCGCCTGATCGGTCAGGCCACTGGCTTCACAGGCCATTCCGAGCTCGTAGTGCAAGCCCACCGACTCGGCCGCCGTCATCTCCGGGCTTTCTAGACCGGATTGGAATGCTTCGATCGCGTCGCGCGGCTGACCCTCTTCCATGTAGATCAGGCCGATCATCGTCCAGCAGAGGCAGCGTCGCCGCGGATCGGACATGGCTACTTGGAATTCGCGGCGCGCGTCGGCGTGCAGGCCCATCTCTTTGTAGGCGATGCCGAGGTCGAAGTGTGTGTCGCTGTCGTCCTCGGCCACCTGTTCGGCAACGCCCGCCTTGAACTGCTCGAAGACGGTTTCCACGTCGATCATTTCGGAGCCGTCGTCGAGCGGCGCAAGCTCTGAGACTTCGGCAAGCTCTTCGGCGAGCTTCTCCGCGAAGTCGAAGCCTTCGTCGCCCGGTCCCAGCTCCTCGTACTCGAGCTCCATCTCGGGCGCGTCCGACACCGACCGTGCGGGTGCCGAAGGCTGGATGAGTGGCTGTGCGACTGCCGAGATGCCGGAAGAAGCGGCTGCGAGCGCTTCGATTTCGCGCGCCTTGTCGAGCACCAGCGGATGGTCGGGCAGGGTTAGCTGAAGCTCGCTTACAATCGCGCGTGCCTGCGTGAATAGGCCATCGACTAGATATGAATCGGCGAGCTCCAGCGTCTGCTCCATCAGGCTCGGGGCAAGTGCACCGGTGGCTGGAGCGACCTGAGTGCTCAGGAGCGGAAGTGCCAGGAACTCCGAATAGCTCATCGCGGCGGTGGTTCGCATCGGGATCACACGCGCGCCGGTTGGCGTGCGCGGGGCCGATGGTACCGACGGGTAAGACCCTCCCAAGCCGGTAGGCTCCTGGGAAAGCGCCGGCAACGAACCGGTCACCGTGCTTCCTTCTTCGATGTCCTCGTCGACATAGATGATGCCCGAGGTACCGGTCAGGCTCGAAGTATCGCTGAGGCCGGTCGCGTCGCTCACGCTCGATACGGCGTTCAGGCTAACCGACCTGCCGCTCAGCTGGGAACCGTTGCCCAGTTGTGCGGCTGAAACCGAGCTGGACGGACGTGTCGGCGGACGCTCCGCGCTCGAAGGAATGAAGTGTTGTCCCGAGGCCGAAGCTGTTTGCTGAAACGCGGCATGTGCCTCTTTGTCGTTTGGATTGAGTTGGAGGATGCGGTGCAATGCGCTCATGCGCTCCTGCGGCCGATGCGCTTCGCGGTGAATGCGTGCGATTTCTCGATAGACGCTTATGGCCTTGTCGGTCTGCGACAGCATCAAGAAGGCCTCTGCGAGCAGCGAAAGGGTCGCAACGTCACGCGGATCGGCCTTGAAGCAGATTTGAAGCTTTGCGAGTGCGCGCTTGGGATCGCGACGCTCAATGTACGTTTCGGCGAGCTCCCTCGCGACTTGGACGTCGTTGCTGCGGTGATACAGCAGCCGCTCTGCGACTTTCAGATAGTCCTCGAGTCGCCCTTGCTCTTTTAGTAGCGACGCGCCTTGCTCAAACTCGCGCGCGGCGTCTTGCGTTCGCCCAGCTCTCGAGAGAGCTTCGGCGTACTTGATGCGAACGGGAATGTGCTCGGGATCGATGTCGACGATCTTCCCCAGCATCACCAGGGCTTGCTCGGTGTCCCCTGCGCGCATGAAGGCGCTCGATACGTCTTCGAAGACGCTCATGGCGTCGCTCACCAACTGGAGCTGCTCATACATCTCGCCGAGCCGCACCTGCGCGTCGAGTCTCGACGGGTCGAGTTTCAGGATTTGCTTGTAGACCGCGATGGCTTTCAGAAAGAAGCCTTGCGCAGCGTAATGGGTGGCGACGGTTTCGTAAGTCTCAATCGCCGTGCCGCGGTTGCCGGCGCGCACGTGAAGGTCGCCAATCTTCAGCAGGGAGCGAACGTCGCGCTTGTCCGCGGCCACCAGCTTCTGGTACTGCGCGATCGCCTTGTCGTATTGGCCGCGCGACTGGTACTTCCGCGCCGCGTCCAAGACCTTATTCCTGTTAATAGCCAAA